>JADEYI010001566.1_pt1 | contig 16242 bp, 11 predicted proteins | sample 8542331 | NCBI WGS metagenome assembly JADEYI01 (sample SAMN16510988, study PRJNA670497) | mine drainage metagenome | isolation source: biofilm near Copperflume 1 | place: Germany: Marsberg coppermine Kilianstollen | collected 2018-02 | reverse complement strand
GTAACGGCATCTACATACTCGACGAGCCACGCGACCAGTTCGGCAAGATAATGTCTATGAACGACGACGTGATAACACTCTACATGGAGTCGTGTACGCGTGTCCCCATGCGCGAAGTAGAACAGATAAAGAGTGGATTGGCGGGGGGCAGCGTACACCCTATGGATGCCAAGAAGAGGCTGGCCTGGGAGATAGTGAGGATGTATCATGGTGAAGCCGCCGCAGACCAGGCAAAAGCCGATTTCGAGCGCCAGTTCCAGGAGCGCGGTATCCCGACCGAGATACCCATTGTGCCTGTCGAACAGGCCGCGGGCGGCAGGGCCAACCAAGCAGGCGAAGTTGGCATACTCGACCTGCTAATCAACACGGGTCTCGCCCCCAACCGCAAGCAAGCCCAGCGTCTCGTCGAGCAAGGCGGCGTCCGGGTGGATGAGGAGCGCGTCACCGCTCGTACGTATACTCTAAAGCCGCTTCCCGGCATGATCCTCAAGGCAGGCAGGAGCTTTGTAAAGCTAGAGGCTTAGGGTGAGTGCTAAAAATCGGCCTTTACTCCCTCGGCGGCCAGAGCGTCGCGCATAATCACCTTGATCCGGTCGAGGTCTTCCTGAGACCTGGTCGACTCGAAGCGGTAGGTGATCGCAGGCTCGGTGTTAGAGGCGCGCACCAACGCCCAGCCTGTGGGGAAGACCACCCGCGCCCCGTCCAGGGTGATCACTTTGTACTCTTTCTCGAATTTAGCCTTGAGCCTGTCTATGATGCCGAACTTCTTCGACTCGTCAACATCTATCCGCCCTTCCGGTGTGTTGAAATACTTCGGCACGTCGTCAAAGCGCGCTGAGATAGGCGAATCGCTGTCGCCTATTGCTTCCAGGAGACGAGCGCCCGCGTAGATGCCATCATCGAAGTCTATCAGTGGGTCGTTGAAAAACATGTGCCCGCTGAACTCGCCCGCGAAAGGCGCACCCGTTTCGAGGCGCTTGGCAAAGACATTGGTGTATCCGGTGCGCCACATTATCGGGGCGCCGCCATGCTTTTCTATATCCTCCGGCAGGGCAAGTGAGCATTTAACATCGAAGATGATGCAGCCCCCCGGCTCCTTCTGAAGCGCTTTGCGTGCGTAGAGGATCATGTACATGTCGGGCCAGACGATGTTGCCGTCGTTATCTATCACGCCCAGCCGGTCGCCGTCGCCATCTATGCCTATGCCCACATCGGCTCCTTGCTTCTTCACCTCGGCAATCAGGTCCACCACGTTCTCCTCCTTAAGAGGGTTTGGCAGGTGGTGCGGGAAATTGCCGTCCGGCTCAAGGTAAATGCCGCTTACATCACAGCCAAGCGCCTTATAGATCTGCATGGCGGTAGGCCCCGTGACGCCGTTGCCGGGGTCAATTACCACTTTGAGAGGACGCTCTACCTTCACCGTGTCGGTGATGTACTTCACATATTCAGGCTGGGTGGGGTAATCTTTATACTCACCTTTGCCATCGTGGAACTCGCCACGCTCGATTATGCGGCGCAGCTCCTGCACATTATCCGAGGTAAGGGGGGCGTTGAGACCATCTCCCGTGCGCTTGCGGAGCTTTAGGCCGTTGTAGTCGGCGGGGTTGTGCGAGGCGGTAACCTCTGCCCCACCATCAGTATCCAGGAACTTCACAGAGAAGTAGAGCACGGGCGTAGGCACTTCCCCAACGTCTATCACATCAACACCCGAATCGAGCATCCCCCGAGTAAGGGCCTCCTGAAAGCGGTCGGAGGAGAGGCGCACGTCGCGCCCCGATGCCACCCGCATTCTCTCGCCCTTTACAGGCTTCACCCCTTCCTGAGCGTAAAGGAAGGTGCCATATGCCCGACCCAACTGGTAGTAAACATCATCCGTCAGCTCTTTATCTACAAGACCACGTATATCATATTCGCGAAAAATCTCGGCGGGCACACTGGCTTTGCCTGCTGTTGCTGCCATTAGTTGGCCTCCTACGTTGAGGGTTGTGCCCATTGTACAGCAATTGCCAGGTTGTTGTCGCCAATTATCGTGGTAATACGAGTTGCGAGTTACGGTGGGTCAGGTTTCCATGAGCAAAGTAAAGACCCTTAGTTGCCTACCCTGTAGCTCGTAACTGGCTGGCGAGGCAATTCGATTATCAGACCTTAACTGAACAACTAAGCAGTGTTTGCGGTGGGAACTAGGGCGCAATCTCATATGTGTAGAAGGCAAGTTTCCCGCTCTGGCTGTATACGCTTCTCACCGAACCACCTGGATAACGGCTATAAATGGGCGATTGGTATTGCTCGTTACCGGGGAAGAAGATGAAAGCCAAACCTTTGTCTGTAGCTTTGCCCGGCCGTACGGGCAAAGCTATTTTATCTGTGGGGTTATCAACACGGATCAAATCCACGCTGCTGCCTAGCAGATATTTTGTCATGTCGGCATCGTATGGCGCACTGCTTTTACCAACTACTACCACCATATACCGGGTGCCCAGCGAGGCCATATACCTGCTCTGCGCTACCTGGATGTCATAATTACTTTGCGCGCTGCTGTATGCTATGCTCTTCAGCGAAGCAGGGTCGGCGTGGTAGCTACCAAAGTAGTAGCTCACATTCATCCAGGCCAGAGCTATGAGACCTGCGGCCAGCAAGGACGGCTTGAGCCAACGCCAATTAGCTGGCACAGAGGGCCAATCCTCTTCCAGCCATAGTCCTATGGGTATGGCTATCGCGCAATAGAAGAGTGGGAATGCCGGGGTCCAGTGGTTTATGAGAGGCGGAACACTACTGGGATAAAACACCAGCGAGCCACCCACGAACAGCACGCCCACCCCAGCCAGAAGCACCAGGAAGGCCGCAGGATGCCGCCATTTCCAGATCAACAGCGCGAGGCCAAGCACGAGGAATGCTGCTTCAGGCACCATAAGTAGGCTCCCAAAGTATATGATGTCCTGAGAGGTATGAGTGCTTATGCCCAATAGGTTCTCAGAAATTATCGGTCCAAGCACATGTACCATCTGTTGGAAGTCATCCCAGCTAACGGGTATGTGGTTCCACACAATCAACTGAGTGCCACGCCCGAAATAGAGGTTCGGGTGGGTTACAAAGTAGGCGAGGAGGGGGCCAAAGCCAGCTAAATAGCCGAAAGCCGTGAGCGCAAAATAGCCAGTATAAAACCTGGCCCGACGCCAATGTACAACAAGTAAGTAGGCGAAGAAAGCTACCAGTATAAAGGGCAGCAGACGAGTACCGTAATAGAAGTGTTCGCTCATACCTGCGAGCAACCCCGCCACCGCCCAATGTAGCGGATTACGAGATCGCAACCCGCGCAGCAGGAATAAGAAACAAGCCACCCAGAAAAACTGTGTGACGATGTTGTTCAAGGCCAGACGGCTGTAATGAACATTGCTGGCGCTGAAGGCCAGGATCGCGCTTCCTGCTATCGCAGCCACTCTACCCCACACGTCGCGCATAAGGAAATAGAAAGGTATAATGGTAGCTGCCCCAAACAAGGCTGCTGGGAGACGAAGCATGCTCAACAAGTCCCCACCTAGCCGAAGAAAAACAGATACGATCAGGAACCAGAGCGCAGGCAAATCAATACCACTCCAGACCGTGCTGAATACTGGAGTAGTCTTTCCAGCGATAAATGACTGCGTTGCTACACTACCGGTCATTATCTCGTCAGGGTAAATGTTGTTAGGGTAATCACTCAGGTTCCAGAGCCTGAGCGCAAAGGCAACTACCACAATGGAAACGAATACCGCAGTTTCCCAGCTTTTCCACCCAGGTTTTTGTATGGCCTGAAGAACCGAAGAAAAAGGTGGATTCGGTTGCCGCGCATTTTCAGCAGCCCGTCGCACGGGCAGCGTAGATGCTACAGGGCTAACTACAAGAGATGCGGTAGCTTTGGTGGTATTGGCATCTCTTGCCTGACTTACTTCGGGCGTTTTATTCACGCGTGCCCACACAAACGTTGAGGACAACAGCATGCCTATACTAATCAGCCATAGCCAGCCTGCCAGGCCGAAAACCTCTGACGGATTAGCAGCCTGATAGACGTCAGCGACAAAAACTAGTAGACCTGATCCTCCAAGCCCTACCCACTGCCATATGTGTTTTGAATAGTGCGGGTTCGTTGGAAGAGTGTCAGATACAAAGGCATGAGGCCAACGAAGATAACCCCATACGATTATCGCCAACACAGCGGCAACGAGCAGTAGCGCCACTGCATAGAAGCGCGCCTGCTCTACCTTCAACAGGAGAGTGCCAGCAAGGGATATGAGATAAACCAGGACTCCCAGCCACAACTTAACCCCTGCCATACTTTGTATGGTTCGCCGCGTTATCTTCGTCGCAGGCTGTGTAGATTTTGCTAGAGGCTTGGATATGTAAGCATGAACAGACCTATAAGGCAAGTGTAGCATTGATGATATTTCAACGCAACCAGGAGGCAAGGCGGGATTACCAATTATGAATTAGCGGCACGCCAGGATATCGGTAATAGCAAACACGACGTACTTGCGTTCAAGAAATACGACTTGCAATAGAGGGCAATTCATAATTCGTAACTGGTAATTCATGATTCCGCCGCAGGCGGTAAAGCGCGCGATATGGTAGAATTAGAAGTGTAAATAGGCACGTTTGTTCGAGGCAGGTGGGGCAGTTGCCGCTGCTCTGCCTGCTTTTCTCAGTTTCCACATAGTATGAGTAGGAGAGTATCATCGCGTTATGTTTGTTATGCGTTTCACCGTCGTTGATAGCGACGGCACAGTCAGCTTTGTCGCGCCTTGCAACGCACTAAAGGCTATGGTGGCGGCTTGCAGCAAAGCCCCCGCAGACCTCAAATCTTTACTTTCAGCCGCCAGCCACTATGATAGCGACCTCAAAGATTATGTCCTCAACAGCCTTTCTATCTTCGACGAGCATAATACCCGTCAGGGACATTACGACCATATTCACAGCGCGATAAACTACGCGGGCGAGCAGCACAGTGAGCATAATATACCTGCCTTCCGCGTGGTAGATGAAATCACTCGCCATGCCAGCCTCCAACCTGTGAAAGCCGGCCTCGTCCTCTTCAATCTGAAAGAGCGCCGCATCATCCAGGTGCAAAACACCTACGCCAACATAAAGCGCCGCGACCGTGGCCGCATCCACAAAGCAGGTACGCCAACGGACCGCCTCTACCACTACAACCTACCTATGGACTGGCAAATAGTACCCTGACGAATTATAAGTTAGCAATTATGAATTACCAGTTACGGTAGCTTAGGCTCTCATGAGCAGCAAAAGGATGATTGCTACTACCATATCAGCTTGCCGCAATTCGTAATTGCTAATTTATAGTTCCGCCGGAGGCAGAAGAGGATTAGATATGATCCCTGTAAGACTTACACTTCGCAACTTTATGTGCTATCGAGACGTCGCTGAGGTGCTCGACCTGACGGGCGTGCATCTGGCCTGTCTCTCCGGCGAGAATGGGGCCGGTAAGTCCGCCCTCCTGGAGGCTATTACCTGGGTGCTGTGGGGCCGCGCACGCGACCGCGCTATGGACGACGAGCTAATCAGCAAAGGCGCGTCCGAGATGGAGGTGGACTACGAGTTCATCCTAAACGAGCAGCGCTACCGTATAATCCGCAAGCGCGCTCGCAAAGGCAATTCAGGCACTACACTCCTTGACTTGCAGGGCTGCTCGGATGGCGAAAGCGACACATGGCGAATCCTCGGCGGCGCGACGGTACGCGAAACACAGGCGCAGATCAATAATCTCCTCAAGGTTGATTATGAGACTTTCACCAACTCTGCCTTCATCATGCAGGGCCGTGCCGATGAGTTTACAGTGAAAAACCCTGCCGAGCGCAAGAAAGTGCTGGCCGATATACTCGGCCTTGCGCAGTACGACCGCCTGGAAGAAGAAGCAAAAGAGGAAGCCCGACAGCGTAAGTCTCGGATGAGCGAGCTTGAGCACGATATACAGCGCATAGACAACGAGCTAAAAGATCGCCCTCATCATGCCGAAGAACTGGAGAGAGTGGAAGCAGCGCTGATCGAGGAGCAGCACAAATTGGCGGCGATCAGGGGCGAGATCACGCAGATACAAGCCAGCAAGCAGGCGTTAGAGCACAGCAAGCAGCGTATTGAAGAGTTGAAAAAGAGGATCGTCAAGCGCGATAGCTATATTGCAGAGCTACAAACACGCATAGGGCGGAGCTCGGCACGCAAAGCAGAGCTTGAGGAGCTACTATCAAGGGGTGACGAAATAAAGCGCGGCTACAACGACTGGCGAACAGCGTCTGACCAAGAGAGCAGCTTTAGCGAGAGCAAAGGCCGTCTGCGTGAGTTGGAAAAAGAGCTCGTCCAGATAGACTGGGATATAGACAAAGAGCGACTTCAGCTTGACGGGCAGCGAATTCGGCACGAACAAGATATTGCCAGGTATAGCCGCAGCCTGGCGGGGCGCGGAGTAGTAGAAAGCCAGTTGTCGGAAGCGCTTGATAAGCTCCGCAAGCTGGAGCAGGTGCAGAAGCAGCATGAAGATACAAAATGCCTGCGTGAAGGGCTGGAAGTTAAGCTGCGCCAACTGGGCGGCGAGATAAGCAGATGCCAGGCTGAAGGCAAGCAGATACGCCAGAAGCTGGAGATGATACTTGAGGCGCACGCCGAGACAAACGGCCATGCCGACTGCCCTCTTTGCGGCACCGCCCTCGCCGCTGACGCCCTTGAGCGGGTGCGCCGCTCATATGAGACGGAGATCGCTGACAAGAGGCGCGAATACGAACAAAAGCGCACAGAGTTAGATGAAGTTAACAGGCAGATTGTCGCCACGGAAAGCCGCATCTCCAAAGAAAAAGAGCAGCTAAAACCGATGGATATGCACAGACAGCGCGAGGCACAGCTAAAGCAATCTATCAGCCGCCTGGACGAAGATGAGAAAGCTCTGGCGCAAGATGAAGCGCATCTGGTTGGAGTGAAGCTCCGCCTGCAGGAGAGCGATTACGCGCACGAAACGCGGAGCAGGAAGAGGGAGATAGAAAGCCAGATAAAAGAGATAGACTACAGTGAAAGCGCGCATAGTGCCACCAGGGCGCGTGTGGCCCTTCTCCGTGAGAAACGTTACGAGGAGCTATACCACAAACTTGACGGCGCGGACCGCGAGCTGCAATCGGTGGCAGCCGACCTGGAGGAAGCTACACGCAATGTAGATTATGCACGCCAGGAGCAAGAGCAGGACCGCACCGAGGTGGCGACGCTACAGCCCCAGCTTGATGAGCTGGACAATGTAAGCAGGGAACTGGCGGCCAAAGAGCAGGCTGAAGCTGCCCTCAGCAGGCAGACGAGCGAGCTGGGCGAGATGCGAGGCGGGCTGCGCGACAAGCTGGCGCGGTGCGACGCCATGCAGGAGGAGAAGTCGCGCCACATGGCCGAGTACAATGCCGCCAGCGACGAGAAGAGCATCTACGACGAGCTTACCACCGCCTTCGGCAAGAAGGGGATACAGGCGATGATTATAGAGAACATCATCCCCGAAATGGAAGATGAGACTAACGCTCTTCTGGGCCGCATGACAGATGGGCGGATGAGCATACAATTCGCCACACAGCGCGACGCCAAGAGCAGCAAGAGTGTTATTGAAACGCTTGATATAAATATATCTGACGAGATGGGGCTGCGCTCTTACGAGATGTACAGCGGTGGCGAGGCTTTCCGCGTGAACTTCGCTGTACGTATTGCGCTGAGTAAGCTGCTGGCTCGGCGCGCTGGCACGCGCCTCCAAACACTGGTGATAGACGAAGGCTTCGGCAGCCAGGACGTGCAGGGCCGCGAAAAACTGGTAAGCGCGATCCGCTCTATACAGGATGACTTCGAGAAGATACTCGTCATCACCCACATAGAGGAATTGAGAGAAGAGTTCCCCATGCGCATAGACATCATCAAGACAGGCGCAGGCTCGCGCATCGTCATGTCGGGCAACGAAATGTAAGGTTCATAGTATCATCTATCCCGTGATAGCTTACCAGAGCTTCCCTTGTGGAAATAGCGAGCTTACACCCCGCCGAAGTGTAGAATAGGATCGAGTATCACGCTTTTAGACTTCACCCCACGGAGCAGAGGATGACACTGGACAAGAGACGTATAGCGGGGCTGGTTGTCGCTGAGATGGCGGGGGCGGGCGCGTTGGCCCTCCTTTTCTACTATCTGGTTGCATCGGGGGCGGACCGTATTGCCGATCTGTGGGCCATAGAGAGGCTGGTTGCCTACGCGCTCCTCTTTGTTGGACCTATGCTCGTTCTTTTGCCGCCGTGCCTGATGCTCAGGCTAGGCCCTGTGTGGCTTCTGGGCGCGGGGTCGTGGGCACTCCTCGGCTATCTGCTGGTCTTTGTCGGCGCACCCACCCGCCAGAACGCCAGCTTTTTCACCTACATCGCCTTTCTTACCCTGCTCTTCGTAGCCCTTACCGCGACCTTCGCCGTGCCGCTGGGCGCATTCAGCAAGCGCTTTCTACCGCCCGCAGGCCAAACCACCGAGATGGCACGCGCGCTCAGAGAGGGTGGCCTGCTAGCTATCTTCGTAGTAAGCCTCATCGCCATGTCGCCCCTCAACGTCCTCAACTGGCTCAACGCCCTCCTCGTCTTCACAATTGTCTCCCTGACCGAGTTCTTCTTCCTGGCGCGGGACTGAAAGCACCCCTCGTGAACCAACCTGGCACGCAGCAGGTATAATACATAGATGAATAAGATCACCATTATAGGGCTGAACGTCATTGGTAATTCGATAGGGATGGCTTTGCGGCGAGCCAACAACGGGTCGCAGGTAGTCGGCTTCGACCCTGACCGCCAGCGCGAGGACCTTGCCTTGCGCAAGCACCTCAGCATTGACGCAACAGCGCCTGATTTGCAAAGCGCGGTGCAAGGGGCACAGCTTGTTATTATCTCCACCCCACCTTCAGCGGCGCGCGAAGTGCTGGCTACCCTTGAGCCTCTTTTGGACGACGGCACAACTGTAACCGACACCCTCTCATCTAAAGAGCAGGTGATGGCCTGGGCAGGCGAGCTGCTGGGGTCGCGGGTAAGCTTTGTTGGGGGCCACCCATTCTCCCAAACTCTCGACCTGGAAACTGCCTCCGAGAGCGCAACGCCCAGCGCCGACCTCTTCAAAGGCGCTCCCTACTGCATCATGCCCTCCCCCGGCGCGCACAACGACGCGCTCTCTCAAGTTATACAGCTGGCCGAAGCAATAGGCGCACAGCCGCGCTTCATGGACGCGAGAGAGCACGACTCCTTCGTGGCGGCGGTGAGCCACCTGCCCACCCTCGCGAGCGCCGCATTATTACATGCTACCACAACAGGCCCCGCGTGGTTGGATATGAGCGGGTTGGCGCACGAACAATTCAGAAACGTCACAGAGCCGCTTAGCGCGGACCCAACAGCGCTACGCGATATTTTGTTGAGTAATCGCGCCGCCTTACTCCGCTGGATTGACCAGTACCTCATCTCTATACAGGAGATGCGCGATCTACTGGCGGGCGATCACAGCGAGGAGCTGCTCACCGAGCTACAGGATGCGCACGAAGCGAGAGCCACCTGGGCTGCCGACGAAGGGTCAGGAGACCAGGCGGGCGATAAGCTCCGCGCCGAATTGAAGCAGGCAATCAACGACTCCCGCCCTAGCAGGAACTTGATGGGGACCTACCTCACTGAGCAGTTGTTCCGCCGTAAAGAAAAGTAGGCGTGGCAAGGCAAGGTAGGAGCAAAAGATGGGTGTAGAAGCGTGTGAGCAGGGCTGAGCAAAGAGAGCGGGAGACGCGCCGGCCCCTTGGCGAAAGCCTCGACAGCAAGCAGGCTTCACACCCCGCCTCACGCATCTCTTCTAACGCCCATATTGCCATAGCCTCGCTCGGCATCTTCCTGGCCGCCCTCGACCAGACGGTGATCGTAACCGCCCTCTGGCCGATCTCCACCGACCTCCAGATCCCTGTAACCCAGCTTGATAAAGCCGCCTGGGTCATTACCGCCTACCTGCTCGGCTATACAGTGGCCCTTCCATTGATGGGGCGAGTGGCCGACGTTTACGGCCAGCGGCGGATCTATCTTCTCGCGCTGGGCGTCTTTATGATAGGCTCGCTCCTCTGCGCGCTGGCTCCTTCGCTCGGCTGGCTGATTGCCGCCCGGTGCATACAGGCCGTAGGCGGCGGGGCCGTGCTACCGGTAGGGATGGCGATGTGCAGCCACCTCTTCGGGCAGAGTCGGATACCCTTCATGCTCGGTATACTGGGCGCGGTGGCTGAAGCGGGCGCGGTGATCGGCCCCCTCTGGGGCGCGCTCATTATGCAAAACCTGGATGGCGCGCTAAATATAGTGGGCTGGCGCTGGATCTTCTGGGTGAACTTGCCTCTGGGCCTGCTATTCGCCGCGCTGATGCTCCGCACACCGGCCCTGCCACGCTTCCCTGGCAAGATAGACTGGGCAGGCGCGGCTCTATTGGGGGCGGGTCTTCTATCGCTGGCGCTTGCCCTCTCCACTCCCGGCTCAGTAGGCGTGTGGGCGGGCTTCAACAGCGTGGACCAGAGCGGCAATAGCGAACTGGTCACGCCTCAGAGTATCGCGTTATTCGCATCCGCGATCCTCTTCTTCACAGGATTCGCCTTCCGCCAGCGCCGTGCCGCCGACCCGCTCTTTCCGCCCGCTCTTTTCTCGCGGAGTAGCTGGCCTTTTGTCGCCGCCAACCTTACAAATCTGCTCGTCGGCGCGGCGCTGATCATCACCATGGTGAATGTGCCCCTTTACGTGGCGAGCGTCCTTGACGGCACAGCCGAACAGGGCGGGCTGATGCTGCTGCGCATGACGGCCTTCATACCTGTAGGGGCGATAGCAGGAGGGTTGCTGGGGGTGCGAGTCACGTATAGGTGGATCGCGGTTGCGGGGCTGCTGTTTACCTCCATTGGCTCCTGGGAGATGGCAGGCTGGACCCTTACCTCTGCTGACAGCCTCACCACGTGGGTGGGCCTTGCGGCCAACGGCCTCGGCTTCGGGCTGCTCATCTCGCCCGTGACCGCCACCGCGCTGCAATGGGGCGGCCTACGCCGCGCTGCTCTCTCGGCGGCCTCGGTCAACCTATCCAGGATGGTAGGAACCCTGGTGAGCCTGTCGGCAGTTACGGTGCTGGGGTTGCGCCGCTTCAAGGAGCTAATGTCCAGCCACCCGGCGGTGCTCTTTGCCAATCCGGGAGAAAGCGCCGAAGCCTTCGCTAAACGCCAGGCTGACTACATAACCACCTACAAAGCCGCCACCCTCGATGTATACACCTCCGGCTTCCTGGTCGCCGCCCTTATCACGCTTGTAGCAGTGGCTTTCGCCATCTGGCTGCGCCGTAATCCCGACAGCGATGCGGAAGCAGAGCCTATATTCTAGCTGGGAAGCTCAAGGCGGTTTATCTGAACATAAGATGAGGGAGGAGCTATCGTACGAATCGATAGCTCCTCCTTCTACCTTCTACCCGCCAGTGTGAGTCTCGCGTTTACTTCACTAGTCTAGGGCGTATGAAGGGCATCTCCCAAACAGTGGTGTCCTGGGTATATGAAGGGTCCTTTTTCAAGCGTAGCCACGAGGTGGCACAAATCGTACCATCCGATGCCTTGAAAAACTGGCTGTTTTCGTCGGGTATGAGCACCCCTTCGGGGTCAGGGCAAACTCCGACGGCGCAGACCCACATATCGTTATTGCCGACGTACCCTGTGCCTACATCAGCAAAGCTGGCGTCGTTGTTCAGATCGGTAGCTCCGCACTTCTGCATCTGGTAGGTCATAGTATTTGAAGGCCCGCAGCCCCCGGTGCAGTCCTGATCGAAGTGGCGGATACCCAGCGTCTGGCCCGCCGCGTTTTTGCTTACCTGCGTAAACAACATAGGAAACTGACTGCCGGTGTCCAGGTTGAGAGCCATTGCTCGCTTCGCGAAAACGCTCGCCCCGCCTGTCGTCCAGTCGCCCAGGCCGTTGTAAGAGTTATCATAATAGAGCTGGTTCACGTAGCAGTCGGTCTGGTACATGTTGCCGGAGGTAACGGTGGTGTTGTCACAGAGGATATTTCCGGTTGAAGGACCAACACGCAGGTCGAAGTTGTTTTCACTTGAACCGTCGATTCCCTGCACATAAAGGTAGAAATAGAAGCCGCCTGTTGCTTCCCTGTCGAAGCATTCATTCCCCCCCGTACCTTTAGTGCAGCCGGGGCCGTTCTTGAGAACAATCTTGAAGCCGTCAGGTTGGTACCACTTCAGATCGGTTTTTGTTATGGTGCGGTCAGCGGTGTATTGAGCAAGACACTTCTGTAGAGTTGGAAAGGTGGGGCTGCTACAGGGGCCGGCGCTAACCGGTTGGTCTGACAAATCATCAGGGTAACCGAAAGCGCTGGTTATACGCGGGTCGAAGTGCCAGAGGGTATACTGGGTAGTTGTTGCCCAGGTGTCGTCCCAGGAGTTGCCTCCCGGATTAATGTCGGAATCAGAGTATGGCCGACGATCTTCGTCCGCGCGCCAGAAGGCGGGCCTCTGGTCAGGGTAGGCGTTGAGCTTAAGGCCGGTGTTATAGCGGTAGCCCGGTTGGTTGAGGCTGGTCGTGCAATTATTATTGTCGTAGCTGGGGCAACCTGTGTACCGGTAATCGCTGCCGCTGGGGGTATAAGTAGGCCGTGGAGTTTGGAATGGAGTAGGAATAGGCGTATTGGTAGGCGTCACCGGCGCATCCGGCCTGTTGTAGCCATCAGCATCAAAAATCTGCACAACCACATCATCGGCGGCGTAACTCGCCGGAACGTCTATCCGGTAGAGGTAGCCATAAGGTTGTTTCGGATACTCCGGGTTATTAATAATAGTACCGCCGCTATTCTCGTAAAGAGGCGAATAAGCGTCACCACCTTTACGCCAGCTATTCTTTCCCCAAACCGAAAGGTTTAGCTCATTTACCACACCCGGCTGGCCGTAAGGTTTGGCATTGACCTCAGCATAACTGTTCAGGTCAGCGGTCGCCTCAGCGCTGATATCTACCTGCCGCCACATGGGGATTATGCGCATGAAGAAGGTGTCAACCGTTTGTATGGCCTTCACGTGGACCTGGTTGCTGGACCGGACAGGAGTATCTACTACGACGCTTACCAGGGTAGGCGAAAGCACACCGTTAGCCTCAAGGATTTGCAAAGCCTTGGTGCTTGTGTACACGTTGCTGCTGCCACCCACCATTTCAGCGGCAGAAAGCGTTGCTGCGTCCACTGCGCTCTGCAACTTCGCACGCTTGCCCATCAGGTTGCCGACATCTACACCAAGCCCGGCAAAGAGGAGAAGCACAGTCATCATTAATGCTACGATGAGTAGCGCCTGCCCTCTGGAGCGTCTATTTACTATGTGCATATACCCTTCAAGGTCTATGCAACGCTCTTCCTGGGCAACAGGCACATTCTTCATGATTTTTCTTCTCATTTCAAACCACTCCAAAACCTTCTATAAACCTTTTGCCGAGCCGCACGACAAGAGATAAAAGTGTATAGATCATGTACAGACGCCGCCGCTTGGGGTCTGCTGCTCTGATTGAGCGAGCGCGTAGCTACTCATAGGGAGGAGCGCGCCGTTATTCACGATAGTGCCAACTATAGGTGTATAGATGTAGTCCACTTCGACGAGGACGAATACCACACACTTGCTGGCATCAGCCCCTTGAGTGCTGAGCCGCTGTTGCACAACTGAAGCGGTGATATTGGGCGTGGCCGGCCCTGAACCATAGTGATGCACATTCCAGTTGGGGCTTGTGGAAGGTAGTGTACCGAGTACGGTAGTTGTGCCTGTAATCACGTAAACGTCCAACTTGGTGCTAGCTGCCCCTCTATCTGAGCCGAAGTCTATGCCCCTGAGCTTATTCACCACCAGTGTATTAGCGTCGTCGGTACGTCCTGCGTTCAGCACAAAACGTGTAGAATCACGGGCAGCTGTGTTTACACGTGTCCAGGCATTGAGGGCCAGTCCTGCTTCAATGACTATACCTAAGATCAACACCAGTAGAGGAAGCACCAGCGCCACCTCTACCATGCTCTGGCCTTTGTGCGAGCGGTGCGTGGAAGGGAGAGACATTCTTTGTGCTACCTCATTGTTCTTGAAACGAAGCATCTTCATTATTTGACTCAGAGGCATGCCAATTATAAGCATTGCTAAATACCCCCGCCTGATACGTTACTGCCCATGCTGCCCGACTGGGACCCCCTGCACGCGCTCATGATAACTCCGTTCAAGCCTGTAACGCTCACCGCCACCTTCATCGGTTGACCCCAGCCGCATTGTTTCTTGAACATATACACACTTACCTTCTATTGCCCATTCGGTGTTGGCGTGACGGTTGCTGTTGACGTGGGTGTGTTTGTGGGCACAGAAGTTTTGGTTGGCGTGGCGGTTGCTGTTGATGTGGCGGTTGCTGTTGACGTGGGTGTGTTTGTGGGCACAGAAGTTTTGGTTGGCGTGGCGGTAGGTGTGTCAGTCGGTTGGGGAGTCCATGTTGGCAGGGCGGGAGGGGGCGTAGGCAGGTTGGCGCGATTGAAGCCTTGTACAGCGCCCCATTCTTCGTTGATAGACCTCTCATAGCCACGCACAAGTACTCGCGGCAAGACCATGCTCACCAGTGGTGTAAGCATTTGAACGTTGTAATAAACATAAACCTCTACAACCCCGTTCGGACCGCCTGGTTTACCTGCACCACAGTCTGAACAGTTGCCCGAGGAGTTTAGCTCCACATTGTGGTAGCCAAACTGACGCGAGTCAAGCGCATTGGTCAAAGGCAGACCGGCAAGCGAGGCGTTGGCCTTTGAGATTATTGAAGTAGCGCGCGGAATATAAAGCCCATTGACATCTTTTTCCTGGTACCCTGTGACGGCGAAGCGTATCGCCTGGCGGGCGGCGTTGCTCACAGTCACCTGAGCCTGGATGAGGCGGGCCATGTCTATGATGCCGAATATAGCCAGCAAAAGAATGGGCGAGACGAGCGCGAACTCTACGATGCTTTGCCCCAGGGTGCGACCTCTGGTCGCCCTGGCGGGACGAGTGCGCCAGCCCACCTTGAGCTTGCTTGAGTCTTTGTAGATAAATCTCATGATTTGCACCTGGTCTCGTTATCTTCCGGATTGCGCACGTCGGTAAGATGATAGTAAAAGAGCCTGCGGCCAAAGCAGACAACGCGTACCACCCACCGGCGGCAAGCGCACTCAGACTCTGCCAGAAATCATTATGACCTCCAAAGGGGCCAAACAGAATGGGAAAGGAGTACCGGATGTGCCGCCTGGCGGTCCTAACGACTAACAGTACTAATAGATTGGGGGTTGGATACTAATCCCTGACGCAAGCGCTCAGACCTGGGGTGCAGGGAGGGGACACCCCTGTAACCCCGTCAGGGGCATAGCCCCGATACTCACCAGGGAGAAAGCCCCCTCTCCCCTTGTGGGAGAGGGGGTTTGGGGGTGAGGGCGGGTGAGGGTACGTAAGGGTAGGTGAGGGTACACCCGCACAGTCACCCCAAGAAGATTGCTCCACCCCAACCTGAACGCTTACCCCCTGACGGAAAATTGCCCCTACAACTCATCTTTGATATACTCTAGAGATGTACCCTGCCCGCAAAGCTGATAATGAAAACGTCGCCCTCTTTTACCACCCTGCTTTTTTGGAGCATGACACAGGTGAGCACCCGGAGTCGGCTGACCGCTTGCGCTCTATCCTCTCTGCTTTTGAGGCTCGCGGTATAAGGGAAGGCGACCTGTTGAGGCCGGAGCCGGTCAGCCTCGATCTACTCGCACAGGTACACTACCCTCCCTATATAGAAGCTATCGAAAAGGCGTCTCTTCAGGGGGGTGGATACTGGGACCCTGACACCTATATATCCCCAGGCTCCTACAACGCCGCGCTGCTGGCGGCAGGGGCGGCTACCGCGGCTGTGGACAGCGTGATGGCAGGCGCAAGGGCAGCATTCGCGCTGGCAAGGCCCCCCGGCCACCATGCACTCTACATGTCGGCTATGGGCTTTTGCCTCTTCAATAATATAGCTGTGGCAGCCCACTACGCCACCGGTAAGCACAAGCTTGAGCGTGTGATGATCGTAGATTGGGATGTGCATCATGGCAACGGCACACAGGACCTTTTCTACAGCCGCCCTGACGTACTCTTCTTCAGCGTTCACCGTTATCCCTTCTATCCAGGTACAGGCGCCATGACCGAGGCGGGCATCGGGCCAGGCGC
>JADEYI010001565.1_pt1 | contig 16255 bp, 9 predicted proteins | sample 8542331 | NCBI WGS metagenome assembly JADEYI01 (sample SAMN16510988, study PRJNA670497) | mine drainage metagenome | isolation source: biofilm near Copperflume 1 | place: Germany: Marsberg coppermine Kilianstollen | collected 2018-02 | reverse complement strand
GCTCCGGTCCCGGACGTTATCCGGCACACTGCCCTGCGGAGTTCGGACTTTCCTCTCCCGGTTTGCTTTGCAGCATTCCGGCAGCGATCGCCCAGCCGCCTGCCAACATCAATATTACGCGATTGGCTGCCTGAAATATCGGCATTGTTTTGCGGCGCATTCATCGGAGTTTCACGTCTCGTTCACTCACAGGTAATGCGCGCTTTCTAAGCTGGTCAATATCAGGCACAGAGTTGTTTCCTGGCGTGCGTACACACGTGTTCAGGCGACGGTATCTCCAAATCATTCATTGCATCGAAGGGAAAAGGAATGTCGGCAAAGATAGTTTCGTGTTCTATTGGCATGGCGGCGCTGGCGCTGCTAGCGAGCGGCATCGCGGGAATCGGATGCTCTTCGTCCTCCGACCCAAGTCCGGTCGCCAAATCGGTCCGGCATGTGTTTGTCATTACTCTGGAAAACAAAAACGAATCTTCGACATTCGCGGCCAACTCACCGGCGCCCTATCTTTCGCAGACCCTGGTGCAGCAAGGCGCATTGCTCACAAATTATTACGGCACAGGTCACGTGAGCCTCGATAACTATCTTTCGACGATAAGCGGCCAGTCCCCGACGCAACTGACGGACAACGACTGTCCGACCTATGCCGATATGCAGGAGGCCGGTACAACTCCCGATGGACAAGTCGTTGGCACCGGCTGCGTGTATCCCGCATCAGTCAAGACGCTGCCCGATCAGTTGACGGCCGCCGGTTACACGTGGAAGGGATACATGGAGGACATGGGAAACGATCCAGCGCGGGAATCGGCCACCTGTGGACATCCCGCGCTGAACGCCAAAGACCTTACCCAGTCGGCGGAGGCCCCGAGCACCGCCGTGCCGGAAGGCGATCAGTATGCAACCCGGCATGATCCATTCATGTATTTCCATTCCATCATCGACTCGCCGAGCTGTCAGAAGAACGTAGTCAACCTGACCGCCATGCAACAGGACCTGGCGAGCGTTTCCACCACCGCAAACTTCAACTACATCACGCCGAACCTGTGCAACGACGGGCACGATGCTCCGTGCGCCAACGGGCAGCCGGGCGGTCTGGTCTCCGCGGACGCATTCCTGCAGAAATGGATTCCCATCATCGAGGCCTCGCCTGCCTACCAGCAGGACGGCCTCATCATCATCAATTTCGATGAAAGCAACTATGGCGTGGTGGCATCGAGCGGCGGCAATGTCACGCTGACCTTCATCGGCAAGGCCTGCTGTCAGGAGCAGCCGGGGCCAAACCTGGCGGCGTATCCGCAGACCACCTCCTATGGCTATGTGCCGGGATACGGCAATCTGAGCCTTTCGAAGCAGAGCTTCGGTGGCGATGTGACCGGAGCAGTCATGATTTCAAAGTTCATCAAGCCGGGAACGGTGTCGAACGTGCCGTACAACCACTATTCCATGTTGATGAGTATTGAGGACATCTTTCACCTCGACCATCTGGGCTACGCGGGCCAGTCCGGCCTGGTTGGATTCGGGACCGACATTTTCACCGGCCAGTAACCAGTAAGCGGACATTCGGCGGCGGCTGTCTGATCCCTGACACACGATTGCTTTTGCGTGCATCGACAGAACATACAACATGGAAGACGAGCGAACGCACTGTTGGCAGGCGCGTTCGCCGCCGTCATTCTAAGCGGCTGTAGTTCCAGCTCGGCTCGGAATAATGGGGTGACTCCGGCCGGCCCGCGCGGTGCATCGGAGAGCCGATTGGCCGCTGCTCAAATGGCTGACCCGAAAATTGCCGACCCAAGAATTACCGATTTGGGGAAGCAGTTATTTTTTGATCCTGCTTTGTCGGCTTCCGGCAAACTGTCCTGCGCTGGTTGTCACGATCCGACCAATGCGTATGCGCCCCGCAATCGTCTCGCAGTGCAGCTTGGCGGACCGCGTCTACACACTTCAGGAATTCGCGCCGTGCCATCTCTGCGCTACACGCTGGATCGCACGCCGGTATGGACGCATGTGCGTGCCGCTAGCCTTGCGGAGCGGTTGACTGAGACCGACAGTGTCCCGACAGGTGGTTTTACCTGGGATGGGCGCTTCAACACGCTGCGCGATCAGGCTATGTTTCCGTTCTTTGCGGCGAATGAAATGGCGAATCCAAGCGTGGCGGCACTGGCAGCGGAAATCGCCGATGCGCCGTATGCACAGAGATTCCGCGCTGTGTTCGGTAGAGACATCTTCGATGATCCGGCGAAGACTGTGGCCCGGGCGGCCTTCGCCATCGAGCGTTTTGAACTGGAAGATGCCAGCTTTCATCCCTATTCCAGCAAATTCGACGCATGGATGGATGGGAAAGCCATCCTGACTTCGCGGGAGGAGCGCGGCAAACGATTGTTCGACGATCCAGCCAGCGGAAATTGTGCGTCGTGCCATATCGACAGAAAAGGAGCGAATGGCGCGCATCCTCTGTTCACGGACTATCAATTTGAGGCTGTGGGAGTTCCGAGAAATTCCACAATCCCCCAAAATAGGGACCCACACTGGTATGACATGGGACTGTGCGGGCCGGTTCGCACGGACGCGGCCAGCTCGAACGCAACTTATTGTGGTCTCTTCAAGACTCCGACCCTGCGAAATGTGACGACGCGCGGCGCATTTTTTCACAACGGGCGTTTTCACACACTGCGGGAGACGCTGGACTTCTATGTGCAGCGCGACACCAGGCCGGAACGGTGGTACCCGCTTGGCAAGCAAGGCAACGTCATAAAATTCGATGATCTCCCCTCCGCTTTCCGCAGAAATGTCGATACAGTCGACGCGCCGCTGACGCTGAAGCGCGGCCAGACTCCTGTGTGGAGTGAGCAGGACATTGAGGATGTGATTGCATTTCTCGGAACGCTCAGGGATGAGGATGCAGCCGGAACGAATGTGGAAGTACATCGTGCAGGACAGAACTCCGATTCCCGGTAGAAACCGAAGTGATCTGCAGCCGGGATCTAGACTGAATCGGGAATCGTCTTGTAGACAGAACTGGCTACACGCAACCCTACGCATTTCCATTGCTATGATGAGTTTTGGCGAAGCTGCAATCAGGCCGCTATATATCCGCTGGACGGCTCGCTTTTAGGAGAAGGAAAAATGGCTGTTTATCTGGTTACGGGAGCCGCAGGATTTATCGGTTCATGGCTGACGCAGGCGCTGGTGGAGCGGGGAGAGACCGTTCGCGCGCTGGACAATTTTTCAACCGGGAAGCGCGAAAACTTGGCTGCGTGGAGCGGCAAGATCGATGTGCTGGAAGTGGACCTGCGCGATGCCGAGCGGGTGGCGAAGGCTTGTGAAGGCGTGGACATTATTTTTCACGAGGGCGCGATTCCCTCCGTCCCGCTTTCAGTGAAAGATCCGCGTACCAGCCATACCGCCAACATCGACGGTACATTCAACCTGCTCGAAGGCGCACGCCATGCCGGTGTCAAGCGGGTCGTGTATGCCGCTTCATCTTCCGCCTACGGCAATAAAAATCCGCTGCCGCAGATTGAATCGATGCTGCCCGGTCCGCTTTCTCCCTATGCGGTGCAGAAGCTGGTTGGGGAACTGTACCTGCGCAGGTATTGGGAAGTGTATGGCCTCGAAACGGTAGCACTGCGGTACTTCAATATTTTCGGTCCGCGCCAGGCGCCGGATTCGCCCTACAGCGGCGTAATGGCAAAGTTCGCCAAGATGATGTTGTCCGGGGAGCAGCCGACCATCCACGGCGATGGCGAGCAGAGCCGCGACTTTACCTACATTGAAAACGTGGTCCAGGCCAACCTGAAGGCGGCATCAGCCCCCGCTGACAAGGTGGCGGGACGCATGTTCAACTGTGCCTGCGGCCAACCATACACACTGAATCAAACCTACAAGTTGATGGCTGAACTGACTGGTTATAAAAACCCACCTCTCTATGGGCCGCCGCGCGAAGGCGACATCAAGCATTCCTATGCCAATATCTCCGCCGCAAAAGAGGCGCTGGGCTACGATCCGCAGGTGGATTTTCTCGAAGGACTGCGCCGCACCGTCGCGTGGTACCGGGAACAATACGAGGGGGACAAGCGCTGACTCTCGCTACTTGAACTCCCAATTTGGGAGATTCGTGTTACCAAAGTGTTGACTCACGCAAAAAACACTCGCATCATTAGGGAATCACTCGCCCGAATTCCCTGGGTGTCGAATGTATGGATTCCCCCTGGTGCCTGGCGTGCAGCCTGGTACTTTTTCTGCCGGCCATTTTCTCTGCGCTAGCGGCCCCGCCGCAGGCGGCGCGGAATCATCTGCAAACGCTGACCGCGGCTTCGACCACGGCCAGCATCCCTGATACAGTCAGCGCGCCGGATACAAGCCGGATGCGTCGGCGCGCGCAAACGTTTATGCAGGAGCGAATGGCGCAGGGGAGTTCCGCCGCTGCGCTCCGGCTGAGAGGGATGCGGCAGCGCATCGCGATGCCGCACCTGTTGCCCGGCAATCAGCCCTGGCAACCGGTTGGGCCCAGCCAGATCGTCACGCAACAGTTCGGCGATGTAACGGGCCGGGTCACATCTCTTGCCATCGCCCCGTGGGACGCTTCCGGCAACGCCTTATATCTGGGTTCGACCGGCGGCGGTGTATGGCGTTCTACGAATGCTGCCGCGAGCGATCCGACAACAGTGACATTCACGCCGTTGACGGATAATCTGCCGGCATTTTCCGGCGTCAACATTACTTCGCTCAGCATTGGCGCAGTCAGCGTGCAACCAGGCGCCAGCACCAACGGCGTGGTGCTGGCGGGCACGGGCGACCCCAATGACGTGCTTGACTCGTATTATGGCGCGGGAATTCTGCGCTCCAGCGATGGCGGCACGACGTGGACTCTAGTCACGCAGAGCAGCGACGGGTTTTCCGGCGGGATCACAAATTACAGCTTCGTCGGCGATGCCTTCTCCGGTTTTGCCTGGAGTACGTCGAACACGAATCTGGTCGTTGCCGCGGTGACGGATTCCTACGATGGCTTCGTGAACGACATCAACAACAGCGGCAACGTGAATGTGGCGGAAGCGGGCTTGTATTATTCGACGGATGCAGGCCAGACCTGGTTTCTTTCAACCATTGAAGATGGGCCGAATCAGGTCATCCAGTCCTCGCAAACGACGGTGCCGAGCGTCTTTCCCGGCGTGCCAGTCAGCGCAGTGGTGTGGAATCCGGTGCGGCAGATGTTCTATGCGGCGGTCCAGTATCACGGCTACTATCAGTCACCGGACGGGGTGACCTGGACACGGCTGGCGAACCAGCCGGGCGCGGCGTTGACCACGGGCAATTGTCCATCGAACCCGGGAACGCTCGGCAGTAATAGCTGCTCCATTTTTCGCGGCGCGCTGGCGGTGCAGCCGGCTACCGGTGATATGTTCGCGCTGACCGTCGCGGCAAATAATGTAGACCAGGGCTTGTGGCAGGACGTCTGCAATGCGGGCGCAAACACTTGCGCCGATCCGACTGTTCAGTTCGGTGTAAAAATTCCGGACATGCCGCTCCAGGACACCAGCGGCGCGGGAACCATTCCGCAGGGGACGTACAATCTGGCGCTGGTTGCGGTTCCGAACGGCGCAGACACGTTGCTGTTCGCCGGAACCACGGACATTTTTCGCTGTAGCCTGGCGGCTGGGTGCGCGTGGCGGAACACCACCAACGCGGACGGCTGCGATTCCGCACAGGTGGCCCCGGCGCAACACGCAATGGCTTCGCTGACGCCTGCCGGGCAGACGCTGCCGCTGCTCTACTTCGGAAACGACGGGGGACTCTGGCGCTCGACCGATGGGGTAAATCAGACTGGTGCGGCCTGCTCCGGTAGCGATGCGGCGCACTATCAAAACATGAATGCCGCGCTCGGCTCGCTGGCGGAGGTGACTGGGCTGGCGAACAGCGCCAGCGATGCTGGCGTGTTGTTGGCGGGTTTTGGTGTGAATGGCAGTGCGGCTACTTCCGACATGGGCGCTACGGCGTGGCCGCAGCTATTAAGCGAAGAGGGTGGACTCACCACCATCGACTCTGCGAGTCCAGACAACTGGTACGCCACGCTGGGATCAGGTGTCTCGATTGGCCAGTGCACACAGGGATCGAGCTGTAGTGCGTCCGATTTCGGCGCGACGCCCGCGATCGGCCCCACTGAAACCGATAACGATCAGTCGCTGTTGTCCGCCCCGTATGCACTGGATGCGGCTGACAGCGCCAACATGATCGTCGGCACATGCCGGGTTTGGCGCGGGCCTGCGAGTGGAGGAAATACATGGGGCGCTGCCAATGCCATCAGCCCCATGCTCGACGGGCACGCCGAGCCGAGCTGCAATGGAAATGCACTGATTCGCTCACTGGCATCCGGGGGGGCAAATGTGCAGCCGGGTACGGGCGCACAGAACAGCGGCGCACAGGTCATCTATGCCGGAATGGCCGGGCTGCTTGACGGCGGACGCGGGAGTGTCAGCGGGCACGTATTTTCGACCCAGACGGCGAATACAGCCAACGGTGGCGCAGCGTGGACGGACCTGGCGCTGTCGCCGGTCGCTAATGAGCAGAGCTACGGCGGAGTCTTTAATCCCAACCATTTCGATGTCTCCGCGCTCTATGTCGATCCGCACGATGCCACCGGCAACACGGTGTATGCGACGATCCAGGGTTTCGGCGTGCCGCACCTGTATCTCTCGACCAATGGCGGTGCGAACTGGATCAATATCACGAAAAATCTGCCAGACCTGCCGCTGAACGATGTGCTGGTCGATCCCAACGATGCGAGCGTGGTCTACGCCGCTTCCGATGGCGGCGTATTTGTAACTCAGAATGTTGCGAATTGTGAACTGAGCGGCGGGCAGTGCTGGAACATCCTGGGAACGGGACTCCCGCTGGCCCCGGCGATTCAGTTGGCAGCGACGTCTGCAAACGGCGGCCTGCTGCGCGTAGGCACGTATGGGCGCGGGATCTGGCAGATTCCCTTGTTACGCGGAGTTCCACAAACATCAATCACGTTGACGCCTGCGAGCCTCATCTTCAGCGGGCAGCCGGTGCAGACGGCCAGCAATCCTCAGACAGTGGTGCTGACCAATACCGGCAGCGCCAGTCTGACGGTAAGCAATGTTGAAATTACCGGCGACTTTATCGAGACGGACAATTGCAGTGGAGCGATTTCTGCGGGCGGGACATGCCAGATTCAAGTGACGTTTACTCCTTCCGCCACGGGGACGCGCACGGGAACACTGACTGTAACCGCAAACATCCCCGGCGGCCAGCAAACAGTTGGCCTCAGCGGAACCGGCACTACCCAGTCCGCAATTGTGGTGCTGCCCAACAGCGTGAGCTTTGGCGGACAGCAGATCAACACTGTCTCGACGGCACAGCAGGTAACGGTGTCGAATACCAGCGGCAGTTCCATCGCTCTCACCTCGGAGAGCGTCACCGGCCCGTTCTCCATTCAGACCAACACCTGCTCTTCCAGCCTGCCAACAAACACCGGTTGTACTCTCGCCATCGTGTTCCAGCCGACGCAGACCGGCGCTGCCAATGGAATTTTGGCCGTGGTCAGCGCGCAGGGAACGGAAACCGTCGGACTGAGCGGAACAGGAGATAATCCGGCGACGGACGCACTGGCGCCTGCTTCTCTGGCATTTCCGCAGACGCTGGAGAATACCGCCAGCGCGCCGCAGACCGTGACGCTGACCAACAGCGGAGGCGCGGCGCTGACGGGAATTCAGGTCAATACGCTGGGAGATTTTGCGGTTGTGAACGGATGCAGCTACTCGCTGAACGCACAGTCCTCCTGCACGCTCACGGTGCGGTTTACGCCCCATGCGGCTGGTCCGGAAACAGGCAGTGTCACCGTGACGGACACGCTGCGCAGCCAGACAGTCGCGCTGACCGGCACGGGACTCGCGCCGCCGACGGATACGCTGTCGTCCTCCGCGCTGGTCTTTCCCGCGACCGTCGTCGGCCAGAGCGCGCCCTCGCAGACGATCACGCTGACCAACACCGGCGATGTCGCGCTGAGCCAGCTGAACATTCACGCGATTGGCAACGGTTTCAGCGAAAGCAGTACATGCGGCAGCACGCTGGCGGCGCACACCCAGTGCGTGATCACGGTCATGTTTCGGCCAACAGTGGCAGCAGCGGCGGCAGGCCAGTTAGATGTGGCCGACGCGGTCCGCACCCAGGTGGTCTCGCTGAGCGGCTCCGGAGAAACGCCTGCGCAGGACAACCTTTCGCCTTTGGCGCTCACCTTTGGCCCGCAACCCATCGGCACCAACAGTTCGGCGCAAACGCTGACGCTCACCAACAACGGGCAGTCGACGCTGACGGGGATACGGTTGCAATCGGCCAATACGGATTTTGTGTTTACGACCAGTTGCGGAACGACTCTCCAGGCGGGGAGTTCGTGCGGAATTCAGGTAGCCTTCGCGCCCCATGCAACCGGACCGGACACAGGGGTGCTGAATGTGGTGGATGCTAACCGCACCCAGCCAATCCAATTAAGTGGCATCGGCATATTGGCGAACGTAATGCTGACCCCGGGCAGCCTGAATTTTGGCGTCCTAGGCGTGCACATCTCCTCCGCAGCGCAAACACTGGTGTTGAGTAACGGAAGCACCAGCGCGATGAGCGGAATTTTCATCTCGTCGCCGTCGCCATTTGCGGAAACCAGCAACTGCGGCGCCAGCCTGCCGGCGGGCGGAAACTGCTCGATCGCAATCGTATTAACGCCCAGCGCAACCGGGATCCAGAACGGTTTGTTGGCGGTCAGCACCACGAATGCCGGCGTGATGACCGCGCAGTTGACCGGCGTCGGTATTGCGTATGAACTGACCCCCACCAGTCCGACAAGCGTGACCGTCTCCAGCGGAAGCGCGGCCAGCTACTCTCTGGCAGTGGTGCCGGTAAACGGATCCATCGGAAACGTGACGCTGACCTGTGCGAATCTGCCGCCAAATTCCACGTGTACGGTAAATCCGTCGACGGCTTCGCTGCTGGCTCCCACGAACATTCAGGTGGCGATTGCCACCGGCGTGCGTACAGCCGGAGCAGGTGCCGACCGTCCGCTGCGGGCAACTTTCGGGGGAAGCCTGCCGTGGCCACTCGGATGTCTGCTCCTCCTGCTGCTGGAGCTGTTGCGGGTCCGTTCCAAAAGATTGCGGCCGTGCGGGAGCCGACTGTTGACGCTCCTGTTTCTGGTGGCGGCGATCAGCGGAATGACAGCCTGCGGCGTCGGGACCGGGCCGCTGGGAGTGGGAACACCGAATCCACTGCCTGCCTCTTCGATCACGCCCCCGGGCACATATACGGCCTCCGTTTCGGCGGCGGCAGGAGGCTTGCAGAAAACCGTAAACTTGACGATACAGGTGCAGTAAGGCGCGACACAGAGAGGAATTGAGCGTTTACACTAGAGTCACCTCGAATGCTACGTAGATCTCTTTTGCTGATTACCGTGATGTGGTTTGCCGGTACGTGGATGGCGAACGCCCAATATCAGGATGGCTATTCCCCCGCGCAGACAGACTGCACGGATCCCATGAATGCCTCTTCGCCCGCCTGCGCAGGCACTTCGGGGGCGTCCGCCGGAAGCGGACAAATTGCTCCTGGAGCATACGGCCAGAACGGATATGGCGTCCCTCCGAACGGCTCCGCGGGTTATTCGCAGCAACAGCAGCCGTATGGCGTGCCGGGCACAGGCACAAGCAACGGCGGCATCAATACTCGTGTACCCAACTATATTGACCAAATCCCATACGGAAACGGGATGAACGGGGCATACAGGAACCCCTTGAATCCCTATGGATTGCAGAATCAGCCGATATACCGACCGCCAACGGAGTTTCAGCGGGTGGTGGCAGGCGCGACCGGGGCGATCCTGCCCATTTTTGGCGCCGATTTGTTTTCCGACCGCAACTCATCATTTGCCCCCATCGATCGCACACCTGTCACCTCCGACTATGTTGTCGGGCCGGGCGATCAGTTATTGGTCCGGGTATGGGGACAAGTGAATTTCAACGCGCAGTCGACCGTCGATCGCGCTGGCGATATTTACATCCCGCAGGTGGGAAACGTTGAGGTCGCGGGACTGCATTTCGAGCAACTCGACGGCTACCTGAAAAAACAATTTGGCCGTGTGTTCCGCAACTTCGATCTCAGCGTGAACATGGGCCAGTTGCGGTCGATTCAAATTTATGTCGTAGGCAACGCCCAGCGGCCTGGGAGCTATACCCTCAGTTCCCTGTCCACTCTGGTGAACGCGCTGTTTTCCTCCGGCGGCCCGTCCCGGCAGGGATCCATGCGCCAGATCGAGTTGAAGCGTGGCGGGACAATTGTGACCACCTTCGATATTTACGATCTCCTGATTCTGGGGGACAAGTCTCATGACGCTCCGCTGCTGCCCGGAGATGTCATCTACATTCCGCCCGTGGGTTCGCAGGTCGCGGTGGCGGGCAGCGTGCACGTGCCCGCGATTTACGAATTGAAGGGAACAGAAACGGCAGATCAGGTCATTCAGATGGCCGGTGGGCTTGCGACGATGGCGTCAAAGCTGGACGCGCAGCTGGACCGGACCGACAGTAAAGGCGCGCGGCGGACCATTCAGCTGCCACTCGATGCTGCGGGGTTGCAGACAGTTTTGCGGGACGGCGACATTCTTCGCGTGCCTTCTATGGTGCAACGCTTTGACCGCACGGTCACACTGCGCGGCAATGTCGCCAATCCCGGACGATATAAATGGTCGCCCGGAATGCGCGTGCTCGACCTGATTCCAGATCAGGCATCCCTGGAGACGCGTGGATATTGGGAGCGTCGCATCGCGCTGGGATTGCCGGCGCTTGAATACAAGCCGCTGTTCACGGCCTACCAGGCCACCCTTCCGAATCCGGCGGAGCAGACCGCACTGGAAAGCGCCGGCGGTCAGCCGAAAAGCTATACCACAGGCTCGGCGCTGGCGGGCAGCGATACCATACAAACACAGCAGCCTCCTGTTTCTAATGGGACGCAGGCCGGACAACTCGGCGCGGTATTGCAAGGAAACCCCGCGCAGAATTCAAGCCAGGGCGGCGGACAGGACACAGGGCAGTATGGCAATGGGCAATATGGGAATGCACCATTCACGGGACCCAATGCCAGCGGAAATACCGGGCATCCCTTACCGTTATCGCAGACCGGTGCCGGACTGCAATTGCGGTACTACCCGCCCGGAGATCGCTTCTCGCAGGGCCAGTTCCCGATCAAGAATGAAATTCTGCGGACGGCTCCCAGCATCGACTGGAGCTATGCCGTCATTGAGCGGACAAACCCGCACACCCTGGCGACTTCGCTGATTCCGTTCAGTCTGGGCCAGGTGGTGATGGATCACAACGCGTCACAGAATCATGAACTGGAACCGGGCGATATTGTCACTGTGTTTTCGACAGCGGATATTCACGTCCCCCAGGCGCAGCAGGTGAAATATGTACGGCTGGAAGGCGAAGTGCTGCACGCCGGCATTTACAGTGTCAAGCCAGGGGAAACCTTGCGGGACGTGGTGCGTCGCGCCGGCGGCCTGACTCCCAACGCGTATCTTTACGGCTCGGAATTTTTACGGGAATCCACGCAGCGGCTCCAGCAGGCCAGGCTCGACGAATATGTGAACTCACTGGAGCGCGACATCGAACTGTCGTCGGCGAATGCCAGCGGTCGTCTGGTCAACGCCACCGGGGCGGCCGCGCTTGGAACCAGCCTCCAGAGCCAGCAGCAGCTTATCGCTACGCTGCGCCGTATGCGCGCCACCGGGCGCATTGTTCTTGGGTTGACGCCCTACAGCCGTGGAATCGACGCACTGCCCAACCTGCCGCTTCAGGATGGAGATCAGTTCATTGTGCCGGTAATGCCGGCAACTGTAAATGTTGTCGGTGCCGTTTACGACCAGAACTCGTTCCTCTTCCGCCGGGGAAACCATGTGGGGGACTACCTGCATACTGCTGGCGGAGGTACGCGGAATGCGGACAAGCGGCATGAATTTGTGATTCGCGCCGACGGGTCCGTCATCAGCAAGCAGACAGCCGGCGGGACTGTATTCGGAAGCGGGCTCGCTTCCAAACTGGCCTATCCCGGCGATACGCTTGTCGTTCCGGATAACATTGACAAGACCACGCTGCTGCGCGGTCTTACAGACTGGTCCACTGTATTCTCGCAATTCGGGCTGGGAGTCGCCGCCCTTACGCTCTTTGGCTTGTAGGCCTACCGACATGCTGCCGACCGACACAAAAACGGAGCCGCTTCCCGTCGCGCAGACAGGCGGAATCCCTCTGTCATCGCATGACCTGGAAAACCGCGAAAACCCATCCGAAGATTCCATTGATTTGCTGGACATCGCCTTGGTACTGGCGGCCCGCAAACGGTTCATTCTGTATTTCAGTCTTGCGCTGGCCATCGTTACCCTCATCGTTGTGATGGTGGTGCCGCAAACTTTCACAGCAACCGCAACCATGCTGCCTCCCCAGAAAGAGAGCTCGGCTTCGGCGCTGCTGGGGCAGCTTGGCGGTCTGGCTTCGCTGGCCGGCGGTGGTGGCGGTGCGGCCAGTATGCTTGGCCTTAAAAATCCCGGCGATTTATACATCGGCCTGTTGCAGAGCGAAACCATCGCGGATGCGATAATCGATCGTTTTCACTTGATGCAGGTCTACAAAAAGAAAAGGCTGAGCGATGCCCGCAAGGCCCTCCAGTCGCACACCACGATTCTGTCGGAAAAAAGCTCGCTGATCAGTATCGCGGTCAAGGACCATGACCCCCGGCGTGCGGCCGCTATGGCCAATGCCTATATAGAACAGCTTCATGGCCTTATGTCGCATCTGGCGGTGACGGAGGCGGGACAGAGACGGCTATTTTTCCAGCAACAGTTGGAGCTTGAGAAGAACCAGCTGGCGGACGCCGAAGTCGCCCTCGTAAAGACGCAACGGAAGACAGGAATCATTCAGCCCCAGGGGCAGGCAGAAGCCGTGATTGGGACCATCATGCAGTTGCAGGCGCAGATTTCCGCGCGGCAAGTCGAGTTGGGCGCTCTCCGCACCTCAGCGACCGATCAGAATCCTGAAGTTGTCACTTTGCAGTCTCAGATTGCGGGCCTGCGTGCCCAGCTTGAAGACTTTGAAAGGGGGCATCCTCAATCCGCGTCGATGGCTGGCGATGTGCTTACTCCCACTTCACAAGTGCCGGCTGCCAGCCTGGAATATATTCGGCGGATGCGGGACGTGCGCTACCACCAGACGCTTTTTGAGTTGATGGCCCGGCAATATGAGATGGCGAGAGTGGATGAAGCAAAACAGGGCCAGATGATTCAGGTGGTGGATCCGGCGCTGGTTCCGGACAAGCGTTCATGGCCTCCGCGCCTGTTGCTGGTCCTGTTGGCATTTATCCTGGGCACCATGATTTCGAGTTTCTGGGCAATTTTTCAATCGGTGTATCGTTCCAGAATGCAGGATCCGGAAATAGCCGCGAAGACATGGAAGTTAAGGCAGATGCTGGCGGTTCGATCAAGATTGGATTGAATCGGCGGCTTCGGTGCGGAAGATCCATTTATGGCCCGATAGCAAAGCCAGTTTTTAAGCTGATCGAGCCGATGGAAAGAAGAGAATGAGGGTATGCGGAAAATCGTTGCGGACCAGTTAAGAGAGACCATTTCCGTCATCCATGCCGTGGCGCAGGACACATCTCTGCATGAGACTCTGGTGGAGGCGGCAGAAAAAACTGCGGAGTCACTGCGGCGCGGTCACAAACTGATGGTCGCTGGAAATGGCGGAAGCGCGGCGGATTCCCAGCACCTGGTGGCGGAGTTTGTCAGTCGGCTGGTCAAGGACCGCCCCGCCATGCGCGCCGTTGCCCTGACGACCGACTCCTCTATCCTGACTGCGGTCGGAAATGATTATGGATACGAGTGCGTCTTCGCCCGCCAGATAGAGGCGCTCGGGCAGCCGGGAGACATCTTCCTCGCCATCTCGACCTCCGGCAAATCGCCGAATATTATTCACGCATTGGAACTGGCGCATTCGACCGGCATTCTCAACATTGGTTTGACCGGGGAAAATGGTGGCGGCATGTCGAAGCTGTGCGACTACTGCATACAGGTTCCTTCGACCGTCACCATGAAAATCCAGGAAGCGCACCTGGCTTTGGAGCACATTTTTTGCATGCTGGTGGAGCAATTTTATTTTTCTCCAGGCAGAAGCGAATAGAACGAAGCGATTCACCATGAAAAGGAATATTAATTTTTCATGAAAGGCATTTCGTGAAAAATACTTCGTCGGCCCTGTTTCTGGATAGGGATGGAGTTGTCAATCGTGAGGTAGGGTATCTTCATAAGCCGGAGGAGGTGGAATTTCTTCCTGGCATCTTTGATCTGTGCCGGGCGGCACAGATGCTGCGCTACAAACTGATAATCATCACGAATCAGGCGGGCATTGCCCGTGGTCTGTATTCGGAGGCCGATTTTCACCGTCTCATGCGGTGGATGATCGAACGCTTTTTGCGCGAGCAGATTCAATTGGATGGGTATTATTTTTGCCCGCATCATCCAGAATCGGAAATCAATCAATATCGTAAGGACTGCATGGATCGCAAGCCGCAGCCGGGCATGATTTTACGGGCCGCCGCGGAGCACAAAATTCGTCTCTCTGAATCGATTTTTGTAGGAGATCGCTGTTCAGACTTGCAAGCTGGTGCAGCAGCGCATGTGGGACAACTTGTTCTAATGGCGGGGCTTGAGTCGGGCGGATGTGATGTTGACGCTAGCTATATTCAAGTTACGGCACCGTCTGAAGTGATTGACCTGCTTCATGATTGGCCTGTTCCGTCACCGGGTGCTGATCGTTCGACCTGAGAAATATTATTTTTAGAAATACATTCGGTGGGATGTACGGCATATCGACTTTAATTCAGAATGCTTCCAGATCGGGGAGCCCCTGTTTCACTTTGGTACACCTTTGCCGTATCGCTTGAAGTTGCTGGAGTTCCGGTTGCCGTTGCCGATATACTTAACGTGTGAATACAGTTGCAGGACAGCAACTTTTTAGTCAGCTCCGCGTCCTTAAATGAACAGTACTGCAAATAAACAGTACCACTCAACGCGCAAGCAGCTGGGTAACTATATAAATCGAATCACCATAGTCATTGTGACGTGAGGAGACATCTTGCGCGGAGCACATTTGAACCGGATTCGATGCGTAATTACCATTCGGCATTTGCTCGGGGCATTTGCTCGGATAGATCAGCAGGAATAACTCGGCCAGGAACACTCTCAACACGGAGTATGCAGACGTGAGTACCGAACTTTATCTTCCCCATCTACCGGAACCCGTCATTTCAGAATACGGATTTGCTGCAAGTGAAAAAGTGAAGGGGCTCGCCACCAGGGATGCGTCAATCTCGATGCACCTCAACGAGGCTGCCGGCTATCATGTAAGTTCATGGTGCGTGTCCACTGCCAAGAGGACCTTTGATCTTATTTGCGTCACTCCGGCATTGATTCTCATCTCGCCTCTGCTGGGCTTGGTTGCAATGGCGGTTCGCTTTACCTCGCCGGGGCCAGTTATCTTCCGGCAGCAACGTGCAGGCAGGCATAGAAAACTATTTACCATCTACAAGTTCCGCACAATGGTGCATGATTCGAATGCGAATGGATCGAACCTGACAGCCACGGGCGATCCGCGGATCACTCGCATCGGACACTTTTTAAGACGATGGAAACTCGACGAGCTTCCGCAGTTGCTGAATGTTCTGCGCGGAGATATGAGTCTGGTCGGTCCTCGTCCGAAACTGCCACAGCTTGAGCTGACGTCGATGCCATGTCGTCCTGGCGTCACCGGAGCCGCCACTTTGCTGTTTCGTAAAGAGCAGCATATTTTGCGAGAGGTGGATGCCGACCAGATAGCAAGCTTTTATTCGCAATACATCGCACCCGCCAAAGTCGAAATCGATGCCGCCTACATGCGTTCCGCCACACTTCTGAGTGACCTTGGTATCCTATGGACAACTGCATTTGGCAGTGGCCATCATGCGACACGAGAAAATCTGGTGATGTCTGAGGTTAAACCAACTCAAGCGACAATTGTCGCGGAGAATAACTAGCTCGCTGGCGAAGCTAAATCTTTAGTACACAACTTAAATTATGAGTGGATACTCCCCGTATGCCTTCAAATGTCATTCCACTTTCGATTTCCATAGTTACTTATAAAACTGAGCCGGCAGTTCTGCATGAAGTTTTGTCCTCCAT
>JADEYI010001564.1_pt1 | contig 16257 bp, 12 predicted proteins | sample 8542331 | NCBI WGS metagenome assembly JADEYI01 (sample SAMN16510988, study PRJNA670497) | mine drainage metagenome | isolation source: biofilm near Copperflume 1 | place: Germany: Marsberg coppermine Kilianstollen | collected 2018-02 | reverse complement strand
GCGTCTATCAAATGACAGAGGCGCAACCAGCAGCAATTGTCAACAATCAACAGTAATAACCTATAGTTTGGTTACATGTATGCCTGGCAAGGCTAAATCAAGAGGAGGACTTTCATGCAGACCATCAAAACCGAGCAGGCAAATTCAACTCCAATAGCGGCCCTACCCTGGTCGGCTACTATCGCCATCGACTTTCGCAGGAAGCGCTTCGCGTTCTTCAAATCTCTCATCGCCAGCCTTCCCAGACCTCTCCACATCCTTGACGTGGGTGGAACACAGGCTTTCTGGGAGCTCATGGGCCTCATCAAGGATGATATACAGCTCACGATTTTGAACACCGAACCGGGCGCGGCAACATTTCCCAACGTCACTTGCATTGTTGGTGATGCGAGAGACATGCGCGAATTTAAAGACAAAGAGTTTGAAGTTGTCTTCTCTAACGCTGTTATTGAGCATGTGGGCAACTTACAACAGCAGCACTCAATGGCAAAAGAGATCCGGCGGGTAGGAAAAAGATACATTGTCCAGACGCCTAATCGCTACTTTCCCATTGAGCCACATGTTCTCATTCCTTTTTTCCAGTTCTTTCCCTTAAACCTCAAAGTGTTCACTGCCACTCATACTCCAAGTTGGGGCTGGAAGGCGGCACATATCGAGGAGCTTAGCACTATTCGGCTCATGTCGGAAAAAGAATTAAGAAGATTTTTCCCCGGAGCCCGGGTCTACAAGGAGAATTTCCTGGGCCTTACCAAGTCCTTCATCATGTACAAGGGCTGGTGAGTGGAAATGCTCTATCCTTTCCGCCTATCCCCATATCTGAGAGGGTGCATCGCTACCATCTCATCGAGGCCATGAACAGCGGAGCCCCCATCATCTACACAAATTGCACATCGCTTCCACTGTAGGCAGCGATGTGCAATTTGCTCTCAACTTTGAGACATCCTTCCCCATTCACCCCTGGTTTGAAGATCTTAGCTTGCCGAATTTAGCAAGCACCGCGTCAAACACCATCTGATCCTCTTCACTAAAACGTAGCAACACCATCACCAGGACGTAGACAAGCATGAAGGGAATGATTAAGCTCAGCTCCTCAATGATTGCAAAGCGCCCACTACCGAAATGAATAAAGTTCTGCAGTAGCATTCCCACGATGTAGGCTGCTCCACCAGCAATCAATGGCTTGCATACATCCCAGCGATAAGGGTGTATCTTCGTGATCCAATACACTTCGATGAGGCACAGCACATTATCGAAGATGACTGCCAGTGCCGCTGCCATTGCGGCACCAATACTATTAAAGTGCTGTACAAGAATAAAAGACAGAGCTATATTCAAAACGAGGGTGATACTACTATTGATCGAAACTATGCGCAGGCGTCCCGTCATCACTAACAACTGTATGACAGAGCCTGTTCCGGCGTTTACAAGATTTCCAAAACAGAGGATAATCAGTACAAGCCAGCTGACTGCATACTGCGGGCCGAAAACCTTGAGTATAGCATCATGAAAGACAAGACTATAGAGAAATATCGGTAAACTCAGCGACAATGACCATTTGGTCACCAACTTGAGCATGTTTGCTAACTGCTCATGCTTCCCATTTACATGATATTCCGCGATTAAAGGTGAAAAAATCATATTGAGGGCGAACAGTGGTATCACAACAAAAGTACTGACTCGAGCAGCTACGATGTAGACGCCAGCCTGTACTGGCGAAGCAAATATACTCAGAAACAAGATATCGGTAGAGTTTGATATGCCATATATTAGCCCATTGAAGAACATAGGGACAGTAAATCTCGTCCAGATCCGTGGTGTATACTTAGGCATGGCATCAGTTGTGAATCGCTTCACGACTTTGCTGAAGGTTATCTGACCGATAAGCACCGAGCAAAAAAAGCCGCCAATGGTAGAAAAAATCAGTGCCTCCATGCGCCATCCCAGCAGATAGAAAACTACCATCGCCATGAGCGTAATCACCGGTTGGCTGAGACGATCGGTTAAGACCTTCCACCTGATCTCTTTAAATGCCTGCAGCCCAGATGCAAAGGACAGTTGTAATGCAATCAGAGGAATCAGCAGTGCAGCTTCCTGTAGAGGTAGCTTGTAGGATGGATCGTGATAGGCCAGTCGAGCTATCACAGCAGCAAAAGCGAAGAATAATACACCTATCAGTGATCCAGAAAGCAGGATGATCCACGTCGCAAAACGGGCCAGTCCACCAGCCAGATTGCGCTCCTCCTTCACTCGATAGACAGGGAGTAAACAGATGAGTACTCCATCAAGTCCCAACTTCGCAATCCAGCCAAGAATAAGGGTTACTGTATAGATCTCACCAAAGACGCCAAAGACCGCCGGGGAAACCATATGAGTCATCGCCACATTCGTCACAAAGCGTAGTATGCTGCTGCTGAGGTCACTCATGCCAGCAATAGCCGCACCACCTGCTGCTGTCGTAATATCTTTGCGCTGATCTAGCTGGTCCGCTTGCTCAGTTGCTTGCGTGATCCGCGGAAGGCCCAATGTTGCTTGTTTTGTGATGTCTTCAATGAGGGTATCGACCAGTATATCAGTATATCCTGGCCCGCTCTCTGGTGGACGTACACTGGCCATCATAGCCGTGTCTAGCAGCGCAATTTGCTCCTCCGTTAAAGATAAAAAGAAGTTATGCGGCGCACTTCTGGAATGCGCTATCCGCTCCTCTTGCTCTGCTAGAGGAGCCCAGGAGGCAATGGAGGGTGTTGTATCAGCATCGGCCAAATATTCTTTCGCTAGTAATGCTGGCACGGGCGGTCTCTCTGTCTCTTTCTGCTCCACATCTGAGCATGATATGAGCCTGGCACGCCTCAAAAGCCCGAGCGAGCTTACCTGCTTTCCCTTTACAGCATCACCCTCCGTGTACGTGATGAATGGTAGGGTGAACCGGTGTGGCGAACCCGCTAATCGGTTGGATCTGTTCGGTATGGCTTCGCTCCCTGTTTGATCAACCCGCAAAAGCGGCCCCTTCAAGGGACCGCTTTGTTCACGATCTTGCTCTATCGACTCCTCGTTGGTAGGTGATGATTGCACCCTGTTACTCCTTCTCCTCCTCAACATCTTCTACTTAGTGCTCTGAAGACATTATAATGCTCCCCAGAAATTAGTTAGGAGCATTGATTTGCAACAGCAAGTATCATATAAGAAGATGCTGAGTTTCTTTTAAGGATTGAGGGGAATGTGTGGAATGGAAGGGAGATCAAGATGAAAATTGCTTTGGCCCATTCTCACCTCCACTCGTTTGGGGGAGGTGAACGATCTGTGCTTGAAGTGAGCCGGAGACTCGCAGCCAGGCATCAAGTAACTATCTACTCGAGCGAATATGCTCCTGATACTACCTATCCAGGTCTTGCTGAATTGCCTATAGTCACTATTCCTGCATGGCAATGGGCCACTACACGCCTCAAAGAGGATGTTATTTTTAATTTTACTTATAGATCTAACCCCCTTGTTTATCGTAACAAGCATGTTGCGTTTTATGTTCTGACATTCATGAACGATTCTGTAACCTTCCGGCCTGATATAAATCTCCGGCGACTTCTGGCTAGTGAGACGATGAAGCGCAACCAACGCATTCTTGCTATGAGCAATTTTATCGCTGCCAGGTTCCAGGCTTTGTATCACCGGGCCGTAACCGATGTGGTCTATGGTGGCATCGTTCCAGATTTCTTCAACCTGCCCACCACTACGGGAAATTATGCCCTTTATGTCGGCAGGTTTGAACCTGGCAAAGGACTTGATCGGCTCGTAGCTTGGTGGCAAAATATTGACTACGATTTGGTATTGGTTGGAGGTGGAGACCCCGCCTATGTTCGCTTGCTCAAGCAGTACAATAACCCACGCATCACCTTTTTAGCACCACAATCTGGAGAGGAGTTGGCGAAGACCTTTCAGAACTGCCGCTTTTTCGTCTTCCTGCCCTATGTTGAATTATTAGGCATCGTTGCCCTGGAGGCCATGGCGGCAGCTAAACCGATTATCGCAGCGAACGCAGGAGGTCTTGTTGAAACGATTATCCATGGCACTACGGGATTTCTCATCAATTCGGAAGAAGAATTCCGCCAGGCAGCCACTCTCCTCATCACCTCCGAGCACACCTGTCAAGTCATGGGAGCAGCCGGTAGGCAGCATGTTCAGCAATTTACCTGGGACAACGTCGCCACACGGATTGAGCAGATTGGCCAGGAAATGGTTGAAAGCTAAGATTGATAAAAGAGAAAAAATGTAATTGTTTTGTGGTTATTGTTTAGGCTTTGCATGAAAAAGTTGTCATGTATTGTCTATCTACATTCATGGGTTCGTCATGATGACATGGTATAGTATGCCATGAGAATAAGCTCCGGTGGATGAAATATCACGAATGTGCTCGGGAAGAGGGTTATTCATCGGGTAGTTACCAGGGTTAAGAAAGAAGGGTAAAAAGATTTGAGAATTATTAACATCAGAGATAAGTTTGTTGACCAGCGTGGCCTGATTGCAAATATTTTTCCTTCGGGAGTCCATATCAGGTCTATTTTATACATTACTGGAACCGCCGGTGCTGTACGAGGCAATCACTACCATATAAAAGATGAGCATTATTGCTATAGCTTAGGAGGTTCAATCAAATACGGTTGGATTAACGAGAACGGAGAGGAGCAATCTACACTTTTAGAACCGGGAGATATGGTTTATACTCCTGCTGGGGAGAGGCACAAATTTATCTTTGTAACTGCAGGTGCTTTTATTGCTTTGGCGACGGAATCACGAGAGCAGGCGCATTACGAGGAGGATACAATTCGTGAGTCTTTCTAAAAATTCGCTATGCCGTGCGTGTAAGAAAAGCGTGTTACAACAATGGTTTTCTCTTGGGAACCAGCCTCCCGCAAATGCGTTACTTAAAGCCCCTATGAGCGAAGAGAATTTTTACCCGCTAACTTTATATAAATGCGAAAAATGCGGACTGGTCCAACTCATTGATGTTGTAGACCAGCAGGAGCTTTTTAGCAATTATGTTTATTACTCTTCAACCTCCTCCTCCTTTAGGGAGCATTTCAGAAAATTTGCAAAGCAAGCGTTCGATAAAAAATTGCTTGTGGAAGGTCAACTAGTCATTGATGTTGGCTCTAATGATGGCATTTTACTGAAACCATTTAAAGAGCTGGGTGCAAATGTTTTAGGAATTGAGCCAGTTGAGAAAATTGCCAAACAGGCTATCCTTGAGGGTATTCCAACGATAGCTGCATGGTTATCTCCATCAATTGCGAAAAATATTATAGCACAGCCCATGGCTGTAGAGGAACCCTCAAGTAGAGATAAAAATAAGGCTACACTTGTCACAGCAACTAATGTGTTTGCTCATATTAATGATGCTGATATGGTTTTTAGTAGTGTTCAGGAAATGCTTGCTCCCTGGGGGACTTTTATCATTGAGGTTCCCTATTTCTGGCAGATGATCCAGGATAACACGTTTGATCTTATTTACCATGAACACTTGTCCTATTTTTCATTAAGTGACATCGTATTTTTGGCAGAGCGAAATGGTTTTTCTACTATAGATGTTGAAATGGTGCCCGTGCATGGTGGATCTATAAGGGTTTATATGCGACCGGGTCTTGATTTCGAACCATCATCTGCTGTCGGAAATATGCTCCAAAAAGAAATCTGTCTTGCACAGACAGGTAGTATGCAGGCATTTGTTGCAAACGTGGAGAAAAACAAACATGTTCTTGTTACGCTATTGCAAGACCTTAAAAGAACAGGCAAGAGGATTGTTGGCTATGGTGCACCTGCAAAAATGTCTACTTTGACAAATTATTTCGGAATCGACGATAAAGTGGTCGATTACATAGTAGATGACGCCATAGCAAAGCAAAATCTTTTTTCTCCAGGCATGCACATTCCTATAAGATCTCCGGTTATACTTTGTACCGATGATCCAGAGTATATTTTGATCTTTGCCTGGAATTTTAAAGAAGATATAATGAAAAGATGTCGAGGATTGGGATTTAGTGGAAAATTTATCATTCCACTACCGGGAGTAGAAATTAAATGATTAACGAACAGCTTAAGTCGATAGTCGATGAGGTTGGCTCTATAATGGGCAAATTCGAGGGAAAAACTATCCTTGTTTCCGGTGCTTGCGGTTTCCTTGGTTCATGGTTTGTGGGTATATTTCAGTACCTCAATCAAAACGTGTTCATACGGCCTTGTGTTGTTTACGCCATTGATTCGTTTATTGCTGCCGACAAAGAAAATTATATCGTTGATATTGTGGATGAAAATATCCATTTTATTCTTAACGATATTTCGAAAATGCAAATTACCTCAAGATTTGATTATATTATCCATGCAGCTGGCATTGCTTCTCCCATCCACTATCGGAAATATCCGCTCGAGACGATTGATGGTATGGTTTCTGGGTGTAAAAAGCTGCTTGAAAGTGCTTCATGTTATGGCATTGAGTCAATGCTTGTTTTTTCATCAAGTGAAATATATGGTAATCCATCTCCACATATGGTCCCAACCCCTGAAACCTACAATGGTAATGTTTCATGCACTGGACCACGTTCTTGCTACGATGAGAGTAAAAGAATGGAGGAGGCATTATGCACATCTTATTATCGAGTACATAATACTCCGGTCAAGTGGGTACGGCCATTCAATGTCTATGGCCCTGGTATGAGAATCGATGATGACCGGGTTGTGCCAAAGTTTATTTTTGCGGCTCTTGAGAAAAGGCCAATTACAGTCCACATTCCAGGATTGCAAACCAGGACGTTTTGCTACATAACTGATGCTATGGTTGGCTTCTTTAAAACGCTTTTACTAGGCAAAAATGGTGAGGTATACAACATTGGCTATCCTAGAGGAGAAATGTCAATGGTTGAATTGGCAGAAAAAGTGAAAAATCTTTTTGCAGGGGCTGTGGAAGTTATTGAAATCCCTATGCCACCTGAATATCCACAGGACCAAACCCAGCGCCGTTGCCCGGATTTAACCAAAGCAAAAGAACACTTGGACTATGATCCAAAGGTAGATATTGATAAGGGATTAGAGTTGATATTATTCTGGTCTAGAGAAATAATTTTGGGCAAGGGTCGATCTGAACAGATCAAGCTTGACAGTTTGAACCGTCAAAGTACAATAGCTCTTCCTAGCAGAAGCCGTTCGAAATAGCACCGGAAGGAGGGTCTTCTTCAGACCCTCCTTCCGGTTGTATCAATCACTTTGCGCCTCTGGGACCTCTCGCAAATCTCATCCTTTCAAAATTCGGGATGACTCATGTATTGCCCTTGTGGGAACCCTGTCCGCACCCTGTCCGGGGGACAGGTAATAACAGGTAATCAGGTTTCACCTATCACAGGAAGATTGACAAGCTGTAGACGTGAGACTCACGACAAGTCGCTATAATTGTAGGCTTGCTGCACCTTGAGGCCATTGTCATTGAACCCGGTAAACCCACTCGCATCCCAGGTCAGCAGACCAACAAAGGCTTCGTAATAGGCCAATCCCATATGATGGGCTCGTGCATAGCTGGTGAGACGACTATGGTAGAGAATAGCGGCACCATTTGGATCATCCGTGTCATAGCAACCACCCCATTCCCCGATCATCGCCGCATGACCACGCGACTGGACAAACCCAATTTGCCGATCAGCATACACGGGCCATGCGCCCAAAGCGGTATTGAAGAACGAACTTAACGGCTCTTGACAGGCAAGCCCATTATGCGTGCCTGAGAAGCCATCGTATTGATGGAAGTCGTAGATCAAGTTGGGTTGCGTTAAGTCCGCCACTGAACCGCCAATGATTTCATCGAAACTCCCCGCGTAGCTTCGATCACTCACCACTACGACTGCTGGCGGCATCGTCGGAGCGACCGTGTGGGCCGTTGACTGGATGGTCGTGATCAGCGTGTTCACATTCTGGCGCCATAAGGCAGGATCGGTCAGCGCAAATTCATTCCACGAGTTGTAGATGACTGCCGAATCGCTTGCGTAAGACGGTACAATACTTTGCCAGAATTGATCGGTATGAGTAATATCGGCTCCAATGGCTGCATCCCAACTGGGATAACTGGGATCAGCCTGCGATGGGCAGGTATTTGTGGCATTGGGACAGGGCAATGCGGAAAAGTCGGTCACACGGCTCAACTCTACGTAGGCCCCATGCCGTTTAATCATCTGCACCACGCTATCCATCCAGGCGCGATAATGCATATTTGCCAATGGTATATATATATCACTGAGCCACCAACCAATGTTGTAGGGCACACGCACCAGGTTCATCATCGTGCCACTTGTTAAGAGCGCAAGTTGTTTATCACTGACCATATAGGGACCGTAACTTTCTGTGCCATAGCCAAACTCGAGCCCTGACAGGTTGTAACCTCGCAGGTCGACGGTACAGCTCACTCCAAGGGGATGGAGGTATCCTGTCTGCGGATCGACAACGAGGGGCGCATACTGATAGATGCCACCAACTGTCAGCGTAATCCCGCAACTCCGTAGCATGGGAGGTTGGTATTCGAGCACCCGTCCATTCCCCGCATCGGACACCTCGATAGAGCCATTATTGTCAAGAGCGAGGTCTACAGGGTTATGTAGACTGAGTGGACTCAGACCCCCTAAATTAGCCGTATTGCTGGTAAAGCTGCCCCCTTGCCCATACACCTGTATCGCTGTCGTACTGCCTCCTGCCGGATAGTAGAGCACGCGGTTGTTAACTGTATCGGCAACATAGAGGTTATTGCTCCTATCGAGAGCTAGCCCGAACGGATAATACAGGCTGGTAGCACTGACCCCTCCATTATTGGCAGTATTGCTGGTGAAGCTGTTCCCTTGCCCATACACCCGTGTCGCTATCGTACTGCTTCCCGCTGGATAGTAGAGCACACGGTTGTTGTATAGGTCTGCCACGTAGAGGTTAGCACTGCTATCGAAACGTACTCCATCGGGACCCCAGAGGCTGCTGGCACTTACTCCCCCAAGATTAGCGGTATTGCTGCTGAAACTGTTCCCTTGCCCATACACCTGTGTCGCTCGTGTGCTGCCTACCGGGTAACACAAAACGCGGTGGTTGAGAAAGTCGGAGATGCACAAAGTGTTGCTCGCATTGACGGCCAGCTCAAGTGGCTGATTGAGACTGGTGGCACTGACCCCTCCTTTATTGGGCTGATTGCTGGTAAAGCTGCCCCGTTGTCCATAGACTCGTTTTGCTGTGGTACTGCCCACCGGGTAGAACAACACGCGATGGTTCATACGATCTGCCACATAGAGCCCACCATTCTTGGCGACTGCTACTTCCCACGGCCCATTTAGTGTGGTCGCACTAGGGCTACCCCCCTGGTTAATATTACAGTGGGTGAAATCTAGCTGCCCATAGACCCGGTCAGGGGTGGTACTGCCCGCTGGGAAATGTAAGACCCGATTGGCGTAGGTATCTGCTATATAGAGCCCACCACTGCTATCAAGGGCAACCCCTGCACTCTCTGTAAAAGACGTAGCGGTACATGCTCCCATCCCAGGGGTGGTAAAGCTGCCATTGGTGCCATACACAGCCTGGACTTGAGGACTAACACCGGTTGCACGAGTTGTACCGGCGACAACCTTGCTGGTCAGTGAATTTACATGCGTGGATGCAGCGGCCATAGTTGCGGGTGAAAGCAAAACCGCTAAAGCGGCAGTCACGACTATCATGCGGAAGAGAAAATGGCGCAGCACTCGAGCGGATCGTACTCGAACAATAGAAGTATTTACACCGAATGCGTAACTATATTGCATAATCAATGTTCTCCTGGGGTAGATGGAGCAAGTTTTCATGAAACAGGAGGATCGATAAATCAATTTACCGCCAGCTTGCTACACATAGTGTGCTTGGTTGTGGGTAATAACAACATTGTATTTGCGTTGAGAAATAGTGGTTTTTATAATAGACTGGTTGAGTAATCATAACTATTCAGCTCTCCTCGTCGCTTGCAGTGAATGGGCCATGCAATTGTTACCGACTTTCAAGGCTTTTGCTTTCTCTGTTTTGCCTGTGACACTAACTCTTCTCGCAACCCACACGTGGGCCACTTGCAAGAAGGAAGGTGTGCTGGTATGGCCGCGGCGCGGCCATACCAGCACACCTTCCTTCTTGCAAGTGGGCAGTCGCCCTGCGAGCATGACGGGATAAACAGGGAAAGCAAAAAGCCCTGGCTGCTGCTACTGATCTCTGCATAGATTGCTCAACCTGGTAGAATGGAGGGAGAGGGATGAAGAAAGAACATGAACCACACGATTGGCAAGAAGGTCGTTACCTGCGAACGTGGGAACTGTGGCAACAAGGCTGGAAACAGAAAGAAATTGCAGAGACTCTCGGAGTGAGCAAAGGCGCAGTTAGTTACTCAATGGGTCAAGCGAGCCAAGAAGGAGTCTGGAATCTGCTCAAGTGATGGGAGCTCAAGCATCTCTGCTGCTGAGAGGTATCCCAAGTATCTGATGAGCTGATGCATACCAAAGAGCGAGAAGACGTCATGTCCGTTGCTTACTATCGATAAACAGACATGACGCGAGAACTGTCGTGTGCGTCTCTTGCAGCCCAATGTACATGAGACGCTCTTTGCTTGCACGCTCCCAGCGCTGGCAGTTATATCATGCCTCTGTCCGCAAATCAAGCATGGCGAATCTCGTACCTTCAATGTGACGAATGCCAGCAAAACGCGAATCAGTCGCTTGTAGGTAATTGATTGCCTTTAAAACTGGGTATATGCTGGGGTAATCGTGCCAGAGGATAATGCCCTTTTCATTCCGGAGCAAAGCAATTGCATTGCGAGAATCGCTCAGGACATAGTCATAGGTATGAGAGCCATCAACGAATACAAAGTCAATTTTGCCCTGGTACGGCGTGTAATCGAAATCAGCAGAATCCCCGTATAACTGCTGAATTTTGTACTCACATTCCGTGCTACGATAACGAGCACCCGACGTTTCTTTTTTTACCACAGCTAGATCTAAAGAATCTAGCGGGAATATCGTGCTGTCAATCTGCTCACGAGGCAAATCCAGGGTATAGATTACGGCATCGTCAGATGTATTGGCCGCCATATTGAGCGCGGTACGTCCATCGTATGTTCCTATTTCAAAGCATGTAGTCGGTTGGTAAGTGTGAAGGAGTTCGACAAGAATAAACAGTTCCTCTAAACTTATATTTCCCACGGCATCATCCTCCTGTTCGTAAAGACGTAATGATACCGCATTAGCTACGAGAGAAGTGATTGCCACTGGCGGAACATATCTCTTCGTAAAAATCTTGGGGCAAACCATCATCCAAAGATCATAGATCAAAGCGCGATTCTTCTTCCGAAATATGCCGATTGTGAACAGATACAGGCAGGCCACCTGCGTCGGAAGCAGATGCGCAAAGAGATAGCGCACTTTTTTGTACAACACTTTCTTGTAAATCTTGCTGGATGTCTGTCTGATTGGTCGATTTTCTCTGGATATTTCTGTGATGTTACGAATCATTTTTTACCTCCAAATGTTCTATACTTCGTAAACCTGAATATCATTACACGCTTCTCTGACAAGATAATAAGACACTCTCACAGGTAAAGTTGCGGGCGAAGCAACCTGAACCTTCGCATCATGATGCGGGTGATCTGTCTGATTGTCCGTTTTCTCTAGATATTATTTCTGTTTTACCAACTATTGTTCGATGATTTTCCACTATCACACTTCGACCCAGGCCTTATTCGCTACAGTTTGCCTGCGCACCTCGGAGGCGTACTGGGTGAAGGGGTGACGGAAGCACTCTGCTGGCGTTACTTCGGGTAATATTTCCTTGCCAATATCTGACCGCACAAAGAAGGCATTGTAGCCATACCGCTCGCAGCCAACAAGGCGATATCCTTTCTGTTTGCCCAGTTTAACAAATGCCGCCAAAGAAGCTCCGTAGTAGTTATCAATTCTATCTGCGATTTGCTTCCCCACAAACGTATTGACCACCCTTCTCCCATGAGCTAACAATACCGGAACGTTATTCGAGATCTTGACAAAGGATTGTTTATAGGGAATGGTCACGGACTCATCCGGTCCCAATGCATTGTTGTATTCCAGCACCACTACGCGTGGGCTAATGCACTCAATCGCTTTCCAGACCCAGTAATCGACCCCGTCCATATCCAGCGAGAGCAAATCAATCTCACCACTATAGCCTTGTTTCTCAAATAGCCCGTTAATGTTTTCAGCAGTGATCCAGGCCCGCACCAGTTTCGGTGGCCACACCTTCGTGTCCGCACATCGAGCGAAGAACTCCTGTCCCTTGCGAATATTCTTGTCGTTCCCATCAAAGAACTGCCCATTCCAGCCGTGATTAATGATCAGGTTGGTCGTGTTGTCGTAGCCTGCTCCCCCGCAGAGTTCTATACACTTCTTATTGGTTGTGCCCAACACAGAGAAGAGGTACAACAGGATGCCATCCTCGCCAAACTGCGAGTAGGCCCGAAACTCCACGTCCTCAAATTTTGGCATGGGGAGATGCAGTGCCAGCATCTCTTTGTACTGCATCGACAACAGTACCTGGGCCTCCTTATTGGAGCGAGGAAAGATAAAAAAATCCTCCATTGCCTGGCGCACCGGGTGTGCAATCACATGGCTCGTCCGTCTCACCAGGTCCCGTGTATTTTTTATCAGAGGGGTATCTAATGTAATGCTCATTTCGTTCTCCTATCGTCTATTTCTGCACGCTTGTTCTCGTCTTGCGTCCGTTAGACCTGGATCCATTCCAGGTCAACAACCTTCTGTCTCCGCACTGTCATCGCATACTGGGCATAGGGATGGGTAAAGCACGCCGATGGCAGGACCTCTGGCAGAATCTCTTCTCCAACACCTGACCGCACAAAGAAAGCATTAAAGCCATATCGCTCGCAACCAACCAGTCGATACCCCTTCTGCTCCCCCAGCGCGACGAACGCAGCCAGCGAAGCTCCAAAGTAGTTATCAACCCGGTCCGCGATCGGCTTCCCCGCAAACGTATTGGCCACCCTTCTCCCCTGGTACTGCAGCGGCGAGACGTTATTGTTCTCCACTATGAAGCCGGGCTGGTACGGAACGGTCACGGACTCATCCGGTCCCCAAACATTGTTATATTCCAGCACCACTACGCGTGGGCTAATGCACTCAATCGCTTTCCAGACCCAGTAATCGACCCCGTCCATATCCAGCGAGAGCAAATCAATCTCACCACTATAGCCTTGTTTCTCAAATAGCCCGTTAATGTTTTCAGCAGTGATCCAGGCCCGCACCAGTTTCGGTGGCCACACCTTCGTGTCCGCACATCGAGCGAAGAACTCCTGTCCCTTGCGAATATTCTTGTCGTTCCCATCAAAGAACTGCCCATTCCAGCCGTGATTAATGATCAGGTTGGTCGTGTTGTCGTAGCCTGCTCCCCCGCAGAGTTCTATACACTTCTTATTGGTTGTGCCCAACACAGAGAAGAGGTACAACAGGATGCCATCCTCGCCAAACTGCGAGTAGGCCCGAAACTCCACGTCCTCAAATTGCGGCATGGGGAGATGCAGTGCCAGCATCTTCTTGTATTGCATCGACAACAGAACCTGGGTCGCCTTGCTGGAACGGGGAAAGACAAAAAAATCCTCCATTGCCTGGCGCACCGGGTGCGAGATCACATGGCTCGTTCGCCTCACCAGTTTTCGTGTATTTCGTAATATGTCAGCACGTAATGTTACGCTCATTTCTTCATCCTTTTGCTTTTTGTAACTATACTTAAGGGCAACTCGATACTTCCTGCTCAATCGATGTTGTAGACTCAGGGTTTAGAGGAGCAGGATAAGCAATACCGAGCATGTCCGCAAACACTGTAAACAACCGTTCCGCCACTTCAGCCTGGCCAAATCGTGCTATGGCCTGCCGCTGACCTTCCGCGCCCATTCGTTGGCGTAAGGCGGGGTCACTTAGCAGCGAAAGTAGCAGTTCGGTATAGGCCTGCGTATCGCGCACATCCACCACATAACCCGTCACTCCATCGTCTACGATACAGGGAATGCCTGTACCGTTATGTGCCACCACCGGAACACCGGCGGTCATCGCCTCCAGAAGCACCAGGCCAAAGCTTTCGACAAATGATGGATGAGTCAAGATCGTTGCCGAGCGATACGCGTCTCGAATAAATTCCGGCGAGTTGTCTTGCCGGATCTGTATGCTGTCAATTACGCCCAGTTCCGTTGCTAATTGCTCCAGGCGTTCGCGAAATGCAGGTTCCGCTGGCCGCGAAGACCCGATGATCAGTAGCCGTGCTTGCGGGAAACGGGCAATGATGGCTGGAAGACAGCGCACCGTATGCTCCCAGCCCTTGCGTTCAAGCAATTGCCCTACTCCCAGAATCAACGGATTACCTCTGACCCCGGTTGCACGCAGTAAACTCCCCGCTTCTCTCTCTCCCGCCCGTTCTGCGAACACCTCTGGCCGTGAGGTAAGCGGAATTGCTTGCAGTCGCCTACCGTCCACGCCGAGATTCCGCAACAGACCGGCAGTATAATCAGTAAATACAATCACCCGGTCGCTCAGGTTGAAAAAGAAACGCCCCAGGGTCCTGTCATAAAGTTCGCGTGCGGGACGGCGGTACGGGTAGGCGTGAAAGTAGGGGGCAAAGATGACGGTGCGCCCCCGTAGGCGAGACAGGAGTATAGCCAATTCGCTGCGGCCCTCGCCATAGCCATGACAGTAGACGATATCCGCGTCCGTAGTCAGCAGTGCAGCAATAAAAGGCCAGGAGAAAGGCCGTCCCTTGCGTGTTCCTGCCGGGCAGCGACGGACACGAATGCCGTCAATGATCTCCTCTGCGGGCTGCGCGTCATTTACCTGGAAGGTCAAGACTTCGGCCTTCCAACCGCGCAGTACGGCCTCTCTCATAGGCCAGTAGAAGTAATACATTTCAAAAGGTTGCATGACAGTATCTGGAAAATTCCAGACAACTTGCAGTATTTTCACAGGTAACTCCTTCTTCCACAACACCCGGCTCACTTTCCCACCTTCTCACCCTTAATACCCTTAGAAGTCTGCCAATTTCCTGCGCGGAGGTTTTTTTCTGTGGCCTGGCCCGCTGCAAGCAAATCTTGCTCACAGGCCGATTGCTCCCAACGGGGGATAGTCAGCATCAGTCCAAGTAGTAGCCATGGGTACGAAATCCACAGCATTGAGTACGTCCCACCAGCACCAGCAACCGAAGGGAGGAAGGAGCCTGTGAAGAATCCACCAAAGATAATTGTAATGAAGTATCCAATGTAGGAAAGTGCAATCGCTTTCCCCTGCCTTGTCGTTGCGGCAGAATAGCACTGCAACGTACAGCGGGCAATAGCAAAAAGGCTCCATAACAGGCAAAGTAAGCCCAGCACCCCCATCTCCGCCAATACTGCGAGAAACTGGTTGTGGGCCACCCCCCCGACATCCTTACCATAGGCGATATCAAAAAACTGATAGTTACCCGCTCCAATACCAAAATAGGGATGGCGCTGCCAGATAGCGATAGCATCCTGCCACATGGTCAGGCGGTCAATACCATAGACCTTCCCCGGGTTGAAAAAGTCGCTCACTCCTGGGATGAACAGGAGGATTAAAAACACCTGTAGAATGAACAGTATTGATAAGTTTCTGGCGCGCAAACCAATCATTCCAAGCATTGATAAGCCCAGTCCAATCCACGACTCGCGCCCAAACGTCATAATGACAGCACCACTGAAGATGAGCGTACAGAGCCACCAGCCCAAAGACGCTTGGGGCTTGCGTGCGTAAAGGGCCTGGCCCAGGGCTATGCAGGCGAAGAGTACCAGGAGCATGCCTAGAATACTGGAGGTCTCACCGAAGACGAGTGGACGCCGGTAGCCCAGAACCGTATCTAGTGAGAGCAGGCCCAGCGGCCCAGCAAAGATAGTTCCTAGCGCGTACAGCATCCCAACCCCAATAAATACCTGCACGATCAGCTTCACGTCATGCATCGTCCGAAATAGACCGGGCGCAATCATTATTATGGCAGGTAAACCCAGCAGCATTATCATCTCCATGCTATTGACCAGGATAAGAGGAACAGTAGCGTGTGGAAATGAGTACACTACTCTGGGATCTGGTCGCAGCCTCGAGTAAATAATCGAGGCTAGCCCGACAAGCACCAGTGCAACGAGTGGCACCATCAGACTGGACAAGCGCAAAGGTTGCCGTAGGGGCGTGGAGGAATTGGCACGTT
>JADEYI010001563.1_pt1 | contig 16259 bp, 15 predicted proteins | sample 8542331 | NCBI WGS metagenome assembly JADEYI01 (sample SAMN16510988, study PRJNA670497) | mine drainage metagenome | isolation source: biofilm near Copperflume 1 | place: Germany: Marsberg coppermine Kilianstollen | collected 2018-02 | reverse complement strand
GTGCGGTCGCGGGCGAGGCTAACGTCGCGTTCTATAGCGTAAGCGGCTCTGAGTTTGTAGAAATGTTCGTCGGTGTAGGTGCGGCCCGCGTCCGTGACCTCTTCAAAGAAGCGAAAGAACATGCGCCCTGCATCGTTTTCATTGATGAGATTGATGCCGTAGGCCGCCAGCGTAACAACTCAGGTGCCGGTGGCAATGACGAACGCGAGCAGACGCTGAATCAACTGTTGGTAGAGATGGATGGCTTTGACAAACAGACGAATGTTATTGTTATTGCCGCTACGAACCGACCAGATGTGTTAGATTCCGCGCTACTGCGTCCAGGCCGTTTTGATCGCCAGGTGATGCTGGATAAGCCGGACATTCGTGGTCGCCTGGCTATTCTAGAGGTGCATGCCAAAGGCAAGCCGTTGGAAAATGACGTGCTCCTCGGCGAATTAGCCCGCCAGACTGCCGGTTTCTCAGGAGCCGATCTGTCGAATCTGCTGAATGAAGCCGCATTGCTGGCGGCACGCCGTGGGAAGAGCTTCATTCAGATGGCCGAGTTGGAAGAGTCCATTCTGCGCGTAATGGCAGGCCCGGAGCGCAAGAGCCGCATCATCACCGAGGCTGAGAAGTCCATTATTGCCTATCACGAAGTTGGTCATGCTATCGTGATGCGCTTAATGCCTGGTGCCGACCCGGTGCGCAAAGTGCAGGCCATTGCCAGGGGTATGGCTCTCGGTATCACTGTCCAGGCCCCCTCTGAGGACCGCTACCTCATGCGTCGCTCCGAATTGGAGGCAAAATTGGCCGGTGCCATGGGTGGACGTGCCGCGGAAGAGATCATCTTTGGCGATATCACCACTGGGGCGAGCCAGGATATCGAATATGTCACCAATATTGCCCGACGCATGGTCTGCGAATTTGGTATGAGTCCGCTCGGCAATGTGGCTTACAAGCTGGATGGAGATGGTAGTTCTGCTATCAGCGCGGAAACGGCGACCAGGATCGATAAAGAGATTTCGTTGCTGGTCGAGCTGGCCTATGCCAAAGCACTCTCTATTCTGCGCGAACGACAAGATAAGTTGATAGCTATCGCCGAGCACCTGATCCAGGTCGAGACTATCGATGGTTCGGAGCTGGATCAGATGCTCTTTGCCGCTTAATTTCTCATGACACGTACATTTATTGCCTTGGAGCTAAATGAAGCATTGCAACGCCATCTGAGCGGACTTGTCCGCCCGATGGCGCGGGAGCTTCCCGCACTGCGTTGGGTAAACCCGACAGAAATTCATCTTACCCTGGCTTTCCTCGGTGAATTATCTGAAGAGCAGTTGGCACTTGCCATGCAGGCAACAGAACAAGCCGCTCGCGGCATTGCCCCGTTTGACTATCGCCTGACGCACCTGGGCAGCTTTGGCTCACCACGAAGTGTCCTCTGGGTTGGTATAGACGAACCCTCCGGTCGCTTACAACAACTTCACCGTTTGCTCAACAGCGCATTGGAACAACATGGCTTTGCGGTGGACAAACGCCCATTCTCTCCCCATCTCACACTGTCACGGATCAAGAAACCGCTCAAGCCAGAAGAGCAAGCCATTCTGCAACAATTCCTGGATGGCAAACGCGGCAGTATTTCATCGCCGCCGTATCATGTTCAACACCTCAGCGTCATGAAAAGTGACCTCTCAAGGACTGGTGCCAGGTATACTTGCTTGCACAATTATGCTCTCCTTGGGTGAAACTTTTTTCTTCGCCTATTATTAGTTGGGCGCGAGAGCTCTTGCAAACAGCTATAGATCAGGAGTCGAGCAGTGAAAAGTGCCTCACATCCACAAGTGGGTGTGAGGCACTTTTCACTGCTCGACTGCCTTCCCTACACCCGCTGTTGCTCAAGACTTTCGATACGAGCAATCGCCTCGTCACGGGAAATCTTGCCAGTCAGTAGATCATCCACTATGATGGTTACCGAGGAAGATGAAGGTACCGTTGTCGCCACCGTCGTGCCCTGCGTAACTTGCTTTGCCGCAAAGGAAAAGAAGTGTTCGCGTAGGCCAACCCACAGGTAGAGGCTAACGATAGCGATGCCAACTACCAGGGCCGCGAGACCAGCATGAGCTATGTATTGCCAGTTATCCAGCGGCGAACCGAGTAGCGACGTACTATAGGCATACAGGGCAGTAGCTCCACCAATAGCACTCGTCAGAATGCCGCCTCCAAAGAGGGCGAAGACAAAGCCGCGTAATGGCGCGGTATAGCTGGCATGCTCACTGCGTCGGCGCAGGAGTATGTCCAGGGGAATATAGGCAATGCCAGTAACAATGAACGCGATTGCGTTAGCCCAACTCTCAGGCGTAATCGCCGTGTTGGAAGGAATGGCTCGTTCCAGCAGGTTGAGTACTACCAATCCGAGGCCATACCAGAATGAGGCTCCCATGAGAGCGGTCGCGATAGACTGAGCCGTCAAGGAGACTGCCATCTTTTCTTCCGCGTTATGGGTGTTATGGGCAGCATTGCGCAGCCAGTAGAGGTACACACCGATAACTAACAGTCCCAGGGTAAGTGGTGACACAATATCGTATGGGGCATAAGGGCCAGAGATGCTTCTGGGGTCTATAGTGGCGCGAAGAATTGCCAGTAACAACAATGACGCTCCACGGTAAATGCCGACGAGGAGAGCGATCGTGCCATAGCCAAAGCTGATAAAATGTAATACTCTCCGTAACATCGACTCCGTATCTTTGCGACTCAACCAGCCGTAGCCGAGCCAGAACGCCAATACCAGGAGCACACCCACCACCTGACTGAGCAGGTTAGGTCCTTGACAGACGGTGAAGCCACCGCATACTGGCGTACCTGTACCTCTACCACCAAAGAACAGGTCATCTATGAGTAGACCAACCGTTCTCCAATACTTAGACATTTAGGACAAGCCTAAACGCGGGTTGGTTCCTGCTTCAACGCAAGCAGTTTCACTACCCGTTACCAGATAGCCAGTGCTCCTCGCTCCACAGGCTTAACATTCCGCAGAACTTGCGGTAGGTTGCGAGTGCGAACTTGGTTATCGTTCGTCCTCACGTACCTATTCTAGCACAGCCAGGCACAAGCGGCAAGAGGATACTTGTCCATGAAATGGTACAGATGTCCACGTATTTTATAATTAGTTATCGCCCCGCTTATCCATATAGCGGTAAGGATGAAGAGCAATACCAATTGTGCGCCATAGAAATGTAGGCGTTGGAAGACGTGAGCTACGCCTGCACTTGCCGGTATACGACGGCGTTCCCCTTCGATCACCGCCCATACTGCCAGAAAGGTGATAGCGAAAGCAATGCCATAGCTGGCACCGCCGGAGTACTGCTGCCCCAGTCCAGCAACAGTAAAACCACCTATCCCTACAGCTAGTGGTAGACTGACGAGTTCGACCGCGTTCAGGAAAAAGGCACGCACACCTCCATTGCCTGCCTCAGGGGCGTTGCGCATGTCACGGCGAATAAGCCAGTAGTGCAATCCGCCAAAGATGGCGGTGGTGAGCAGCGCGATAATGGCGAAGACAATGGCTTGTACCGTATTGGCTGTAGTAATGATGGCGTTTGGGTCTTTGAAAAGGGTTTGTGATAGGGCTGTTTGTAACAGTCCTTCTATGCCACTGGCCGCGAAGAGCAGCATGGCAATAAAAACGGTATACAGGTAAAATCGATACAGTCCTCGAAGCATAGTGCCTCCTTATTATTCCATTAGAATGATGCTAGAAATCTCATTAGAAATCTCGCTGCTGTGATTATACGTTTTTTCTTGAGGTGGAATAAGTGTCATTTGACCCATAGAGGAGCTATCTCTGCTTGCTCAAATGAAATGGAAATAGAGCGAAACTGGCAAATTTGGGGGTTGACAACCAACCAATTGTTCGTGTATGCTTCTTAGCAAGGGAAAACAGAAAACGCCAGCAGGGTCGCTGTCACAGCTTCTGTCTTATAACTCTCCCATGTGAAGAACGAAACTATCGAAACCCAGCAGTAATTTAGTAGTATTTTATTGGAGTATAGCCATGTCGGCAATAGGTAACGCACCATCATCGTCCGCAATGTTTGCGGACCAGGACCGTGCGAACCGTATGCCCTTTTCCATGCCCGGAATGTGTATGGTTAGTATGGCAGCTATGGCTACTGCTACCAGCAGAGTAATTCTCGAAACCGACGTCACAACGTCGGTTTCTTTTGTTACCTTTGTGCTCGCCCTTATTCTTCTTGTGGTTATTGGCGTCCTTCTTAGCCTTAGCGGCCTTACTGGGCTTGGCGGTCTAGTAGGGCTTATTCCAGGGCTAAGGCCAATGGCATTGCAGGGAGATTAAAGGAAGCAACGAAGCTACCAATCCATAGAAGGTGACCTTACGAGGACCTCCCATTTTTGGGGGTTCTCGTTTTTTTTCATAGTTTTTAGCTACAGGTAAAAGGAGTTATTATCCATGGTTATGACGGCGAAAATTATTCAAAAGCAAACAGCAACTGGTGCTTCTGTGGCACCTGCTGGTGCCGGGCAACAGGATATGGAAGACGGACGTGAACTGATGGGGAGCCAGATCCTCTGCGAAGCTCTGCTGCGTGAAGGGGTGGAATTGCTCTTTGGCTATCCCGGCGGCACTATTATGCCTTTTTATGATGCCTTGACCTCTTACCCTGCATTGCACCATGTCCTGGTGCGGCATGAACAGGCTGCGGCCCACGCAGCCGACGGGTATGCACGCGCTACGGGCAAGGTGGGCGTCTGTGTCGCGACCAGTGGTCCTGGTGCCACGAACCTGGTGACAGGACTGGCAACCGCCTTTATGGACTCTACTCCTATCGTGGCGATTACAGGGCAGGTAGGCTGCAATCTCATTGGACGTGACGCTTTCCAGGAAACCGATATCATCGGGGTGACACAGCCCATCACCAAGCACAATTTCCTGGTGCGCAATGTCGCGGACCTGGCGGATACCGTTCACAAAGCGTTTCGCCTGGCTCGTAGTGGTCGGCCAGGGCCTGTGCTCATCGACATTCCCAAAGATATCCAGTTTACCCGAACGATGTATCGTCCCACCCCTTCTGGTAGTGCGCTCGAACATGAGCGGGCGACACCTAAGCCAGAACTCTCAGCAAAAGCGATTGCTCGTGCCGCTCAGCTCATTAATGCTGCGCAACGCCCCCTCATAATGTCCGGGCATGGCGTCATTCTTGCCACCGCTTACGAGGAATTACAGGCCTTTGCAGAGAAAACCAATATCCCTGTCATCACGACATTGCTTGGTATTAGCGCGTTTCCTGAGACGCATCCACTCTGGATTGGTATGCCAGGTATGCATGGTCCAGCTCATGTCAATCATGCCATTGGGGAGGCAGACCTGATTGTTGGCGTAGGGTTGCGCTTCGATGATCGTGTCACCGGCAAGGTCAGCGAGTTTGCGCCTCATGCACGCATCGTGCATATCGACATCGATGCGGCGGAAATGCATAAGGTCAAAGTAGCTGCTGCCCCGATTGTGGCTGATGCCAAAGAGGCCTTGGCGGCACTGACCGAGGCGGTTGAAGGCGGAGAGCATAGTGCCTGGTTAAACAAAATTCGTTCCTGGGAGGCAGCGGTCAACGAACGTGCGCAGGATATCAAACGCGATCAGTCCCGTCCTGACCCGACAAGCATCCTGGACGCTATTCGGGCGGAAACACAGGGCGAGGCTATCATTGTGACCGATGTTGGGCAGCACCAGATGTGGGCGGCACGCCACTATACCTGGATACGTCCCAATAGCCACATCACCTCTGGCGGCTTAGGAACGATGGGTTTCGCGCTTCCAGCCGCAATGGGCGTTAAAATGGGAATGCCGGATGCATCGGTCTGGGTTGTAGCCGGGGATGGCGGTATCCAGATGAATATCCAGGAATTGGCGACGCTGAAACAGCAGGGCGTAGCCGTTAAAGTCGCCATCATGAATAACGGCTATCTGGGCATGGTGCGCCAGTGGCAGCAGTTTTTCCACGCTGGCAACTACTCGGAGACTCCTATCACTGGCCCTGATTACGTGAAACTGGCTGATGCCTACGGTTTGACCGGCATGTGTATCACCCGACGGGAAGATGTGCGGGAGGCGATTCATAGGGCCATGCACATTGAGGGAACGGTGATTATTGATTTTGTCATTGAGTCAGAATCCAATGTCTACCCGATGGTGGCTCCTGGCTCTGGCATTGGCAATATGATCGAAGAAACTGGAGAGGAAACGATGAATCATGACTAACTTGGCTGCGTCCACACAAATCGACGGGCAAGAGGAGCCACAGCGAGCAGGCCAGCAGAATGTTTCCCAGGATGGTGCGCGTTCACACATCCTGGTGCTGTTCGCCGACGATAGACATGGTGCGCTTGATCGCATTGTTGGGCATTTGCGTCGTCGCCGCGCCAACATGCAGACATTTGCTATTGGGCAGAGCGAAATACCGCATGTGGTACGTATTACCGTCGTTATGGAAGACTCCGAAGTGGGAGTCGAACAGCTAGTGGAGCAGCTACGCAAAATTGTCGATGTCCGACACATTACCAACTTATCAACGGATCAGGCCATCACACGAGAATTGGCACTCATTAAAGTGAATAGTGCAGCGACACGACAGCACGAAATTATCGAAATTGGTCATCTTTTCGGCGCACATGCAGTGGATGTAGACCTGGAAACGGTCACTCTTGAAGTGAGCGGCAGTGCGGAAAAAGTCGAAAAACTGGTTAGCCAGTTACAACCGTATGGTATCCGCGAAGTTGCTCGCACCGGTTGCGTGGCGATGATGCGCGGTTCTGGAGAAATGTAGGGGCGACTCTGGTGGTCGCCAAAACGAACCAATGAAGGAGAAATATTCATGCCAAATATCTATTACGACTCTGACGCCAATATTGAATTGATCCAGGGGAAGCGGATCGCCGTCATCGGCTACGGTAGCCAGGGGCATGCGCACGCCCTCAATATGCACGATAACGGCTGCGATGTCGTCGTCGGGCTACCCACCGGCAGCAAGAGCCGTGAGAAAGCGGAGGCCGATGGGCTACAGGTCACGACCACCGCCGATGCAGCCGCGCAGGCCGATGTCATTATGATCTTGATCCCTGACCAAAATCATCGCGATGTATTTGAGCGCGATATCCGACCAGGGTTAGCACCGGGCAAAATGCTGATGACGGCTCACGGCTTTAGCTTGCATTACTCGCAGATTGTGCCACCCGCCGATATCGATGTGGCGATGGTGGCTCCTAAAAGCCCAGGTCACATGCTGCGCCGCCTCTTTACCGAGGGCGTTGGCGTTCCCGCCCTCTGGGCGGTTCATCAGGACGCGACCGGCAATGCCGAGGCTCTGACTCTGGCCTATGCCCGTGCTATTGGCTGTACAAGGGCCGGTGTCTTGCATACCACCATCGCGGAAGAGACCGAGACAGACCTGTTTGGTGAACAGGCCGTCCTCTGTGGTGGTGTCACCGCGCTCATCCGGGCGGGTTTTGAGACGCTGGTGGAGGCAGGCTATCAGCCTGAAGTGGCGTACTTTGAATGTATGCACGAGATGAAACTGATCGTAGACCTGATGTACCAGGGCGGAATGAGCTATATGCGCTACTCCATTAGCGATACCGCCGAGTTTGGCGACTATGTTTCCGGCCCCCGCATTATCGACGAACGCGCACGCGACGAAATGCGCCGCATTCTGCACGAGATCCAGGATGGTACGTTTGCCACTCGCTGGATACTGGAAAACCAGGCTGGTCGCCCCAGCTTTACGGCGATGCGTCGTTCCAATGCGCAACACCAGATTGAACACGTTGGTCGGGACTTGCGTGCGATGATGCCCTGGCTGAACGCACCCACTAAAAAACCTGAAATCGCAGAAACATCCAAGCAATAAAGACAACCAGGCAATAAAGAAGGACTAGAACCATGGCGAACCCTACGATCATTCGGATTTTTGATACCACATTGCGTGATGGTGAACAGTCACCAGGAGCAGCGATGACCACGGAAGAGAAGGTGGAGGTTGCGGAGCAGCTTGTACGTTTGAACGTGGATACCATCGAGGCCGGTTTCCCGGTCGCTTCTCCAAGTGATCTGGCCGCCGTGAGAGAAATTGTCCGGCATACTCGTGGCGTCGCCATTGCTGCCCTGGCTCGCGCTAACACCCGTGACATTAATGCGGCATGGGAGGCCATTCGTGAGGCTGAACGCCCTGTGATCCATGTGTTTATTGCTACCTCCGAAATCCACCTCAAGCATTGGCTGAAAATGGATCAGGAACAGGTGCTGCACCAGGTCCAGGCAATGGTGGCTCATGCGCGGAATCTCTGCCCTACCGTTGAATTTTCAGCGGTAGATGCTACACGCAGCGATTGGGATTACCTCTGTCGCGTCTTTGCAATAGCAATCAAAGCGGGAGCCAGCACAATCAATATTCCTGACACCGTGGGTTATACGTTGCCGCACGAGTATGAAGCTCTGTTCCGCTACCTGCGCGAACGAGTGCCGGGGATGAATGACGTGGTCATGAGTGCTCATTGCCACAACGATCTGGGCATGGCGACCGCCAATACGCTGGCCGCTATTAGAGCCGGGGCACGCCAAATAGAGGTGACTGTCAATGGTCTGGGAGAGCGTGCTGGCAACACAGCCATGGAAGAAGTGGTGATGGCACTGCGCACACGACCGGAGGTCTTTGGCAATGTTGATACACGTATCAATGCGCAGGAATTATTACCAACCAGTCGGCTTGTGAGCAACCTGACAGGTATGGTTGTGCAGCCCAATAAAGCGGTGGTCGGGTCGAATGCTTTTGCCCACGAGGCCGGTATTCACCAGGATGGGATGCTTAAAAACCGGATGACCTACGAGATCATGACTCCCCAATCGGTAGGCTGGACTGATACGAAACTGGTGTTAGGTAAACACTCTGGTCGCCATGGCCTGGATGCGCGTTTACGCCAACTGGGCCATAAACTCGATGCGGAAGAATTGAAAGTTGCTTATCGACGCTTTGTAGCCATGGCCAATCAGAGGAAACAACTTACCGATGCTGACCTGATCTATATCGTCGAAAGTGGTATTGAGACCCCCGCCGCCGTTTGATTTTTTTTACCCAACCAAGGAGCAAATTTGTGACCCAAACGCAATCTTCTGATACACAACAAAATGCAGATGTGGCTAAAGCAGAGGCAGCTAAGAAATCTGCCATGGGTTCTGACGAGGGCTATGCCTACTTCGAGGGTAAGTTTGTGCCAATGGGCGAGGCTAAGGTGAGTGTGGCGACTCATGCCTTGCAGTATGGCACAGCCTGCTTTGAAGGCATTCGTGGCTATTGGAATGCCGAGCATGAGCAGCTCTACCTGCTGAAGTTGCGGGAGCACTATCAACGCATGGCACATTCCTGGAATGTTTTGCGCATACAACCAAAAGAAACGATTGACGACTTGTGCCGTATCACCGTGGAATTGGTGCGCAAGCACGGCTATCACCATGATGTGTATGTGCGTCCATTAGCGTATAAGGCGTCGCGTACCATCAAACTCATGCTCACTTCCCTGGAAGATGCCATCGCCATCTATACGTTCCCGATGGGCAACTACGTAGATATCAGTGCTGGTCTCAACGTTTGCACTTCGTCCTGGCGGCGTGCAAATAGTAACGCAATGCCCATTCGCGCCAAGGTGACAGGTGCCTATATCAATAGCGCACTTGCCGTCGATGATGCCACTGCCGCAGGTTTTGACGAGGCCATTATGCTCACCAATGATGGCACCGTTTCGGAGGGCAGTTCCTGCAATCTCTTTATCCTGCGCAATGGCAAGCTTTCGACTCCCGCCATTTCGGAAGATATCCTGGAAGGTATCACGCGCAACGCGTTGATTGATCTCATCCAGCGTGAATTTGGCATGTCGGTCGAGGAAAGGCGTATTGATCGTACTGAACTGTATGCCAGCGAAGAAATATTCCTCTGTGGGACAGGCGTCCAGGTTTCGCCGGTAAGCAGTGTCGATCATCGCCCAGTAGGTACTGGCAAGCCAGGGCCATTTACTATGAAGCTGCAAACACTTTACCTCGCGGCTTGCCGCGGCGAAAATGAAACCTACCGCGCCTGGGGAACACCAGTCTACTAGTTGCGGGTCAATACCTGTAGGGGCAGTCCTGCCCCGCCCATCCCCAGGGTACCCGTAAAGGGTACCCCTACCATGGACGAACGCACCGGTGAAGTTGTCCCGCGTCCATGGTAGGGGTACCCTTTACGGGTGCCCTGGGGCGGGAGGGTGTGGCTTAACTACGCTTAATCGAAAGGAAGAGTAATGCGTTCAGATCAAATCAAAAAAGGCTTTGAACGAGCACCACATCGCGGCCTGCTCCGCGCAACCGGCGTGGTAGGAGAAAATGATTTCAATAAGCCGTTCATTGCTGTTTGCAACTCCTATGTGGATGTTGTACCGGGGCATGTCCACCTGCAAGCCTTTGGCAAACTCGTCAAAGCCGCTATTCGGGCGGCTGGTGGTGTACCCTTTGAATTTAATACGATTGGCGTCGATGATGGCATCGCCATGGGGCATATCGGTATGAAATATTCGCTGCCCAGCCGCGAGCTGATCGCCGATTGTGTGGAGACCATGGTCGAGGCGCATCGCTTTGACGGCATGGTCTGTATACCAAACTGCGATAAAATTGTGCCAGGGATGTTGATGGCTGCCATGCGTATCAATATCCCCACAGTTTTTGTCAGCGGTGGGCCGATGGCGGCAGGAAAGTTGGCAGATGGCCGCTCAATTGACCTGATCAGTATTTTTGAAGGCGTTGGAGCATACCAGGCGGGTAAGATCAGTGACGCGGAGTTGCTGGAACTTGAACAACAAGCCTGCCCCACCTGTGGCTCGTGCTCCGGTATGTTTACCGCCAACTCGATGAATTGCTTGATGGAGGCCCTGGGCCTGGCTTTGCCGGGCAATGGTTCATACCTGGCTACCAGTGAGGCACGCAAAGAACTGGTCAACGAAGCGGGGCGAGCGATTATGCGCCTGGTGGAGGAAAATGTCACGCCGCGCCAGATCGTTAACGTCGAGAGCATCGATAATGCCTTTGCCCTGGATATGGCCATGGGCGGCTCAACAAATACGGTTTTACATACGCTGGCCATAGCGCGTGAAGGCGGTATCGAGTATTCCCTGGAACGCATTAACCAGGTGGCTCAGCGCACTCCCCATCTCTGTAAGGTCAGCCCATCGGGCAAGTGGCATATGCAGGATGTTGATCGTGCCGGTGGTATCAGTGCTATCTTAAAGGAACTATCCCAAAAACCGGGCGCATTGAACCTGGATCGTCCCACAGTCACGCTCAAGACCATTGGCGAAAATATTGCCGCCGCGAAGATTATGGACCCAGAGGTGATTCTCTCCGTAGAAAATCCGCATAGCGAGCGCGGTGGATTGGCTATCCTCTTTGGCAATCTTGCCCCTGATGGAGCCGTGGTAAAGGTTGGAGCAGTCTCTCCCACGATGCTGCAACATTGTGGCCCGGCTCGCATCTACAATTCGCAGGAAGAGGCCAGTGCCGGTATTCTAAACAGGCAGGTTCAGGAAGGTGATGTGGTGGTGATTCGCTACGAGGGGCCGCGCGGAGGACCAGGGATGCAGGAGATGCTGGCACCGACCGCGAATATCATGGGTATGGGCCTGGGCGAGAAGGTCGCTTTGATCACCGATGGGCGTTTCTCAGGTGGAACGCGGGGCGCGTGCATCGGACACGTCTCACCGGAGGCCGCGGCCAAAGGCCCTATCGCGGCACTGCAAGATGGCGATATGATTCACATAGATTTGATCGAATGTCGCCTCGATGTTGAACTCACCGCCGCGCAGATCGAGCAACGTTTGAGCGAGGTCAGTGTACCGCGCGATCGTGTAAAAAGTGCCTGGTTGCGTCGCTACGCCGCCATGGTGACTTCAGCAAATACGGGCGCAGTGCTGGCCGAGTACTAACATACCGCCGAAAATTATTCATCTTCGTTCATATTCGTGTCTGATTGGATTGCATTTGGCAATAAAGATGTTAAAATAGCTCTACGAGAGAAGGAAAGAACATATGCGTGTTTCAACAGAAAGGCAGGGTACTGGGGATGGCACTGGTATTTCCTGCTTCAATCACCGTTTTAACGCCAGCTACGTCGGCTAATCTGGGACCTGGTTTTGATAGCCTCGGTTTGGCATTGCAACTCTATAATCGTTTTGTGGTCGAAGAAAGTGGCGATGACCCTGACCTTCCCTCTATTGAGGTGCAAGGGGTGTTGGGTGCTGGTTTGTCCACCGGGCCAGATAACCTGTTTTACCAGGCTATTGTCGCCCTTTTTCAACTCCAGCAGGTGGAGTTACCCGCTCTACGTATTCGCATGAAGATCGCTATTCCGCCGGGATGTGGCCTGGGCAGCAGTGCTACAGCGGTGGTAGGTGGCCTGGTGGTCGCGAACGAACTGCTGCGCTCGCGCGGAAAAACTGTCCCCAAAGAAGAACTGCTCGAACTCGCGGTTGAAATGGAGGCTGGGAAGCATCCCGATAATGTCGCTCCTGCTTTGCTGGGTGGTCTGGTTGCTACTACAAGTCTCGCCGGGAAGATTCACGCCGTGAAAACACCTTTCCCGGACGCAATCAAGGCAGTGATCTTCACGCCCTCTTTCCCTATGGATACCGTGGCGGGAAGAAAATTACTACCAGCCAGCTATTCAAAGGCGGATGTAACCTTTAATACCGGTCGGGTAGCCTTGCTGCTCACGGCATTGCAGACTGGACGCTACGAATTGATTGGCGAGGCCATGCAAGATCGTCTGCACCAGCCGTATCGCCAGGTGCTTTTCCCAGCCATGCCCGAAATTATTAGTGCGGCTATCGCCGCCGGTGCGCATGGAGCCAGCCTCTCCGGGGGCGGCTCCTCGTTAATAGCACTCGCCAGCTCACGTTTCCAGGAGATACTACAAGCTATGCAGCAAACGGCTCTTGCCGCTGGCGTGGATGGTACGGGGATGATCTTACGGGCTGATCAGGCTGGCGCACGCGTCCTGCGAGCATCGCGCAGTCGTACACGTAAAGGAGAGGGTATTCGTGCGCAAGATCAATATTACTGGCCTCCAGCCAGGTCAGGCGAAGGACTTTCAGTCAATGAATGATGCACGTACATCCTCAGGCAGTACCATCTTGAATACGCTTTCGTTACGCTGCGTGGAATGCTTTGCCCTCTATCCCAGTATCGAGGAGGGCGGAAAGCCGCGTTATCGCTGTGATTGTGGTGGTGTGCTCGATGTTGAGATGCAATCTCTTTCTGCTTTCCCACCTGTTGGTGCGTCACAGGAAATCTCTACTGTTTTGTCAAACATTGAGTCTGAAGGCGACCTGGTACCGGCTGCCGGTAGCGATTTGCGTCAACTTTTTGATGGACGCGCCACAACACCGCCTATCTGGTCTGCTGACGCAGATAACTTACTGCTCGATTATAGCGGTGTCTGGCGTTATCGTGAGTTGATCTTGCCTGTCCCTGAACAATATATTATCAGTCGACCAGAAGGCAATACTAGCCTGTACCCGGTTGGCATGGAGAATTGCGGCCCAGGCCGCATTGGTCATCGGCAAATCGGCCTCTACGCGGGTTTGGAACGTCTCTATCTGAAGCACGAAGGGGAGAACCCTACGGGGAGTTTTAAAGACCGTGGTATGACTGTGGGCGTGACAATGGCAAACGTCCTGGGGGCGCAGGCGGTGGCCTGTGCCTCCACGGGCAATACCTCGGCTTCTCTGGCTTCTTATGCCGCCCAGGCTGGCATGCGCGGCTTTGTCTTTTTACCTGCTGGCAATGTGGCAAGTGGCAAGTTGGCACAGTCGCTGGCCTATGGAGCCACGACCATTCAGATAGATGGCGATTTTGATGCAGCTATGCATCTGGTCGAGCAGGTCTGCGCTGAACTGGGCATCTACCTGCTCAATTCGCTGAATCCATTTCGTGTGGAGGGCCAAAAGGCCATTGGCTTTGAGCTATTACAACAACTCGATTGGCAAGCTCCCGATTGGCTTGTCCTTCCGGCGGGGAATCTTGGCAACACTTCGGCGATTGGCAAGGCTTTTCGCCAGGCTTATCAACTCTCCCTCATCAGTCACCTGCCACGCATCGCCTCTATTCAAGCTGCCGGAGCTAATCCATTCTATCGCAGCTTTAAGCAAGGCTTTGCGCAGCAAGAGCACGTCCAGGCCCATACCATTGCCACGGCCATCAAAATTGGCAATCCGGTCAGCTATACGCGTGCTCGCCGCGTGATCGAGGAGACCGATGGTGTTGTCGAGGAAGTCACCGACGAGGAAATACTCGCCGCCAAAACTATCATTGACCGTTCGGGCATTGGCTGCGAACCCGCCTCCGCTGCCACCCTCGCCGGCATGCGCAAACTTGTCGAACGCGGTGTCATCAAGCGCGATGATCGCGTTGTCGGCATTCTCACCGGCACCCTCCTCAAAGATACTCAGACCGGTATTCCACCATCCGCTACCAGTACAGCAGTGGCTGCGAATATTGAGGCGGTTAGAAGCATCCTGCGCCAATAAAGCTTGGTTATAGCATCCTATCATAGGGGATAATGTAGTAACCCGCGTTTGCGCTTATCCTCTTCTGCTTACTCTTGCTTTGGTTCATCAAATAGGGAAGGATGCGAATGCTCATCTATGGATCGCCGCCAGTCTCCCAAGAACTTCATTACTGCTTCATACCTATCAATGCGAATTTGCGTGTAGCTTGGTGCGCGAAAGCGTCGGTAAATTTCTGTGTATACTGCCTGATAGTGATTTTTGCTAGGATGATGTTGGCTCAACTCTTCTGCCAGTGACTTTACTGCCAGCATGATTTCTGCTGCCATTTCATCAGTGACATATTGAGGAGGACTGATTCGCCTCTCGACTTCTCCAAGACGTTTGTCCATTTGATTAATGACTGCACCTGCGACGTCGAGTCGCCTGTTAGTTGTTGCAAGCCGTTGCTCTTGTGCTAACTGCTGTTCTGCCATACGTGCAATGGCAAGCCCCATTTCACGTATGTGGATGAGTGAGGTGTTTATGGGAATGTCTTCGATAGAACCTTGATCGACTAAGGCAAGCACATCCGCTTGAAATGCCTGCCAGAGGACTCGGTAGCATTCGCGGCGATAGCGTTTAACTTTGGCTTGTAGATCAGGGCGTACACGAGAGGTGCTGATTCCAAATAACCATCCCGGCAGCATCTCTAGCTCTAGGCACACCACCGTGTAGCGTTGATTGTAGCGTTGCTTTTCAGTGACCTGCATGGGTGTAATAACCACACTGCTCATTGCCTCCGCCAATACCTCATCCCGTTTCATACGCTGAAGTTGCGCTGACCAATCAAGGCCCAAATAATTACACAGTGGCCGAATAGGAACGTAGATTTGGTGCTGGCCGTTGATCTCCACTAAGGCAGCAATAATCTCATCTCCGTAGAAGTCCACTTTCTTCTCTTCAATGGGTACCAGTGCGGTTGATTCGTCACTCATGGTTTGCCCCCTTCTCAACTTGCGCTCGTGCCTTTTCTCTCTGCCGTGCGATGTATCCAGTAATATCCTCTTCATCGAATCGCCATTCACGCCCGACCTTGAATCCGGTCAACTCACCGATTTTGATGAGCCGAAACACTGTCCGCTCACTGACACCTAACATCTCTTGTACCTGTTTCACACCTAACAACTGTCCTGGCATATCAATTTCTCCTTTTTGCCATACAGCATTCGTTTGTTGATGGCAGTGTACGTCATTGACACCCACATGTCAATAGATGTAACCGATTTCCACCAAATTCTCATAAATGCTAATATCGGTGTCTAAAAGTGATTGCCATCACTTTCCTGTTGGTAACAGGGTTTCTTTGCTTCTATCGCATTTCTCTTTTAGCATGTTCAACCCTTTCTACGGAAACAACTCTGTCATTTTGACAGAGTTGTTTTGTTACGCTCCTCGGCTGAGGCTATTCTACCATAAAATATGAAATTGCTCATTCAAAGAACTGTTCGTCAAGCATAGCTTGCTCTTTTCACGTCTGCTCCGCTGGAACTTTCACAACCCATTTGTTGCACAAACAACAGTATCACCCCGAAAATCGACTCATTAGGATTAGTCAGCAAACGAGTCAACCCCAGCGTGAGAAAGACGGCATCGGATCGTTGGTGCCTGATTCCAGTTCCAATAGCGGAAGGAGTTTTCCCGTG
>JADEYI010001562.1_pt1 | contig 16296 bp, 12 predicted proteins | sample 8542331 | NCBI WGS metagenome assembly JADEYI01 (sample SAMN16510988, study PRJNA670497) | mine drainage metagenome | isolation source: biofilm near Copperflume 1 | place: Germany: Marsberg coppermine Kilianstollen | collected 2018-02 | reverse complement strand
AGCGAAGGATGACAGGGAGAGGCAGAGCTTGCTGTGAGCGCAGCGAAGGATGACAAGCGGGCGGGCAGTTCTGACCTTGCCCTGGTAACAGACAGGGGGGAGAATTATATGGATTCGCAGGCCAGCGGGTTTCTGAACGTGTTGGACACGGAGAGGGCCAATCCGGCGACGGGCGAGATTGATCGGATGAGTCCGTTGGAGATTGCGCGGGTTATCAATGCCGAGGATGAGCAGGTGGCGCTGGCTGTGCGGCAGGTGTTACCGCAGATTGCCAGGGCGATTGAAGAGATTGCTGACCGGCTGTGGAACGGCGGTCGGCTGATCTATGCCGGGGCGGGTACCTCTGGCCGGCTTGGGGCGCTGGACGCTTCGGAATGCCAGCCAACGTTTAATCTTGCGCCCGATGTGGTGATGGCTTGCCTGGCAGGAGGGCCAACGGCGTTTGGCAGCGCGCATGAAGACCTGGAAGATAGCGAAGAGGCGGGGCGGGCTGACCTGGAAGCTGTGGGTGTGACGGGCCGAGATAGTGTAGTGGGGATTACCGCCAGCGGGCGCACTCCGTATGCGCGGGGCGCAATTGCCTGCGCTCGAGAGAAAGGCGCGTTGACCATTGGTGTCGTTTGCAACGGGCAGACGCCGCTCGAACAAGAAGTTGATATACTCATTGCGCCGCTTGTAGGGCCAGAGGTGATTGCGGGTTCGACGCGTTTGAAAGCTGGAACGGCGCAAAAGATGGTGCTGAATATGCTCAGCACGGGCGCGATGATCCTGCTGGGAAAAACGTATGGCAATTTGATGGTGGATGTGCAGGCTACAAATTATAAATTGCGGCAGCGCGCGCTTTCGATTGTGCGCGCGGCGACGGGATTGAGCGCGGAGGCGGCAGAGAATCTTTTAGCGTCGGCAGGAGATGATGTCAAGACGGCCATTTTGATGGAGCGAGCGCGTATTTCACCTGAACAGGCCAGGGCAAGGCTGGCTGCGCATGGAAATGTGCTGCGAGCGGCGCTGGAAGTTGCGCCATAACAGATGTGGAAGAAGAGCGACCGCAGGCCCTGACCAGCACACAGTGAGGGACGAGGGCGACCGCAAGGGTCCCTTCCCAACTCCACATCCGCTCCCGCCCTTACAATGACTACGAAGCAGCTCCTGTGGAGGAAAGGGTAAATTATGGGCAACAATACGGATGGTATGACGCTGGAGGAGCGGATTGGGCAGACGTTGATGGTGGGTTTTGCGGGGACGACGGCACCGCCGGGAGTGATTGAGCTGATACAACGCTATCACGTGGGGAATATTATTCTGTTTTCGCGTAATGTGCGTGATGCGGAGCAGGTGCGGAAATTGACGCGAGGTTTGCAGAGGGCGGCGCGTGAAGCGGGTCACGCTTATCCATTGCTTATAGCCATTGACCAGGAGAATGGGATCGTGCAGAGGTTGGGGGAGACGGCGACGCTTTTTCCAGGCAATATGGCGTTAGGGGCGATTGGCTCGGAAGGAGTTGCTTACGAGGTGGCGTTGGCGACGGGGCGCGAACTGAAAGCGTTGGGGATCACTATGAACCTGGCTCCGGTGGTTGATGTGAACAATGACGCGGCCAATCCGGTGATCGGCGTGCGCTCGTTCGGCGAAGACCCGCGATTGGTGGCGCGACTGGGTTCCGCGATGGTGAAGGGATATCAGGACGCGGGCGTTATCTCTTGCCTTAAACATTTCCCCGGTCATGGGGATAGCGCCGTTGATTCGCACCTGGCGATGCCCTTGATTCCGCATTCGCTCGAACGGCTGGAGGCGGTGGAGTTGGTGCCGTTTCGCGCTGGCATTGAAGCCGGGGCCGGAAGCGTGATGATCGCGCACGTGGCTTTTCCCGCGCTGACGCATGACGAAGCGCTGCCTGCCACGCTCTCGTCCGCGATTATACAGGGCTTATTGCGCGAGAAGCCGGGGTATGAAGGTGTCATCGTCTCGGATTGTTTAGAGATGCAGGCTATTTCAGATACGGTTGGCACGGAGTCGGCGGCAGTTCTGGCGTTGCAGGCGGGTATTGATGTGGCGCTGGTTTCACACACATATGCAAGGCAACGGGGAAGCTTTGAAGCTATACGGGAAGCGGCATTGACGGGCGAGCTTTCGGCGCAAGTGATACAACGAGCGGCGGAACGTATAGTGAGCTTGAAAGCGCGTTATCTCTCCTGGGATGAGGCTGCTGTAGATATAGATTATGCAGCGCACATGCGATTACAGGAGCGGGCATATGAGCTATCCACGACGCTGGTACGCAACGATGAAGCGCTCGTGCCTTTGCGCCTGCAAGAAGGAGAGAGCATTGTGGTTGTCTCTCTTGCCAGAAATACGACGACGATGGTGGAGGATCGCTTTTACTCTGATGAGCTGCTGCTGGATATTCTCCGGCGCTACTCTCACGATGTGAGCGTGTTGCGTGTTACTTCTGAGAATGATTACCGGGAGTTATTGGAAGAAGAGAGGAAGAATGATACCTTTCTAGTGGCGACGGTGAACGCGCACCTGGATGAGGAACAGGCGACCGTTGTGCGACTTCTTCTAGCCAGTGGGAGACGGATGATAGGGATAGCGGTGCGCAATCCGTATGATGTACAGGCTTTTCCGCAACTGCGAACGTATCTTGCCACCTATGAATATACGCGACCGGCCCTGGTCGCTGCTGCGCGTGTGATTTTTGGCGAGCGCGAGGCGCGGGGGCATTTGCCGGTGAGCGTTTCGCTGTAGATTGACATATGCTGCACTGGCCTGTACACTTGTATCAGAAGAAAACACGTGGGGTTGGATAGACCTTGAATCGGCTAGCTGGACTGAATAGATAATGCGAAAGGACAAGGCATATGGCCCGGCACATTGAAGACGAGGTGATATACTACTACGATGAAGAAGGATTTCGGTTCTTGGACACTTTCAGTGTGCCTGCTTGCTTATATGGGCAATTCGTCCTTCGATGAGGATGACGATTGATCAAAACAGTATAATCAGCCGTGATTGTCTCTGCTGAATAAGCCGTAATTGTGCGTCAAACCACTCAGAGTGTTGAAAAACCTATCAATGGATGAGTTTCATCCCTCAGTCCTTCATTCACACGTACCTTTGACAGTGCTCAGCCCTGCTCCGTCTGCTGAGGCTGTTCCAGTGGTATTTGCGCTTCATGTGCAATGGGTCGCTTGTACGACAGTCTGCCCTTGGTCAAGCCGATCACCAGCGCCGCAATCACGAACCAGGTAATAGTCATAGTGAGCAGTGCGTTGCGGTTCGCTGTTGCACGAGCCGCTGTCAAGGCCAATTTCCTTTCTTTATCCAGAGCAAACTGCTAGAACTGGAGCGTGCCCATGAAACAGGACTTCGATTGAGAGACGTCAGAAGAGGTGGTTTTTAACGTCCAGGTTTCCGTCTGAGTGAGTATCGTCGAGGATTGAACACACTACCTGATCGAGGCTGTTGAGCATTGTGTTACGTTACAAACAAAACCTGCGTGTCGTACTGTGGCAGTTCTTTGACTTCATAGCTTTGGTCTCCTCGCTGCGACGTAAGCGCTGAGCAACACTGCTGGCTTCTTCCTCTCACCGATGATGTTCTCCCTGGCGACGCTTTCTAATTGAATGATGCCTATTTACTCTTTCTTCTTCTTCTCCCATTTCGTTCGGTGGAAGCTGTTTTTACTTGCTTGCTTACATCTCGTTGCGCATCCCATGGGAGCTTTCATGCTCTCACCTGGCTCATTCTTTCCGCTAGCCGCTGTAAGGGTAAACTGAGGCAGATGTACTAGATGAACTTGCCGCCGCCACATCACGTCTCTCAATAAGAATATTGTAGAGACCAAGTACCAGGAGTAAAGAAAGTTCAGGGATCTCTGCGGCCTGCGGGTGGATCACGACGGTAGATTTGCGCGAGAAGCCACCAGTTGAGAATTGTACATAGGCAGTCTTGCCCGTAGGGTCTGTCCAAGCTTTCTGTGTGCCCCAAAAGTTGACCTTGCCCCACCTGAACTCGCGTCCATCGGGGAACAAGAGTTGGCCGCTTGTTCCAGTCCATTTGCGTTGATAGGTGGCGATAAGCGGGCCTTGCTCAACCGTATAGATAGCTACTGTCAGACCAGACCAGCCCTCTTTATGCATGTAGATGGTCCCTTCCGGGACGAGAGCATTCGCCTTCGAGGTCCAATTGCTCATATCCAATGTCGCAAGTGTTGTACTGTCTGGTGCGATGAGATCGTAACGTGCCTTAAATGCTGCGGTAGGAACCCAGGTCAAAGTTTGTCCAACGAGGGAACTCAGGGAGGAAGTCATGCGTCTCTTGCTCCTTTTTCGGTCGGTATGTAGTCATGAGACACCGAGGCTTACGATGGTTTCCTTCTGTGTGCAGCTTTTTCTGGAACAAAACGGCACATGATGAATCGTTCACACAGCTCTGGAAGGGGTTTGTCCCTTTCAAATAGTCTCTTTTTTATTCCAGGAATTATTGCACGTCTATGGAAAGGATCATAAGAGTCGGTGTGGTCAGTATTGGGTAGAAAGGTATACACCTTAAGTATTACGTGTGCTGCCCCTGATCGTCCGTGTGAGTATCAGAACAAGCGCCCAGACGATGGCGAGGCCAGCGCTGTAGATCCAATAGTTTCTGAAGCGAGACATCTTATACCCCTTTTCCTTTCGAAGGACACAATTTACACCTTCTCGACTGTTGGAACCTTGATGGGGGAGCGCCGCATCCCAACCTGAAGTGTCCCATTTTCAGCACGGAGTGCGGCACTCCCCTTCCTCAGAAAATCATTCACCTGCTCGTCCATTCATGGCCTGTCCTTGAGAATATCGCTATATGTTATATCTATAATAGCATATCGCAATATTATTGTCAAGGTCTGAACCGCGAAAAATGGGCCAGAAGAAGAAAATGGCTCCAGGGGTGTTGATACTGGATTCACCCGCAAGGACGTAGACTCCGGGAAAATTAAATCTTAAAACGCAGCCCGGCGTTCTTATAGGCCTCCTGGTCGGCGCGGAAGCTGTCGGCGTTGGTGCCGCGCGCGGTTGCCAGAAAATCAGCCAGCAATTGCAGGGGCAACACTGTCAGCAGTGGCGTCAATTCTTCTGGCAACTCATCGTTGTAACGAATTGCGAAGAGTTTCCAGCGGTCGCCATCGAAGAGAGCCGCCGTTTCCGCCGTGGGAGCCTCGCCAATGAGCCAGATGCGCGAACCAATTTCGCTCGACGCCAGCAGGAGATCGGCCATGCGCGACTGCGCGGCCCCGCGCACGCACACCGGGATCACTACGTCTTGCCTCTCGAAACCCACCTGCGGTCCGTGAATGGCCTGTTCCAGTTCAAAGCCTTCAGCAGTCACGTAAGCGGCTTCTTTGGCTTTGAGCGCGCCTTCTGGCCCTGTCACCGCGTTTGGGCCTGCGCCAATGTAAAACAGCCGCCGCGCGTTCGCTACGGCGTCACTGGCGATTAGCCGTATCTCGTCTTCACGGGCGAGAACGTCTTCCATGATCGACGGTAGGTGCGCCAGTCCCTGTTCCAACGCCCGGGCTTCGCGAGTTCTTCCATTGAGCGCGGCCAGGCGGGCGGCGATCTGTGCCAGGCGCGTCATCGCGCCCACGTAGCTGATTGAGTGCGTCGATGAAACTTCTTGCTCGACCGTTTCAATAATGGTAGCGTTACCCTGCATCTTCGAGCCTCGTCCCGTGATGCCTACCGTGCGCACTCCGCTGGTTATGGCACGCTGCAAGGCCAGGTTCCCATGTAATTTACTGCCCCGGTGGCTCACTACGATCACCCCGTCGTCCTCGCGCAGCGGTCGTGGGTAATGCACAAACTCGAAGGAGCGCAGCGCCCAGGCGTCCGCTCCGGCATAGCGCAACAAATATTCTCCGACCGTTGCAGCGTGAAAGCTGGTACCGATGCCGGACAAAAAAATACGCCCCGTCTGCGCCATCATCTCTGCCGCCAGGGATGGCCCATCCCAATCGGTTAGTAACTCGCGCACCGCTCCAGGCTGCGCGTGAATTGAACGATACAAGCCGCTGGTGTTCGGATCTGACATGATATTACGCTCCTCTTTCTTTTTTATCTGATGAATGTGATGACTGTAGACCTTTATGATGGCAGTCTAATCCAACCGCTTATAAATGTACAGAGCCAGGCCTGCCTGCAAAGCAATCCAGGCACGCTCCAGTTACGTTTTCATTATAGAATCGTCGCAACAGATATCAATTCTCTATCGTGTTCTGTTATGCGCGCGGATAATCCATTATCCAGGCTATCATGAATTCTTACTATTACAGGAGTTTCGTTATGTCAGGTCAGACAAGTAGTACCCTGCCAGGCAGGGAGACGCTGGATATTGCCAGCATGACGTTTGAAGAACGGTTACAGATGGGCGCGGATAACGCCGTGCGCTGCATGGGTGTTGGAGCTGCCGACCGCGTCTTTATTATTACCGATTTTGAACGCGAGCATATTGCCCGGCGCGTGGCGATGGCGGCCCTTGAGCGACACGCTGATGTTACCGTCCGGTTTCTTGAACATTATGGTCAACGCCCTTTGACTGCCTTCTCGGAAGAATTGCGCACCGATTTGATCAATGCGCGGCCCACCGTGAGCTTTTATATTGCCACTGCCAAACCGGGCGAGATCACTTTCCGCCTGCCCATGCTGCCTTTCCTGGTAAACGAACTGCATGTGCGGCACGGCCATATGATCGGCATTGACGACAATGTGATGATCGAGGGTATGTGCGCAGATTACGACGAAGTCTTTACCGTCACCAACCAGGTCTATGACATCGTGCGCAACGCGAAAACTATTCATGTCACATCCGTTAAAGGCAGCGATGTTACGGCCACATTTAACAAGGACTGGAAGTGGATACCCTGTCATGGGCGTTACCACGAAGCCGGAAAATGGGGCAACCTGCCAGAAGGCGAAGTCTTCACCGCGCCTGCTAGCGTTGATGGCGTGCTGGTGTGCGACGTGTTGGGCGACTTTTTCTCAAGCAAATATGGTGTGCTGGAGCAGCCCATCGTGCTGACCGTTACGGGTGGCTATATCACCGGTGTGAGTGGCGAAAATGCGGCCATTGTGGAAGATGTGCGCAGCTACCTCTTCTCGACTCCCAATGGGAATCGCGCCGGAGAGTTTGCCATCGGTACGCTCACCAGCCTCACGCGTTTAAGCGGCAACCTCTTGCAAGACGAAAAGATGCCAGGACTGCACGTGGCCTTCGGCAATCCGTACCCGGAATTTACTGGAGCGGACTGGAGCGCGAAAATTCACGTCGATGTCATTCCCGGCGAATGCACCATCGAGGTTGATGGTCTGGTTATTATGCGCGACGGCCAGTTCACCATTTAGGATGCCAATCCAGTCCAGGGCGGGGCTGCCCCCCCGGCGCGACCAGGACGGGGCTTGCCTTTCACCAGTAGGTTTCTTGAAACGCGCCGGTCGCCAGAGCCTGTCATCCTGAGCGCAGCGAAGGATCTCTCGTCGGCAGCGCGCAGGTCCTTCGCTGCGCTCAGAGCCTGCCCTGAACGAAGTGAAGGGATGACACCTCCTACTCGCTGGCCCTTTCCTAAAAAACCTCTCAGTGAAAGGCGGCGGCTCTGCCCCCGCCCTGGTAATCGTTCGGTAAGTTCGCGCTATGGGGCAAGCCCCGTTTTGGTAATATTTCACAAATGATGTCAGGCGGTACAAAATTGTTGACACTGGTCTTTTCTTCTTGATACAATAAAACGCGGTTACCGCTGTGTATGTGCGTTTCATAGTAGCCCGGACATCTTACTTGCTTGCTCTCTGGTGGAGAGCATGGATGGAGTTTAGCGTGTCTACAACCAGGGGCCAGCATCTTTTAGGTAAGGTTGTTGGCGATTGCCTCCTTGAAAAATTGGTTGGATTTGGCGGATCGAGCGCGGTATTCCTGGCGCAGCCCGCTAATTCGGATCAGAAGGTGGCTGTTAAAGTTTTTTTGCCGCGTTCCACCATGGATTCTCAGGCGCAAAAAAGCTTTTACCGGCGCTTTTTGCGCGAGGCGCAGGCTGCCAGCAACCTGGATCATCCCCATATTCTCTCGGTTTACTCCTATGGTGAACACCAGGGGCTTCCGTATATCGTAATGCCGTATTTATCAGGCGGAACTCTGGCCGATCACATAAAAAGCGAAGGCCCGCTTTCATTGCGCGTGGCGCAATCGTATCTGAAGCAGATCGCAGACGCGCTCGATTACGCGCATACGTGCGGTTGCGTGCATTGCGATGTCAAACCGGCTAATATCCTGATAGGAGATGATGGACAGGTTGTGCTTTCCGATTTCGGCATCGTGCGCCTGTTGGAGGGAGCATCTTTAAGCGCGCAGCAATCTATGAAGTCGCCGGAAACCTTGATGGGTACGCCCGACTACATCTCTCCAGAACAGGCGCTGGGCGAACCACTTGATGGCAGGACTGATATTTATTCACTGGCTGTCACCCTCTTTTTCCTGCTGGCGGGCGAAGCCCCTTTCAAATCCGACTCTTCAATCGCGATGGCGCTTATGCATGTACATGAAAAACCCCCGCTGCTTGGATTGCAACGCGCCGATGTCACGCCGGAGATAGATCACGTTCTTGGCACCGCACTCGCCAAATGGCCCGAAGAGCGCTACCAGACCGCCGGCGCCTTCAGTGATGCGTTTTCTGAGGCGGTGGCTCACGCAAACAACATCGATAGGGTAGTATACATCAATCGCGCTCCCAATCTTCCCGGCAAGAAGGCGATGGGCAAGGCGCAAGAGAATGGCGCTATAGCGCTGTTAGAATCCGAAGTGCGCGTGAAGCCGGTGTCCGGGCAGCTAGTGCTACGTTCGCGCTCCACATTGCTTTTGCTGGTGCTAAGCGTCCTGTTGATCGCGGCTATTATCGCCGGTTTTATTCTCACCGTTGCAGTCAATTCGGGTTCGAAGGGCGGTGGAACCCCTGTGGCATCAAACGATATCCTGGCGGGCAATAAAAGCGCGTGGATTACCAGCTCGACCTTTTTTTTCGATGCTGCTGGTCGCTATCACATTGTGAATAAATCCGCGCAAACGCTGGCTACAGCCCTGTATAGAGGTCCCCAGTTTAGCAATTTCCGTCTCTCTGTTACGACAAATCAAATTAAAGGGCCGAGAGACGGAGGCGATTTTTACGGGGTGGTCCTCCGATCTACCCAGGAACAGTCACGTTATTACCTGTTTGAAATCAATCCTTTTACTGGTCAATACGAATTCCAGCGTTTCGATGGATCGTGGCTTAATCTGGGGAATGGAGCGGCGCCCTCAATCCAAACGGCTGCGGGTCAAACTAATATCTTTGTTGAAGTCGTCGGTAACTCATTTACCTTTCGTATCAATGGCGTTCCAGTCCGTACCAGGGCTTTCACAGATACGTTATCTTCACCATTCAAGACAGGTGAAGTAGGTCTTAGCGTCGAAGAGAACAATGTTGAAGTTGCCTTCTCCAACATGGTGATCACCCAATTGTCGTGACTTTTCGCGATTTCACATAGTTGAAGGGTAGCGTCCTAATTGCAATAGATTGCGCGCCTGCGCTGGTGTAGCGATGGGTCGATCAAGTTCCCTGGCAATGCGGGCGATACGCGCCACCAGTTGCGCATTGCTCTGGGCGAGCTGGCCTTTGCGGTAGTAGATGTTGTCCTCGAAGCCGACGCGCGCGTGCCCGCCCATGGCCAGGGCGATGGTTGCCAGCGTCAACTGGTGCCGCTCTATGCCCGCTACGCTCCAGGTGCTGCGGGGCGGCAGGCAGCCCACCATATGCGCGAGATGAGCGGGATTCGCGCCGAGGCCACCGGGAACGCCCATCACAAAGTCGAATTGTACGGGGTCGGTAATGAGTCCCATTTTGTGAAGGCGCATGGCTTCGTCGAGCATCCCCACGTCGAATATCTCGATTTCAGGCACGATGCCGGATTCGCGCAGGCGGCGCGCGAAGGTTTCGACAAGCCCGCGATTGTTCATGAATATCCCGTTGCCAAAGTTGACGGTGCCGGTGGTGAGGGTTGCCATGTCGGGCTGGCACTCGATACTTTGCAAACGTTCTTCCGCGCTCATCCACACCGCTCCGCCCGTAGAAACCTGGGTGATGACATCGCAGCGGGCGCGAATGCCCTCAACCACCTCGCGGAACAGTTGCCCGTCCTGCGTGGCATTGCCCTGCGCGTCGCGCACATGGATATGGATAATCGACGCTCCCGCTTCATAGCATTCGACGGCTGCCGCGATAATCTCCTGCGGGGTAACAGGTAAATTGGGCTGCTCCGCCCTGGTTACTTCCGCGCCAACCATAGCTGCGGTAATCATTACAGGTTGCATGACGCTGTTCCTTTCATTTTATTGATATTTGTAGTGCGGCCAGAGCGGGGCTTGCCCCCGCCCTGGATCATGCATACCCGATCATTCCTACTATATCACGAATAGAGGATCGGCAAACCTTGTGTAACTATACTATCCCTGCAATCGTGACAAACATGCGGCATTCGGTTATACTACATTCAGTGACAATGCATGAAGTACGATAAAGAAAAGCAAGAGACGATTCACTTTAGCCAGCAGAGGAAATACTATGGTGGTGCGCAAGTTTATGCCAGGAATAAAATGTACGGTGACAGATGCATTAACGCCAAATTATCTGAAAAAACTGAGTCGTCAGACGTATACGGCCACCGCTATTGTTCTCGTCATCAGCGTTGTCAGTTTATTATGGATGGTCTTTCATATAGGGGGTAAAATTCCTGTTGGGCGATCCACTCTGCTGGTATTCTTCGCTAACTCAATGTACGCATTTATTTCATTTGTTGGCGCGACCTGGTGTTTCCAGACGGTGTATCGCGCAGGCCGGGGGCCGGTGATATTAGCGGTTCGTCACCGGCGAGCCTGGCTTCTGATCGGTCTGGGGTTGCTGGCGAATGGTATAGGCGGCGTGATCTATACCTATCTTGAAGATACTGTGATGAAGAACCCTGTGCCTTCTCCGGCTGATTTCTTTTATATGCTCACGTATATTCTGATATTTGCCGGTCTGCTCATGATGCCGACCTTTTCCAGAACCCGGCAATCGCTCAAGCTTATGGTACTGGATACGCTGATTACGACGTTGTGTATCGCGGATATTAGCTGGTTTTTTGTGATTCGGCCACTTTTTTCTACATTTCACAACCTGCTTCAAATTTATGTTGCCGATTCGTACCCGTTCTGGGATATCTTGCTGGTACTGGCCATCGTTTTGCTTATTTACCAGCGCACGGAGCCTATCTTGAATTCTTCGCTTATTTTATGTGGCATTGGCATCCTGGCGCAAATCGGGGCCGATACTCTGTATGCCTTGACCGTTCCATCGAATAGCTACACTACGGGCACCTGGTATATCGATACGTTCTGGATCGTAGGTTATTTGTTGATCGGACTCAGCGCTCCCTATCAATATGCCAGCATCGCGCGGCGCGCATTTGGTCAACGCGAACATTCGAAGGCGCGCGCCAAATTTGTCGAGAAGTTGGCGGTATATCAGTCTGTCGAAAGGCAAAAAAACTCATTTGTTCTAAGTGGCGCTTTTGTCGCACTCCCTGTAGTGGCCCTGTTGGTTGTTATCCTCTATAGCGAGATTAAGCATATAGAAGACTCGCCCCTCATTATCATCGCAACCGTTGTTGGTCTTCTGCTTACTTCTCGCTTCGTGGTGTCCAATTATGAGAATGAAAGGTTGTTGTCAGAACGAGATCAGAGGCGCGAGCAGGCCGATATGCTGCGTATATTGACTTCGCAGTTGACAGAAGAGATTCAACTCGATAGCCTGGTTACGCGCATTGTGGTTAGCGCTACTACCGTGTTGGGCTTTGATACAGCGGCGTTGCTGTTATTTCAATGGCGCGAGCAGCCTTCTGCCGGTGAATTTAGCCTGTTGGCGCGCGCTTGCGCTGATAATTTTGGGAGCATTGCAACCTGGCAAATGGAGGGGGAGCGGTTTCAGTATCGCGATATTCTCTCAGATACGTCTTTACAGGTATACTGGCCTGAAAAATGGGTTGAAGTGCCAGAGGGTTTAGCGCAGTGGCACAAAGAACAGGGGATTCTTTCAACGCTATTTATACCGCTGATTACGCAGGGGAAAAATCTGGGCTGCCTGGCCTTTTCGAGCCGCTCTTTGCGGAGCTTTGACGAGGATCATATTCATCTCGCTACGGCTTTTGCGGAACAGGCCGCGCGTACAATTGAGCATGCGCATGTATATGAGGAAGCGCGCGAGCGTGAATTATTCGCGCAGGCCTTGACCACGGTAGCGGCTCGCTTAAATTCAGCGATGGCAACCGGTGCCGGAGTTGGCACCGAGATACAGCAGCTTATTTGCACGGAGGGGGCGCGCGCAATGCAGGCCGATTATGCTATTTTGTACATGGCTGAGCGCAGGAATATGCTCTCTCCTGTGGCGGTCGCTTGCCGTGACCAGGATGCTGGCACATTGATAGGCGACTGGCCTCCAATCCATGTTCACACGCCGGAAACGCAGGCGCTGAACTCATTGAAGCCAGAGTTGATGCCGATCAACGAAATGACTTCGAGTGGCTATCTGCCGGCCGTAACTGGTCCATTACTAGCCTTGCCGCTGCCCGCGCAACAGCAGAAAGGTCTTTCCACAACAACGGGGCCTGTCCGGGTGCCAACGGGTGGTCTGCGCGGGCGAAAAATGATCTCGCTGCGCACCGTCCTCATGCAGCGCGGCGCGCGAACGGCTATTTTCGCGCCGCTTATCGTGGGCAATACAGCGGTGGCCCTGCTTGTGCTGGCGCGTTCAAATGCCACAAATCCGCAGCATAAACGCTATTACGCTCGCGCAGACCTGGAGCAGGCGCGGGATTTCGCGGAACAGGCAACCATAGCATTCACCAATGCGCAGCTTTACCAGCAGATACGCATGGCGCACAGGCAACTCCAGGAGCTGGATCAACTGAAAGACCAGTTCATGATTACCGCTTCGCATGAACTGCGCACGCCGCTTACTTCAGTGCAGGGCTACCTCGAATTGCTGGCGCAGTTTGGAGATGTTGTGCCGCCGGAACAGCGGCAGGAATTTTTGCAGAAAGCGCGGCGCGGGTGCGATGAACTGGTGCTTCTGCTCAGTAATGTGATGGACGCCAGCCGCCTGGAGATTGAGGCGGGCATCCGCCCGGCTCACTTTGAGAGTGTATCCGTTTACCGGGTAGTTCAGGATGTGATTATGCTGATTGAGCCACAAATACATCAGGAAAAGCGCCAGCTATATCTGCACATCCCCGAACAAATCGAGGTCAGGGCCGATCCCGCTCGCTTGCGCCAGGTTGTGCTCAACCTCTGCACGAATGCCATGAAGTATTCTGAAGCAGGTACGTCCCTCACCTTTGCCGCCCGCGTCTATTCCGATCAGCGTCCGTCGGCCCTGATTAGCGTTTCTGACAGGGGGAAAGGTATTAAGCCCGAAGACCAGCCGCAAATATTTCAGCGTTTTGTGCGCCTTGAAAGCGACCTGAATAGTGCGGTGCGCGGCTCCGGTCTGGGATTGTATATCTCGCGCCGCCTTGTGGAGGCGATGGACGGCAAAATTTTCGTGGAGAGCAGCGGCATACCCGGCGAAGGTTCGACATTTTCTATCCAACTACCCCTGGCCTGATATTCCTATCTTCCCGGTCAATCCAGCAAGAGTTCATGCTCGTCCGTTATATGGGGTATGAGCATTCGTGATTTCGTTCCATCAACCGCAGGAACTGACGGTTTATCCGTAAAAGAACAGGCTTCTTTACGGGAGGATATGCGCGGGATTTCCCCCTGGTACTGGCGCTGGACAGGCGTGGGCAAGAATGCATCACCTCATATAGCTGGCGGACCGCTTTTGATTTGCCTGGTAATCGCGCTGGTGGTTCGCGCCTGGCTGGCGTATCACACGACTGGTTTCATCGATGGCGACGAGGCGCTGGTGGGCATTCAGGCGCAACATATTCTCCAGGGTCAATTTCCAACGTACTTCTACAACCAGCCCTACATGGGCAGCCTGGAAGCCTATCTGATGGCCGGGATATTTGCCGTTGCCGGTTCATCGGTCTGGACGTTGCGAGCCGAACCTATCTTGCTTTCGCTGGTGGTCGTCTGGCTCACCTGGAAGCTGGCAGGGGCGCTGGCCGATACCGCTCGCCTGCCGCGGCACGCCAAACAGTGGTTTATGAATATCGCGACTCTGCTCGCGGCCATTCCCCCGTTATACGATACAGTGCTGCAAATGCGTATGTTGGGTGGGTACATCGAAATTTTCATTCTGATGCAAATTTTATTGCTCTCGGCGCTGCAACTGACCAATCGCCGCGCGGCGGGTGCGGCCCGGCGAGAACTCGCGCTGCGCTGGGCGGGCATTGGTTTCCTGGTGGGTTTTGGTTACTGGGTCAATCCCCTGATGATCTATGGCGTGCTGGCGGCGGCTCTCTGGATTGCCTGGGATTGTGTCAAGCTCGCGCTGCACTCCCGCTCTCTACAACAATTGCGGCGCGTGATTTTCTTGCCCGCGCTGGCATCTCTTCCCGCCTGCATCGTTGGTTTGACCCCGGCCCTTGTGTGGGGAGCCAGGAACCAGTGGCAAAACTTCACCTATATTTTGCAACTGGGCAGCAACACCTCGCTGCGTCCCGAAGTGCTGGCGCAGTACCCCACGCGCGCGACGCAGATAATCGGGCAGACGCGCCTCCTGACCAGCTGCGTTGGGCCGCGTGTGCTTGGCGGCTCGCTGCCCCAACAGAACCCCAATTTCTACGCGCTGGCGGCTCCCACCTATCTGCTTGGCGTGTTGTGTATCGTTACTATTTCGGCGCTGGTGGCACTGTCCCTCGCGCAGCCAGTAGGACTGGAAATGCCGACCCTGGCGCGTTTCCAACCCCTGCTGCTGCGTATTCGCCAACTGACGGCCCTACCATTGACCTTTGTGGTGGCTACAACTTTTATTTTCACCGTCACGCGTACCGCCGCCATCGGTCTGTGGCGTTGTGAGTTCGATCTGGCGGGTCGCTACGCCACGCCCTTGATACTGGTGCTGCCGTTCATATGCGCGGCCCTCTTTACCGCGATTGTCCTGACAGAAGCGGAATTTTATCAGAACAGGCAAAAAGACTCACCAGAGACAGAAAACGATGCTGCGCCGGTTCAATTTGTTGCGCATGTGTCCTCTGCGGGTTTGCTGATGCAGCGCGCCGCGCTGGGGACAATGGTGGGGGTTTTGCTGCTATCGATCATCCTGCAGGCTGCTTTGTACGGGGTGAGCGACCCTGGCCGCACATTTCAATCGCCGTATTGCACCTTTGCGCCGGCCAACAACGATGCCATTATTAGCTATATGGAGCGCGAGCATATCCATTATGCCTGGGCGATTAACTGGCTGGCTTATCCCATCGTTTTCAAGACGCACGGCGATATTATTATGTCTGATCCCCTGCCTCTCATCCGTCACATTCAAATTTTAGACCGCATACCGGCTTATACCAGCGCTGTATCCAATGCCGTCCGGCCCAGTATGGTTGTGCTGGTCAAGCACAGCGATCCCTATCCACTGATCTTGAAAATGCTCGACGACCAGCAGATCACCTACCGCGTAGCGCGTTTCCCGGCACAACAAGGGCGTGACGTATTAGTAGTCACGCCCCTCAATCAAACGGTCAACCCGACATCTTCAGCCGCGTATTTCAATGTATTCGTCTGTAGCCTGGATGGTTGATATCGCCAGGTCAGTGAGACGAGACCTGGTCGGTGAAGATGCAACCAGGGCGGGGGCAAGCCCCGCCCTGGTTTTTTAACTTTTTTTATTGGCCGCTTCTGCGGCGTTGGCCTGTTTCTTGATAAGTAGTGGGACGTGTTGCTCGCAGAAGAGAAACTTGCGCCCGCCCGGTAATAACTGGGCGTAGGCGGCAGGTTCCCCGCAGCTATCGCAGCGTCCTACATGTGTTTTTACAGCTTTCATTGCTGAAGCTTTCCTCCTGGATTGAATTTTATTCACCCCTATCATACCACAAAATCACCGAAGCAGTTGGAGCCAGGGCGGGACTTCTTTCACCGGGAGGTTTTTTTGAAACGCGCCGATCTCGCCTGTCATGCTGAGCGCAGCGAAGAATCTCTCGCCGGGTCGCACGCAGATTCTTCGCTGCGCTCAGAATGACACTTTTCACCTCGCTGATGCCTTTTTTAAAAAATCTACCAGTGAAAGGGGCGGGACTTGCCCGCCCTGGCTCCCGCTCC
>JADEYI010001561.1_pt1 | contig 16302 bp, 12 predicted proteins | sample 8542331 | NCBI WGS metagenome assembly JADEYI01 (sample SAMN16510988, study PRJNA670497) | mine drainage metagenome | isolation source: biofilm near Copperflume 1 | place: Germany: Marsberg coppermine Kilianstollen | collected 2018-02 | reverse complement strand
GAGCGCGAGCCTTCCAAGCTCGGGGTCGCGGGTTCGAGTCCCGTTTCCCGCTCCATACGGCGCGCTTTGGTCGGTCTGGGCCAAGATAGCAAAGGGCTTGAAATGCCCATGTAGCTCAGTCGGTAGAGCACTTCCTTGGTAAGGAAGAGGTCACGGGTTCGAATCCCGTCGTGGGCTTGCAAAATTCGCGTCCGCCAGGACGCCAGTGGAAGTATCGGCAATGAGAGATCTAATTGGACTGTCATGCGACGCCTGCAAGCGGCGCAACTACACCACCTCCAAAAATAAGAAAAAGCAGACAGAGAAGTTCGCGATCAAGAAATTCTGTTCCAGCTGCCGGTCCCATACGATGCATCGCGAAGTGAAAGTTTGAAGTTGGTTAAAGTTTAAAGTTCGTTCAATTTGGAAGTTTTTTCCGGCCGGCGGCTTGAAACAGGGTGACCGCAAGCTTTTGATTGGCGCGGGAGCCGATGCCGGGATCAGGGCGCCCATCGAGGGGCTGGTGTCGGGGGAGAGCGTCAGGCCTCAGCGGTTGGGAAGCATATAGAAGAGCGTATAATCTGAGGGTCAGTAGCTCCAACGGCTAGAGCGGCGGACTCCAAATCCGTAGGTTGCAGGTTCGAATCCTGCCTGACCCGCACAATCGCTTTGGCGCTTGAATTGCTATCGTCAATATGAGTAAACTGAAAAATTACCTTGAACAGGGCGTCAGTTTCGTCAAGGAAGCGTGGACCGAGCTGTCTAAAGTCCATTTTCCTACGCCTAAGCAGACCATCCAGGCAACCGTGGTGGTGCTGGCGCTGACGATCGTGATGGCGATATGGCTGGGCTTGATTGATCTGGCGGCAACCAGAGTAGTTCGTCAATTGCTGAGCTAGCCGGTTTTGACGTAACAGCCTTTGCGGCTCTTGTAAAAGGTGTCGCGGAGATTGTTACGATGAGATTGTTCCGGAAGGAAGGATAAACGCCGCTGGAACAGGCAAGGGGCCCTGATCGCAATGGAAACAGATACGCACGAACAGGAAAAAGGCACGGCGGCCCCCGGCTCAGAAGCCGGACCGGGAAAGCACTGGTACGTGGTGCATACCTATTCGGGCTATGAGCAGAAGGCCAAGGCGGCGCTTGAACAGCGGCTGCGATCGCCCGAATTCGCCGCGGTGCGCGACCGGATCGGCGAGGTGCTGGTGCCGATCGAAAGCGTCCAGGAGCTGGGCAAGGGCGGCCAGCGCCGGGTTGCGAGCCGCAAATTTTTTCCAGGCTATATCTTCGTGAACATGGTGCTTGACGAAGACACCTGGCATTTCATCAAGAATACGCCGAAGGTGACCGGGTTTGTCGGTCATGCGACGCAGCCGCCCGAAGTGCCCGAAGCCGAAGTGCGCGAAATCGCACATCAGATGGAAGAAGGGGCGCTGCGGCCCAAGCCCAAGGTGCTGTTCGAGGTGGGTGAGGCGGTCAAGGTGGTGGATGGACCGTTTCAGGATTTCAATGGCACGGTCGAGGAAGTCAGGCCCGAAAAGGGCAAGGTGCGCGTGCTGATTTCGATTTTCGGGCGCGCGACCCCGGTTGAGCTCGATTTCGTACAGGTTGAAAAGTCTTAGCGTAATTTGTCGGCGGGCGGCGCACGCAGACCGGACTTTGCGGTTGCGGGCGCGGTACCGGCGGCTCGATTGATAACGGACGGCAGGTCAAGTGGCGAAGAAAGTCGTTGGACAGATAAAGCTTCAGATTCCGGGTGGCGCGGCTAATCCGTCGCCGCCGGTCGGTCCCGCGCTCGGACAGCGTGGGGTGAATATCATGGAATTCTGCAAGGCGTTCAACGCGCAGACGCAGAATATGGTGGGTTTTGACGTGCCGGTGATCGTGACGGTGTATGCCGATCGATCGTTTACCTTCATCACCAAGAGTCCGCCCGCTTCCAATCTGCTCAAGAAGGCTGCGGGCCTCGAAAAAGGATCGGCGGCGCCCAACAAGAACAAGGTTGGCCGGGTCACCCGCAAGCAAGTCGAGGAAATTGCCCAGACCAAGCTCAAGGACTTGAACGCGATCGACCTGGCGGCCGCGATGAAGACCGTGGCGGGGACGGCGCGCTCGATGGGTATCGAAGTGATCGATTAGCGCGCGCGGCAGGATGGTTGAAACGCGCAGCAGGGCGTGGCCGAAACACAGGTGTGGTTGAAAGCAGGATAGGGAACCGCAGATGGCCGGTAAAAAATATCGCGAAGCCGTAAAACAGATCGATCGCGCGCAGCGCTATCAGCTGCCCGAAGCGATCAAGCTGGTAATTTCGAATCGGCTCGCAAAATTTGACGAAACAGTCGAGATCGCGGTGCGGCTTAATGTCGATCCGCGGCAGGCCGATCAGAATGTGCGTGGCACCGTGGTGCTGCCGCATGGCACCGGCCGGGTGGCTCGCGTGCTGGTGCTGGCCAAGGGCGAAAAGGAAAAAGAGGCGCGCGACGCCGGGGCTGATTTCGTCGGCAGCGACGATCTGATTCAAAAGATTCAGACTGAGAACTGGCTCGATTTCGATCGCGTAATCGCCACGCCGGACATGATGGGTCAGGTCGGGCGATTGGGCAAAATTCTCGGTCCGCGCGGCCTGATGCCTAACCCGCGAGTCGGCACCGTGACCTTCGATGTCGCCAAGGCGGTAGCTGAAGTCAAGGCCGGCAAAGTGGACTATCGGGTGGATAAAGCCGGTGTGATCCATGCCCGGGTTGGCAAGGTCAGCTTCGGCGAAGAGAAGCTGGTTGAAAACGCCAACGCGCTGCTCACGGCGATTGCTCGCTCGCGGCCCTCGAGCGCCAAGGGCAACTACGTGCAGAGCGTGGCGATTGCCTCGACCATGGGTCCCGGGGTGAAAGTTGATCCGGCTGCGACGCGGACGGAGGCGGCGGCCTGAGGCCGCAGGGGATTTGACGCGCTACGGAATCGATAATGAAGAAATCCGGAAAAGTTACGATTGTTGAGGAATTGTCGGCGCAGTTCGGACGCGCGACGATGACACTGGTGTCCGAGTATCGCGGACTTACGGCGGCGGAGTCCACTGATTTGCGCCGGCGGGTGCGTGAGGTCGCCGGTGAAGTGAAAGTGGCCAAAAACACTTTGGTCCGGCTGGCAATCAAGGAGACCCCTTATGCGGGGCTCGACCAGCAACTTGGCGGGCCGGTCATCATCATATTTTGCTATGGCGATGCGCTGACGCTGGCCAAGGCGGTCCTCGCGATCCGCGAACTGGGCGATAAGTTCAAGCTCCGGGGCGGAATTCTGGGTGGTCAGCCGCTCAGCAGCGAGGAGTTGCGGGCCTTCGCCACGCTGCCGCCGCGCGAGGTGATAATCGCGCAGTTGCTCGGCTTGTTGCAGGCTCCGGCCACCGGGCTGGTGCGGCTGCTGAACGAGCCGGGTTCGCTGGTGGCGCGGTTGATTGATGCCATCGGCAAGCAGCGCAGTAGTACGGAAGCGGAACCGATCGATAACGCCGCGCCAGCGCAGGAAGCAGCCGGCGCCTGAACCAAGAGAAAAACGCATCGGATGCCGCAAGGGTCCCGGGCGATGTTGAAGGAGACAGAGTAAGATGGCAGAGGCACAGCTTAGCCGCGATCAGGTGAAGGATTATCTCAAGAACCTGAGTCTGATGGACGCGGCGGCCCTGGTTAAGGAACTTGAGACGGAGCTTGGGGTTTCAGCGGCCGCACCGATGGCGATGGCCGCCGCGCCCGCAGCAGGTGGAGCGGCCGCTGCCGCAGCCGCGCCCGAACAGGACGAGTTTACCGTGATGCTGACCGGATCGGGTGACAAGAAGATTCAGGTCATCAAGGTAGTGCGCGAGCTTACCGGACTCGGACTTAAGGAAGCCAAAGATCTGGTTGACGGTGCGCCGAAACCGGTGAAGGAAGGCGTTAACAAGGCCGAGGCCGCGGAAATCAAGAAGAAACTCGAAGAGGCAGGCGGTACAGTCGAACTCAAATAATGCCGAATCGAATATTTGATTCGGCCGCTATTCCAGTTTTTTATCGGGTCCGCACGGACGGTGTGTTCGTGTGGACTCCGACTTTTTTTACGGCGGCGCGATTGCTGTCGCGGGCGGGGGAAGCGCTCGAGGATGGTGGCGTGGCTGAACACTCCGGCGGTTCGATACCGCATCGCGCCCGTGATGCGTGCCGGACGAGGTAAAAATGGCTGCACAGGCACAGGTGACGAGTAATCTCCGGCTGCGCCGTTCATTCGGCAAAATCCGCAAGATTATCGACATCCCTAATCTGATTGAAATTCAAAAGCGGTCCTACGAGGAATTCCTCCAGCTTGGTGTTCCTTTGGAGCAGCGCCGCGATACCGGTTTACAGGCGGTTTTCAAGTCGGTCTTCCCGATTAAGGATTTCAACGAGACCGCCTCGCTCGAATTCGTCGCCTATGAACTGGGCGAGCCGAAGTACGACGTAGATGAATGCCATCAGCGGGGAATGACTTACGCCGCGCCGCTCAAGGTAAAAATTCAACTGGTGATCTGGGACGTCGAGAGCGGCCGCCGCTCGATCAAGAACGTCAAGGAGCAGGAGGTCTATTTCGGCGAAGTGCCGCTGATGACGCCGAACGGGACCTTCATGGTCAATGGCACCGAGCGCGTAATCGTCTCGCAGTTGCATCGCTCGCCCGGGGTTTTTTTCGAGCACGACAAAGGCAAAACCCATTCCACCGGCAAGCTCCTGTATTCGGCGCGGGTGATTCCGTACCGCGGTAGCTGGATTGATTTTGAATTCGACCCGCGCGACGCGCTGTTCGTGCGAATCGACCGCCGCCGTAAATTCCCCGGTACCGTGCTGCTGCGCGCGCTCGGGATGACCACCGAAGATCTGCTCAACTACTTCTATTCGAAAGACGTCATCATTCTTGACGCCAAACAGATGGCCAAGGAGTTCCGTCCCGACCATCTGCTCGGCACGCGGGTGTCGCGCGAAGTGCGCGATCCGAAGAGCGGCGAAGTTATCGCGCGTGAAGGCCGCCGCTTCAACCGCGCGATCGTGCGCGCGCTAGAGCAGGCGAAAATCACCGAAATTCCCGTCGCGCTGGAAGACGTGGTCGGCCGCGTCGTGGCCCATAACGTGATCGATACCGGCACCGGCGAAGTGCTGGTTCAGGTCAACGAGGAATTGACCGAAGAGACCTTGGAGAAACTGCGCGAGCGCGGGATCAAGAAAATCGAGGTGCTGTGGACCGAGGATCAGCCCGGTGGCGGACCGTTGCGTCTCACGATCGCGCAGGATCGGATGGACGAGGAGATGCGGCGGCTTAATCGCGATCCGGCCAATCCTCAGGACGCTGGAATCGTCGCGATGCTGGAAATCTACAAGCGGCTGCGGCCCGGCGATCCGCCGACTGCGGATACGGCGACCCACTTCTTCAACGATCTGTTTTTCAATCCGGAGCGCTACGATCTGTCCAAGGTGGGCCGGCTCAAGCTGAACCATAAGCTCAAGATCGACGTGCCGCTGGAGCAGGGCACTTTGCGGCGCGAGGACATCCTGGAGGTGGTTCGCTATCTGCTCGATCTGAAAAACGGTATCGGGCAGATCGACGATATCGATCATCTTGGGAATCGGCGCGTGCGGGCGGTCGGCGAACTGGTCGAAAACCAGTTCCGCATCGGACTGGTCCGAATGGAGCGCGCGATCAAGGAGCGGATGAGCCTGCAGGATATCGAGACCCTGATGCCGCAGGAGCTGGTGAACTACAAACCGGCCTCCGCGGTAATCAAGGAGTTCTTCGGTTCATCGCAACTGTCGCAGTTCATGGATCAAACCAATCCATTGTCGGAGATCGCCCATAAGCGGCGGCTGTCCGCGCTCGGCCCCGGCGGCCTGACCCGCGAGCGCGCGGGTTTCGAGGTCCGCGACGTGCATCCGACGCATTACGGCCGCGTCTGTCCGATCGAAACGCCCGAAGGCCCGAATATCGGATTGATCGCGGCGCTGTCGACTTATGCGCGGGTCAACGAATACGGCTTTATCGAGACCCCTTATCGAATTGTCGAAGACGGGCGGGTTACCGATCGGATCAAATATCTGTCGGCGCTCGACGAGGAGAACCGCAAGATCGCGCAGGCCAACGCGCAGCTCGACAGCCATGCAAAGTTCGTCAACGAGCTGGTGTCGGCGCGCGTGGGCGGCGAGTTCACGGTGGTGCCGGCCGACGAAGTCGAATTCATGGACGTGTCGCCCAATCAATTGGTGTCGGTGGCCGCCTCCCTGATTCCATTTCTCGAAAATGACGACGCCAACCGCGCGCTGATGGGATCGAACATGCAGCGTCAGGCGGTGCCGCTGCTCAAGACCGATGCGCCGCTGGTGGGCACTGGCCTCGAGAAGACCGTGGGCCGCGATTCGGGCGTGACGGTGGTGGCGCGCCGCGACGGTTTGGTCGAGAGCGTCGATGCGGAACGGATCGTGGTGCGGGCCGACAAGCAGGGCCGCGACGCGCGCGACGCCGGGGTCGATATCTACAACCTGGTCAAATATCAGCGCTCCAACCAGAACACCTGCATGAATCAGCGCCCGGTGGTGATCAAGGGCGAGCGGGTCAAGGCTGGCGATGTGGTGGCCGATGGGCCCTCGACCGATATGGGCGAGCTGGCGCTGGGCCGTAACGTGCTGGTCGCCTTCATGCCGTGGGGCGGTTACAACTTCGAGGACTCGATTCTTATTTCGGAGCGGGTGGTTAAGGAAGATCTGTTCACCTCGGTGCATATCGAGGAGTTCGAGTGCATCGCGCGCGACACCAAACTGGGACCCGAGGAAATTACGCGGGACATTCCCAATGTGGGCGAGGAGGCGCTGCGCAATCTCGATACCAGCGGGATCATCCGGATCGGCGCGGAAGTTCGGCCGGGCGATATTCTGGTGGGCAAAATCACTCCGAAGGGCGAGACTCAGCTTAGCCCGGAAGAAAAGCTGCTGCGGGCGATCTTCGGCGAAAAAGCCGGCGAGGTGCGCGACACCAGTTTGCGCGTGCCGCCGGGAGTCGAGGGTACGGTTATCGATGCGCGGGTGTTCTCGCGCCGCGGCGTAGCGCGCGACGATCGGACGCAGGAGATTCACAACCTCGAAGTCGAGCGTCTGCAACACGATGAACTCGAAGAGGTGCGCGTGATCCGGCTGGAGACGCTGCGCAAACTCAAGCGGGCGCTGGCCGGCAAAAAACTGGCGGCGCGCGTGATGGACGAGGAAGACGGGCAGCGGCGCGTGGTGTTGCAGAAGGGCGAGACGCTGAGCAACGAAATTCTCGACGACGTGCCCTATCGCCTGTGGAAGGATTTGCGGGTGGAAGACGAGCGCGCGGCGGCCGAGGCCGCCGCGGCGCTGGAAGCGATGACCGCCAATGCCGGCGCGGTGCATGCGCATTACAGCACCAAGATCGATCGGCTCAAGGCCGGCGACGAGCTGGCTCCGGGCGTGATCAAGATGATCAAGGTGTTCGTCGCGATCAAGCGCCGCCTGCAGGTGGGCGACAAGATGGCGGGACGTCACGGCAACAAGGGCGTGCTGTCGCGGATATTGCCCGAAGAGGATATGCCGCAGCTCGAAGATGGAACCCCGGTCGACCTGGTGTTGAATCCGCTGGGGGTGCCTTCGCGAATGAACGTGGGCCAGATTCTCGAGACTCATCTGGGCTGGGCCGCGCGCGAACTGGGCCATCAGATCGGAGAAGATCTGCGTGGCGGCGCCACTGCGGCGGCGCTTAGACGCAAGCTCAAGGAGATCTATAGCGATCGCGAAGGGCATGAACTGATCGACGAAAGCTCCGACACTGACCTGGTCCGGCTGGCGGACAAGGCGCGCGGTGGAATTCACGTCGCCTCGCCGGTGTTCGACGGCGCTCGCGAAGAGGAGATTTTCGCACTGATCAAAAAGGCCGGTCTGCCCGAAAGCGGACAGGCGACGTTATTCGATGGCCGCACCGGCGAACAGTTTGAACAGCCGGTAACGGTCGGCGTGATGTATATGATGAAGCTTCACCATCTGGTGGAGGACAAGATTCACGCCCGCTCGACCGGACCCTACAGTCTGGTGACGCAGCAGCCGCTGGGCGGCAAGGCGCAGTTCGGCGGCCAGCGCCTGGGCGAGATGGAGGTGTGGGCGCTGGAGGCCTACGGCGCGGCCTATACGCTGCAGGAGATGCTGACGGTCAAATCGGATGACGTGGCTGGCCGTACCCGTATGTACGAGGCCATCGTAAAGGGCGAGAACACGCTCGAACCGGGACTGCCCGAGTCGTTCAACGTGATGGTTAAAGAGCTTCAGTCGTTGTGCCTGAACGTTGATTTGCTCGAAGAGGCGCCGCGGGAATAACCGGGCCCGGTCCAAGGGAGCAGGGTAAATGGAAGATCTGTTTGGAATTTTCGAAAAGCCCAAGAACCCGCTGTCGTTCAGCGCGATTCGAATTTCGATCGCGTCGCCGGAGATGATCCGGTCATGGTCGCACGGCGAGGTCAGAAAACCCGAGACGATCAATTACAGGACCTTCAAGCCCGAGCGCGACGGGCTGTTCTGCGCAAAGATTTTCGGTCCCACCAAGGATTACGAATGTAACTGCGGCAAGTACAAGCGCATGCGCCATCGCGGGGTGGTCTGCGAAAAGTGCGGCGTCGAGGTGATCCAATCCAAGGTGCGGCGCGAACGCATGGGCCATATCGATCTGGCGGCCCCGGTCGCCCATATCTGGTTCCTGCGATCGCTGCCTTCGCGGATCGGCACGCTGCTCGACATGACGCTCAAAGAACTCGAGAAGGTGCTCTACTTCGAGACCTATATCATCACCGATCCCGGCGAGACCCCGCTGCAATTCAGGGAGTTGCTGACCGAGCGCAAATACCGCGAGGCGCGCGAACAGTACGGCCAGAGCTTCAAGGCCGAAATGGGCGCGGAAGCGATTAAGGGGCTGCTCGCGAATCTGGAACTCGACAAGCTGGCGGGCGAACTGCGCATCGAGATGAAAAATACCGCCAGCGAGGCGCGCCGCAAGAAAGTTTCTAAACGGCTGAAGGTGGTCAATGCTTTTCGCGAGTCGGGAAATCATCCGGACTGGATGATTCTCACGATTCTGCCGGTGATTCCGCCCGATCTGCGGCCGCTGGTGCCACTCGATGGCGGACGCTTTGCAACCTCCGACCTTAATGACTTGTACCGCCGCGTAATCAATCGCAATAACCGTCTGAAACGGCTAATCGAATTGAACGCGCCCGATATCATTATCCGCAATGAGAAGCGGATGCTGCAGGAGGCGGTTGACGCGCTGTTCGACAACGGGCGGCGTGGGCGCGCGATCACGGGACCGTCGAAGCGGCCGTTGAAGTCGCTGTCGGACATGCTCAAGGGCAAGTCCGGACGTTTCCGTCAGAACTTGCTCGGCAAACGGGTCGATTATTCGGGCCGTTCGGTGATCGTGGTCGGTCCCGAACTGCGGCTGCATCAGTGCGGCCTGCCGAAGAAGATGGCGTTGGAGCTGTTCAAGCCGTTCATCTACAGCAAGCTGGAGGAGCGCGGCTACGTAACCACGATCAAAAGCGCCAAAAAGCTGGTCGAAAAAGAGGGCAAGGATGTCTGGGATATCCTCGACGAGGTGATCCGCGAGCATCCGGTGTTGCTCAACCGCGCGCCGACGCTGCATCGATTGGGGATTCAGGCCTTCGAGCCGGTGCTGATCGAGGGCAAGGCGATCCAGCTCCATCCGCTGGTCTGCGTGGCCTACAATGCCGACTTCGACGGCGATCAGATGGCGGTGCATGTGCCGCTGTCGATCGAGGCGCAGGTCGAGTCGCGGGCCTTGATGATGTCGACCAACAACATTCTGTCGCCGGCCTCGGGCAAGCCGATCATCGTGCCGACGCAGGACATGGTGTTGGGTCTGTACTACATGACCCGCGAGCGTCCGCTGGCGCGGGGCGAGGGCAAGGTCTTCGCCAATCCGGAAGAGGTGCGGATCGCATACGACCATGGCGAGATCAGTCTGCACGCGCGGATCGTGGTCCGCATGCCGGTCAGCAAGATCGACGATAAATCGCATCTGTTCGACGAGCTCGAGGACGGCAAAGCCACTGCGGTGGCGGCGCGCGACGACGATGGTGGGGCCGCGATTCCGATCGAGCGGATAGAGACCACGGTCGGCCGCGTGCTGCTGTACGAGGTGGTGCCGCCGACGGTTGCCTTCGCCGAGGTGAACAAGACCATGAAAAAGCGGGAGCTGGGCAATCTGATTGACCTGGTTTACCGCAAGGCGGGCAACAAGGCGACGGTTATCTTCGCCGACCGGCTTAAGGATATCGGCTTCGAATTCGCAACCCGGGCCGGAATTTCGATTTCAATCAAGGACATGACAATTCCGCCGCAAAAAGCGCAGTTGCTGGCCGGCGCGCAGGCGGAAGTGGCGGAAATTCACAAGCAGTACAACAACGGCGTGATCACCGACGGCGAGCGCTACAACAAGGTGGTCGATATCTGGGCCGAGGTTCAGGATCAAATCGGCGCTTCGGTGATCAAGGGGTTGTCGACCGAGGTTTACGGCAAGGACAAGGACGGCAAGGAAATCACCGGGCCGTCGTTCAATCCGATTTTTATCATGGCGGACTCCGGCGCGCGCGGCTCCGAGCAGCAGATTCGGCAGCTGGCCGGCCTGCGCGGCCTGATGGCGAAGCCGTCGGGCGAAATTATCGAGACTCCGATTACCGCGAATTTCCGTGAAGGCCTGACCGTGCTGCAGTACTTCATCTCGACCCACGGCGCGCGCAAGGGTCTGGCGGATACCGCCCTCAAGACCGCCAACTCGGGTTACCTGACCCGCCGGCTGGTCGACGTGGCGCAGGATTCGATTATCAACGAAGACGATTGCGGCACGCTGGACGGAATCGAAATGACGCCGCTGGTCGAAGGCGGCGAAGTGATCGAGGGTCTCGGCGACCGGGTGCTGGGACGGGTGGCGCTCGAAGAGTTGCGCGACCCGTTCACCGGCAACGTGCTGGTGCGGGCCAACGAGATGATCGATGAGGACAAGGTGGCCGAGATCGAGGAAGCCGGCCTCGAGCGGGTGAAAATTCGATCGGTGCTCACCTGTCAATCCCGCCGCGGGGTTTGTATCAAATGTTATGGACGCGATCTTGGCCGTGGCCATGTGGTCAATATCGGCGAAGCGATCGGAATCATGGCGGCGCAGTCGATCGGCGAGCCGGGCACCCAGCTCACGATGCGGACCTTCCATATCGGCGGTACCGCTTCGCGCCGCGCTGAGCAGACCGAGCTTGAATCGCGCAACGAGGGTCTCGTGCGCCTGCACAACGTCAATACCGTGCGTGGCCGCGACGGCCATCTGGTGGTGATGTCCCGCCACGGCGAAGTGGCTATCACCGCGGAGGTGACCAGCGAAGCCACGCCAGGGATACGGCGCGAACGAGAACGCGAGCGTTATCCACTGGTCTACGGCGCCAAGCTGCTTAAGGGCGAGGGCGAGCGGGTCAAGGCGGGCGAGAAGATCGCTGAGTGGGATCCGTACACCACGCCGATCGTCACCGAAGTCGATGGAGTGGTCAAATACGGCGATATTTTGGAAGGCAAGACCATGGAAGAGCGGGTGGACGAGCGCACCGGCGCCCGTTCGAACGTAATCGTCGAATTCAAGGATCTCGACGTGCGCCCGCGGATTTCGCTTAAGGATGCGGCGGGCAAGACTGCCCGGATCCCAAACTCAAGGCTCGACGCACGCTATTATCTGCCGGTTGGCGCGTATATCAGCGTGGCCGAGGGCACTGCGATCAGCGCCGGCGACGTAATCGCGCGTATCCCGCGCGAGACCACCAAAACCAAGGACATCACCGGCGGTCTGCCGCGGGTGGCGGAACTGTTCGAGGCCCGCAAACCCAAGGAGTTCGCGGTCATCTCGGAAATCGACGGGATGGTCTCGTTCGGCAAGGATACCAAGGGCAAGCGCAAGGTGGTGGTCACTCCCGAAGTGGGCGAGCCGCGTGAATATCCGATTCCGAAGGGTAAGCATATCGGGGTGCACGAAGGCGATGTGGTCAAGGCGGGCGAGCCGTTGATGGAAGGTTCCTCGAATCCGCATGACATCCTGACCATTTTGGGAGAAAAGGCGCTGGCCAAGTACCTGGTCGACGAAATCCAGGAAATCTACCGTTTGCAGGGCGTGCGGATAAACGACAAGCATATCGAAGTTATCGTCCGTCAGATGCTGCGGCGGGTGAGGATTAAAGAGGTCGGCGATACCGAGTTTCTGGTCGGCGATCAGGTCGAAAAGTGGCGTTTTGACGAAGAGAATGGGCGGGTGCTTGGGCGCGGCGGCGAGCCGGCGATCGCCGAGCCGTTGCTGCTCGGTATCACCAAGGCCTCGTTGTCGACCGAGAGCTTCATCTCGGCTGCCTCGTTCCAGGAGACCACCCGGGTGCTGACCGAGGCGGCAATCAATGGCAAAATCGACCGTTTGGTCGGACTCAAGGAAAACGTCATCATGGGTCGCTTGATTCCAGCCGGAACCGGAGTCGCGGTATATAATCAAACCGATATTAAGGTCGAGAGCGCTCCGGCGGAAGAAGAAGGGTTGGAAAAACCGCAGGCTGAGAGCGCAACTGTGGCGGGTGGTAATTGACAGCCGTCACGCCCTGAGTTATATACTAATGTTTCCCCCAAGGGCACTTCAGCCCTTGGGGGGTTTGTTTGACAAATAGGCTTGAGTAGCGTCGCACTGTCGGGATGTTTGGCGGTGGGGACGGCAGAGCATTGAAGGACTGGTACAGACCGGGCTAAGCCGTCTGTCCGGGCCAGGGGACCGAATCCGAAGTGCCTACGATCAATCAGCTTATCCGCAATGCGCGGGTGAAAAAGCGTTACAAGATGAGCGCTCCGGCGTTGCAGGGATCGCCACAAAAGCGCGGCGTATGCACGCAGGTGAAGACTACCACGCCTAAAAAGCCTAATTCCGCGCTGCGCAAAGTGGCGCGCGTGCGGCTTTCGAATGGCTACGAGGTCAACACCTACATCCCGGGTGTCGGCCATAATCTGCAAGAGCATTCAGTGGTCTTGATTCGCGGTGGCAGGGTAAAGGATCTACCCGGCGTTCGCTATCACGTGATCCGCGGTACGCTCGATTCGATCGGAGTTCAGGATCGGCGCAAGGGCCGCTCCAAGTACGGCTCCAAGAAGCCCAAGTAAGAAAAGCTTCAGCATAACGCCCGGTAAAGCTCAAGTATAAGCAGTATGGCACGTAAGGGTCAGGCAAAAGTCCGGGAGGTTAACCCGGACCCGAAGTTTCACGATCGCACAGTGGCGAAGTTCGTCAGTGTCGTGATGGAGCGTGGCAAGAAGGCGACCGCCGAAGGTATTCTTTACGGCGCGATCGATTTGGTTGCCGAGCGGGTCAAGGAAGACGGCCTGGTGGTGTTCAAGCGGGCGCTCGACAACGTCCGCCCGAGCGTCGAGGTTCGCTCCCGCCGGGTCGGCGGCGCGAATTATCAGGTGCCGGTCGAAGTGCGTCCATTGCGGCGAAGTTCGCTGGCCATGCGATGGCTGGTGACGGCGGCGCGGGGGCGGGGCGAGAAGTCGATGGTAGAGCGGCTGGCGGCTGAGATTCTTGAAGCGGCGGCCAATCGCGGCGGGGCGGTCAAAAAACGCGAAGACACTCATCGGATGGCCGAAGCCAACAAGGCTTTCGCCCATTTCCGCTGGTAGTTTCATCGGTAGTAAATCTTTTTAGGTTTTTTCGCTGTGGCACGTGAAACTCCAATAGAACGGGTACGCAATATCGGCATCATGGCTCACATTGATGCAGGTAAGACGACCACCACCGAGCGGGTGCTCTACTACACCGGGATCAATTACAAGATCGGCGAGGTGCATGAAGGCACCGCGACGATGGATTGGATGGTGCAGGAGCAAGAGCGGGGAATAACGATCACGTCCGCCGCCACCACCTGTTTCTGGCGGGATTATCGGATCAATCTGATCGATACGCCCGGGCACGTCGATTTTACGATTGAAGTCGAGCGCAGCCTGCGCATACTCGACGGCGCCGTCGCCCTGTTCTGCGCCGTGGGCGGAGTCGAACCGCAGTCCGAGACCGTATGGCGGCAGGCGGATAAGTATCGGGTGCCGCGGATCGCGTTCGTTAACAAGATGGATCGCGTGGGCGCGGACTTCGAGCGGGTGCTGAGTGAAATTCGCGAGAAGCTCAAGGCTAATCCGGTCGCCCTGCAGATTCCAATTGGGGCCGAAGATAAATTTGCCGGCGTAATCGACCTGGTTGAGCAAAAGGCGCTGATCTGGGATGGCGATACGCTGGGCGCCAATTTTCGCCTGGAACCGATTCCGGCTGAGCTCAAGGATCAGGCTGCTGCCTATCGTGAAAAGCTGATCGAAGCGGTGGCGGACCATGACGAGCGGATCATGGAGCTGTACCTCGAGGGCAAGAGTCCGGAGCCGGCGGCGGTTCGCGCGGCGATTCGGGTGGCCACGCTGAAGCTGCAACTGGTGCCGGTCCTGCTGGGCTCGTCGTTTCGTAACAAGGGCGTGCAGCCGATGCTGGATGCGGTGGTCGAGTACCTGCCCTCGCCGTTGGATCAGCCGCCGGTGACCGGCAAGGTGGGCGACAAGGAAGAGGAGCGATGGCCGCGCGATGACGCGCCGTTCTCAGCGCTAGCTTTCAAGATCATGACCGACCCGTATATCGGCACGCTGACCTTTTTGCGGGTGTATTCGGGCCGGCTCGAATCGGGCAGCTCGGTGATGAACTCGACCAAGAACCGCCGCGAACGGATCGGGCGGCTGGTCAAGATGCACGCGAACAAGCGCGAGGAGATTTCTGAGGTGTTCGCGGGCGACATCTGCGCGGTAGGGCTGCGCGATACCACCACCGGGGATACGCTGTGCGACGTCGCCAGTCCGATTGTGCTGGAATCGATTGAATTTCCCGAGCCGGTGATTCAAATTGCGATTGAGCCCAAGACCAAAGCCGATCAGGAACGCCTGGGCGAGGCCCTGCAGAAGCTGGCCAAGGAAGATCCTTCATTCCGGGTCAGCGTCAATCGCGAGACCGCGCAGACTTTGATTGCCGGGATGGGTGAGCTGCATCTGGAGATTATCGTCGATCGGATGCTGCGCGAATTTAAGGTTGACGCCAATGTCGGCCGGCCGCAGGTGGCCTATCGCGAGACGATCCAGCGGAGTCAGGAAGCGGAGGGACGCTTTGTGCGCCAAAGCGGCGGCCATGGTCAGTTCGGAGTGGTCGATCTGCGGATCGAACCGCTCGGCAAAGGCAGCGGCTTCGAGTTCGTCGACGCGACCAAAGGCGGTTCCATCCCGCGCAACTTTATCCCTTCGGTTGAAGATGGGGTGAAGGAAGCGATGGAAAATGGAGTGCTGGCGGGCTATCCGATGGTCGATGTCAAAGCGGTGCTGCTCGACGGGCAGTATCATGACGTCGACTCGTCGGAGTTGGCCTTCAAGATCGCCGGTTCGATGGCGTTCAAGAAGGCGGCTGAAAAGGCCAGTCCGGTGCTGCTCGAGCCGGTGATGAATGTCGAGGTGGTCACGCCGCAGGAATTCATGGGCGACGTGATCGGCGACCTGAGCGCCCGGCGGGGCAAAATTCTCAGCATGGAGAATCGGGCTGGCGCCCAGGTGATCGAAGCACGCGTGCCGCTCGCCACTATGTTCGGATACGCGACCAAGCTGCGATCGATCACGCAGGGCCGCGCCACCTATACGATGCAGTTCGGCGCCTATGAAACGGTGCCGCAGCAAATTTTCGAGGAATTAACCGCGCGCAACGGCGAGAATGCCGAAGCGCGGGTCCGCGCCTAGAAGACCCGGGCGTGTGGAGCAAGTGGAGGTCTAACCGGAGGGTAAGCCATGGCTAAGGCGAAATTTGAAAGGAACAAGCCGCATGCCAACGTCGGCACGATTGGACACATCGACCACGGCAAAACGACACTGACCGCGGCGATCACCAAGGTGCTGGCGGCGCGCAAACTTGCGCAGTTCGTGCCCTTCGACAAAATCGATCGGGCCCCCGAGGAGCGCGAGCGCGGTATCACGATCGCGATCACTCACGTTGAGTATGAAACCAAGACGCGCCACTACGCGCACGTCGATTGTCCGGGCCACGCCGACTACATCAAGAACATGATTACCGGCGCGGCGCAGATGGACGGCGCGATTCTGGTGGTCGGCGCGAACGATGGGCCGATGCCGCAAACGCGCGAGCATATTCTACTCGCCCGTCAGGTCGGCGTGCCGTACATCGTGGTGT
>JADEYI010001560.1_pt1 | contig 16315 bp, 16 predicted proteins | sample 8542331 | NCBI WGS metagenome assembly JADEYI01 (sample SAMN16510988, study PRJNA670497) | mine drainage metagenome | isolation source: biofilm near Copperflume 1 | place: Germany: Marsberg coppermine Kilianstollen | collected 2018-02 | reverse complement strand
TCACCCAAGTGCCACCGCAAGCGACCCCGGCGGCGGAGTTGCCGGCGACCGTACTGCCGCCATCGCCGCCCGCGGCCGCCGCTGTGGCCGGTGCGACAGCGACGACACCTCCCGCTGTGTCCCCCACTCCCGCTGTCAGCGTTGCGACCCTCCCAGAACGGACGCTGCCGACGCCAACGCCAGCCACGTTGGGGGCGCCGGGGATCAGCTCTGCGGAGAAGGCGTCGGAGCTTTTGAGCGACATGAACGCCGCCCGCAAAGCGGCTGGCCTGCCCGCGCTGCAGCGAGACGCAACGCTTGAATCGGTCGCACTGGTGCGCGCTCACAACCTCATCCAGTACGGCTACTTCGACCACTACGGGCCGGACGGCGAGAGCGCCTTCACCGAGCTTGCCGCGCGAAGCGTGACCTACCGGCTCGCGGGAGAGAACCTGGCACGCAACAACTTCCTCGATGCGAAGACGGTAGCCGCCGCCTTCGACGCCCTGATGGCGAGCGCGGGCCACCGCGCTAACATCCTCGAGCCCCGCTTTTCCGAGGCCGGCGTGGCAGCCGTATTGACTGGCCACATGTGGGTCTACGTGACGGTGTTCAAGGACTGAGCCACTTGCACCCTATTTCGGGGCATTCGCGGATTCCGGCCCGAACGCAAGCATGCTTGCACCGAGCCAGTCCGGCACACGGTCCCGCAATGCACGGTTGCCTTCGACGATGAGGCCGTGGGAACGCACAGCCTCCTTGAAGGAGATATCGCGCATCCAAACCGCCGTCAGCACGTGAAGCGGCGCCTCGACGGCGACGTCGACCCGATAGCCCGGGTCCTCGAGACAGAGGTCGGTCGTGCCCGCTTCAGTGACCAGCCACCAATGCCGTTTGCCCGGCTGAGCGTCGGGAAAGTGGAAATGGACGACAACTCGCTCCGCGGGGAAGCGTGAGGCATCGACCTGGCGCCGGATGTCCCACATGAGCAGGCCGGCGTCCAGGTCGTCGTGGCTCAACCGTCGCCGCACCCAGCGCGAACCCCAGCGCGCCATCGTTTCCACCAGCGGCTGTAGCTCGGCCCCGGCGGGCGTCAGCTCATAGGCTACGCCAGAGCCATCCCGGACCCGCCGGACCACGCCCGCAGATTCCAGCTGCTTAAGTCTCCGAGAAAGTAGCGTCGGCGACATCAGCGGCACCCCGCGGCGAAGGTCGTTGAAGCGGCGGCTCCCCGCTGTGAGTTCGCGGACAACGACCAGCGTCCAGCGTTCGCAGAGGATCTCGGCCGCTTTCGCCATTGGGCAGAACTGACCGTAACTGACCATGCGCAAAGGATACGCCGCCGAAGGCCATGTAGGCAGTACAAATCATGTACTTGAGGACCCTCGACGGACGGCGCATGGTTGTCAGCGGGGCCACCAACGATGTGGCCAGGTTGAGGAGGACAACATGATGGAAACTCAAGCACCGCCGGCCACGCTGTACGAGCGAATCGGAGGCCCTGAAGTCCTCCGCCGCATCGCCTGCGACCTTGTCGATGCGCACATCGTCAACCCGATCATCGCGCCGCGGTTCATTGCGGTCGACCGGGAAGTCGCCAAGCAGCACGCGTTCGAGTTCTTCTGCATGGGTAGTGGCGGGCCAGAGCCTTATACCGGTCGCGACCTCCGCGAGGTGCACACAGGGATGAACGTGAGCGAGCAGGAGTTCGTGGCCGCCGTCGATGACCTGATGTCGGTGATGCAACACGCCGGTGTGGGTGAACGGGAGCAGCAGGAGGTGTTGTCGATCTTCTTCTCGCTCAAGGGCCAGGTGCTCCGTATCTGAGGTACTCCAAGCGGGTGGGGCGGAGCCCGCCGACCCTCGTCCACGCGGCGCGCCGGGGCTTGGACGGCGCTGCATCCGTCGGCTCCCTGATGGGCATGCTCGTGCACGAAGATGGGAACACGCCAGCGTTCATTAGTTCGACCGGGCAGGCTCCCGGTCCACTTCGCCGACCAACTTCATGAAGCGCCCCAGCGTCTCGATCCGCTCAGCCAGGGTCTCTCCCGCCGGGCCGGCGCTGATGGTGGTCACGCCCGCGTCGCGGTCGACCCGAATTCGCTCACGCACCGCGTCCTCAGTCCCCAGGAGGTTCGCCTTGAGGACGAACTCGTCGCGGATGAGCGCGGCGGCCTCCTCGCGCCGCCGGTCCAGCCAGAGGGCCTGAACCCGATCGACGAGATCAGCGTAGCCCTGGCGGGCATACGCCTCCTTGTAGAAATTGTGGTCTTTGGAACCCATCGCGCCGATCTCGAAGGCGAAGCCGGGCTTTCGCGGCGGGATTAGCCGGCCGAGGTCATCGCCGAAGGCGACCACGCCCCCAGCATGCCTGGCAATTTCGTCGAACGACCGCCCGGCGCGTTCTGCACCCCTGCGAATGGGGTCGAAGAACACGGCGGCATGGTCAGGCATAAACGACGAGGCGAGCCAGCCATCCGCGATCTCCCCTGTCATCTCGAGACTCTTCGGCCCGAGAGTGGCGAGGTAGATGGGGATCTTTGCGGTCGGCGCGCTTGTCTTCAGCGCCCGACCTTCCCCACCGGGGAGCGGCAGCGTATAGACCTTGCCCTGATAGTTCACCCGCTCCCCGCTCGTGGCCATCCGGACGATATCGACGATCTCGCGGAGCCGCTGGACCGGCCGATCAAATGGCACTCCGTGCCAGCCTTCCACGACCTGCGGCCCGCTATTCCCCAGCCCGAGGATGAAGCGGCCGCCCGAAAGGGACGCCAACGTCAACGCGGTCATGGCGACGGCGGACGGCGTGCGCGTCCCTGCCTGCATGATCCCGGTGCCAAGTTTGATCGTCTTCGTTTGGCCGGCCAGGTAGGCGAGCGGCGTGATTGCATCGAAGCCCCACGCTTCCGACGACCAGACGCTATCGACCCCGAGCCGCTCGGCCTCCAATACCCAACTCACGGCCTCGCCCCAGCCACCGCTCCCCAGGCCGAACCCAACCGATACCTTCAGCACTTGCTGTCTCTCCTTCAGCTCGCGTGAGCGGCGGCGATGCTCTGCAACTGCCGCAGGTGGTCCAGGTCGTGCACGCGCATGAAGAGCAGCCACTCGCGCCAGCTCAGGTCGCCGAACATCATGTGGTTGATCTTCACGTCCAGGTGCTCGTCGCCCTTCGCCCGCAGCACGCGAGCGAGAAGTTCTTCGCGCCGCTGGAGGTATGCCTCGTAATACTCTTCGCCGTCCGCTAAGCCGGCGCGGGTTTGGCCGCTGATAGAATCGCGGGCAGATTCTGGCAGATCGCCGCTTTCGATGATGCCGGTGATGGCCGTGGCGCCGTGCTCGTTCATCTCGAGAATGTGCGTCCAGACTTCCGCCGCCGACCACTCGCCCTCGGCGGGCCGGTCAGTGAAGCGGCCAGCGGAGACGATCGTCGCGGCCTCCTTCAGCGGCGTGGTATCGTTGCGGACTTTCTCGACGAGGTCGGGAATAGAAAGCTTGTTTGCCTGCGCAATCAGGTAGTTGCGTACGCGATCGTTTTCGCTTTGCGGCTGTGTCATCTTTTGTCCTCGCTACATCGCTGAGAGGTGGGACGCTGCTCGGGCGGGCCGACGCCCGCGAGCGTTCTCGGGGCGATGTTGACCACGTCATTGTCTACAGACTCACTTGACGAAAGTCAAGTGACTATATGAAACTAAACTAACGCGAAGGAGCGCCGATGCTGCCCGCACCACGGACCTATCAATCCCAATCCTCTTGTCCGGTCGCGCGCACGCTCGACGTCGTTGGCGACCGTTGGACGATACTCGTCTTGCGCGACCTGTCGTGGGGCCGGCGGCGCTTCTCAGCGCTCCTTGAGTCCCTGGAAGGGATCTCTACCAACCTCCTCTCCGACCGCTTGAAGCGGCTCGAGGAGCACGGCATGGTGGAGCGCGTCTTCTATAGCGACCACCCGCCTCGGGCGGAATACAAACTGAGTGCTAAGGGGAAGGCGTTCGTGCCGGTGCTGATCGCCCTCCGCGAATATGGAGACGCCTGGGAACCGGCCGCAGGAACGCTCTCCGGGCAGGTTGACTGATCCCCGGGCGTGCGCGAGCCGCATTGGCGGACGGACCTGTGTTGGGATGACTGAGCAATGGCACGGTCGCCGATTCAGAATCAGCGACGTAGCTTGGCGAGTTGGTATTCGAACCCCGACCAAGGGCTCCAGGGGCCACTTCTTGGAGCGACCAGCCTCGCTTTTGCGGCTTGGGGAAACGAACGTTGATTTGGAGCGTGCGGCGAGCCGTGCAAGGTGTTCCGAAACTAAGGCAGAAGGGGCGGGCCAAGTGGCCCGCCCCTTCCCGCTGTTCAGCTCCCGAGGCGCTACTCAACGCCCTGGAAGTCGTGCTGTACATCGACGCCATCGGCGTCGGCGTGCCCGCCGCCCGGCAGCTGCGGCTCGTTCGCCTCGGCCGTGCCCGCCGTCTCCGGTGCTTCGGCCTGCGTCGGCTGTGTCACGGATGGCGTGCTCGGGGGAACCTGCGCTGCGGCTGCCGTCACTCCCGTCATGACCACTCCGCCGGCGGCAGATCCGAGCAGTGCTAGACCAAGCCCGGCGCCGACGACCTTCGACTTTACAGTGTCAAACATCGTGCATTCTCCTTTCACTCGAGACTCGAAGCAATGAGCGCTTCTGTACGCTCAGAGTAGTGGGGCTCGCTGAACCGGACGTGAGGCGAAAATGAAAGTCGCTTCATGGGTGCAGAGATCCACCGATTGCCAGGGCGATGGTGAATGTGCTGCACGCGTCCGCCGACTCGACGCTCAGGCGGCCACGGTGCGCTTCCACTATCCATTTACAGATTGCCAGTCCGGTACCGGCGCCTCCGCGTTCACGCGAGCGTGCGACATCGACACGATGCAATCGCCCGAAAATGCGTTCTTGGTGGGCCGCCGGGATGCCGGGCCCGGAATCCCGTACGGAAGATCTCGACATCCCGCTCGTGGGCAAGCGCGCGCGAAGGGAGCCACCATCCGCCGATGCTGGCCAATACGAGGGCCAGCAACAGCCCGACGGCTAGCATCAGGAGCAGGTCGTTCAGGCTGCTGTTCATCTCTGACGTCGATTAGCCTGTCGGCAGTATCCCAACTGCTTTACCGTGCACCACCCGGAGACTGAGGATACGTGCCTGCGCCGTACCAGTACCTCTTGCTAGAATCAGCCGCATGACCGTACTGGACTGGTTGCTCGATTCGGACCCCGCCATCCGCTGGCAGGTGTTGCGCGATCTTGTCGGAGCGCCGGCTGACGTCGTCGTTGCGGAGCGCGCGCGGGTGGCCATCGAGGGCTGGGGCGCCAGACTGTTGGCGTTGCAGGGTGAAGATGGCCAGTGGGCGGGGGGCGCGTGCTTCCCCGCGCGAAGCTTCAACTGGCGCGACGAGGATCAGGGCCAGCCCTGGACCGCGACACTGCCAAGCCTACAGCTGCTGTGTGACTTCGGAGTCGACCCGAGCGCTCAGGGGGTGCGCCGGGCGGTGGCACTGGTCAGAGACCGCTGCCGTTGGGAGCACGCCGGGCAGCCATTCTTCAGCGGCGAGGTCGAGCCGTGCATCAATGGCAGGACGGTCACATTAGGCACCTACTTCGATCAAGACGTTGATGGGGTGGTCGCCCGCCTGCTCGGCGAGCAGCTCGCTGACGGCGGGTGGAACTGCGAGGCGGAGAACGGGTCCATTCGCTCGTCGTTCGCGACCACGATCAACGTCATGGAAGGGCTGCTGGCGTACGAGCGCGCGACCGGTGGCTCCCCGGAGTCCATCGCGGCTCGACGGCTGGGTGAGGAGTACCTCCTCGAACGAAAGCTGTTCCGGCGAAAGAGTTCCGGCGCCGTCGTCAACCCCGCCTGGCTGCAATTCTCGTTTCCCACGCACTGGCACTATGACGTGCTCCGTGCCCTCGAATACTTCCGGTCCGTCGGGGATGTGCCGGACGCGCGGGTGGACGAAGCGATCGATCTGCTCCGGTCCAAACAGCAGCCCGATGGCACCTGGCCGCTGGAAAACACGCATCCTGGCAAGGTCCACTTTGCGCTCGAGGACGGCGACAATCGGCCCAGCCGGTGGAACACCTTGCGGGCGCTGCGCGTGCTCCGTTGGTACGAGACGTGTGCTACCTGAGCCGGGTCTGCCCGATTCGCGGCCGGTCGGTTCTTCTGGACCTCCCGCATATGAGTCGTCGACCTGAGTGTGGGCGGCCAGCGTGACTGCGAAGCTGCGCGTGTCGAGCTACCTGCAGGGCTCGACCGATGCAGGCGGTCCGGCGCGGGTGGAGTGGCTGGCCATGCTGCCGAACCGGATCGACGATCTGACCGCACGCTGGGGACTGGACCTCGGCGACCCGTTTGAGCCGGGCGGGAACTGCTCGTGGGTTGCCCCGGGCATCGACCGCGAAGGACGCGACGTCGTACTCAAGGTGGCGTGGCAGCACACAGAGGCGATGCACGAAGCGGAGGGACTCGCCGCGCTCGCCGGCCGTGGGGCCGTCCAGGTGTATGCGTTCGAGCACCTGCCGGCCCGGCCCGACGGTGGACCAGCCGGCGACACCGATGCCACCGCGATGCTGATCGAGCGGTGCCGCCCCGGGCGGGAATTGCGGGGACGCCCCGAAGCCGAGCAGCACGTCGTCATCACCGACCTGCTCCGGTCAGTCTGGGGTGTCGACCTGCCGCCGGACCACCCGTTCCGTCCGCTGTCGGTGATGGCCGACGATTGGGCGGCACGCGCCGAGGTACGGCTCAACGCCGACCCGAGAAGACTTGACGGCGGACTCGCCCGCGAGGGACTGGCGCTGTTCCGTGAGCTGTCGCGCTCCGGACCGCCCAGCGTGCTGCTGTTCACCGATCTGCACGCAGGCAACGTGCTTTCCGGCTTGCGCCGACCTTGGCTGCTCATCGACCCCAAACCCTACGTCGGCGACCCGCATTACGACGTCCTGCAGCATCTGCTCAACTGCAAGGAGTCACTTCAGGACGACCCGATAGCGCTACTGACCGAAGTCGCCGACCTGGCCGGCCTGGAGGCGAGGCGGGTCCGGCAGTGGCTGTTCGCGCGATGTGTCCTGGAGAGTCTCGGAGACGGTCCCTGGTGGTGGTCGCCCGAGGCCGTGCTGCACCGGCTGGGGGGGCCATAGGCTGGGACGCTATTGGGCCTGTTCAGGCGCCGACATAGGCCGCGAGATGCTCGCCGGTGAGGGTGGAGTGGGCGGCGACGAGGTCGGCAGGGGTGCCCTGGAAGACGATCCGGCCGCCGTCGTGCCCGGCGCCGGGGCCGAGATCGATGATCCAGTCGGCGTGCGCCATGACAGCCTGGTGGTGCGCGATGACGATGACCGATTTGCCAGAGTCGACGAGCCGGTCGAGCAGGCCGAGTAGCTGCTCAACGTCGGCGAGATGGAGGCCAGCGGTCGGCTCGTCGAGGACGTAGATGCTGCCTCTCTCGGCCATGTGGGTGGCCAGCTTGAGCCGCTGCCGCTCGCCGCCGGACAGCGTGGTGAGCGGCTGGCCGAGGCTGAGGTAGCCGAGCCCGACATCGGCGAGACGCCCAAGGATGGCGTGTGCGGCCGGCGTGCTCGCCCCTCCGGCGCCGAAGAACTCCTCGGCCTCGGACACAGGCATCGCGAGCACTTCGCTGATGTCGCGGCCGCCAAAGCGATATTCCAGCACCGATGCCTGGAACCGCTTGCCCTCGCAGTCCTCGCAGGTGGTGGCGACGCCGGCCATCATCGCCAGGTCGGTGTAGACCACGCCGGCGCCGTTGCAGGCAGGGCAGGCGCCTTCGGAGTTGGCGCTGAACAGCGCAGGCTTCACGCCGTTGGCTTTCGCGAATGCCGCGCGGATCGGGTCGAGCAGTCCCGTGTACGTGGCGGGGTTGCTCCGACGCGAGCCGCGAATTGGGGTCTGGTCGACCGACACTACTCCTTCCCGGCCCGACACCGAGCCGTGGATCAGTGAACTCTTTCCCGACCCGGCCACGCCGGTCACCACCACCAGCACGCCGAGCGGTATATCGACATCGACCGTCCGCAGGTTGTGGGCGCTGGCGCCGCGAACCTCCAGCACCCCCGCCGGTGTCCGCACCGATGGCTTCAAGGAGGCCCGGTCGTCGAGATGGCGGCCGGTGAGTGTGCCGCTGGCCCGCAACTCGTCGACGGTGCCCTCGAACACCACCTCGCCACCGGCAGTGCCGGCGCCGGGGCCAAGGTCCACGACGTGGTCGGCGATCTCTATCATTTCCGGCTTGTGCTCCACGACGAGCACCGTGTTGCCCTTGTCTCGAAGCAGCAGCAGCAGGCCGTTCATCCGCGCGATGTCATGAGGGTGCAGGCCGATAGTCGGCTCGTCGAAGACGTAGGTGACGTCGGTAAGCGAGGAGCCGAGGTGCCGGATCATCTTGACGCGCTGTGCCTCGCCGCCCGACAGCGTGCCCGATGGCCGGTCGAGCGAGAGGTAGCCCAGCCCGATCCCCACGAACGAGTCGAGGATCTGCTGCAGTGCGGCGAGCAGCGGCGCCACCGCCGGCTGGTTGGCGCCGCGGGCCCACTCGGCGAGGTCACTGATCTGCATGGCGCAGGCCTCGGCGATATTGATCCGATTGAACTTCGAGGATCGGGCGGCCTCGTTGAGCCGGGTGCCGCCGCACTCGGGGCAGGCGGTGAAGGTGACCGCCCGCTCTACGAACGCGCGGATGTGTGGCTGCATCGCCTCCACGTCCTTGGAAAGGATCGACGCCTGGATCCGCGGCACCAACCCCTCGTAGGTCATGTTGATGTTCTCGATCTTCATCCTGATCGGTTCTCGATAGAGGAAGTCCTTGCGCTCTTTCTCGGTGTAGTCGTGGATCGGCTTATTGGGGTCGACGAAGCCGGAGGCCGCGTAGAGGCGGTAGTTCCAGCCGCCCGCGGTGTAGCCGGGGATGGTGAGCGCGCCCTCGGCGAGGGACTTCTTGTCGTCATAAAGTTGGGACAGGTCGATGTCGGTCACCGAGCCCATGCCCTCGCAGCGTGGGCACATGCCGCCGGTGATCGTGAACGAGCGCTTCTCCGCCTTCGCAGTGCCCTTCTGGACCACGATTTGACCGACCCCGCTGGCCGACGCGACGTTGAAGGAGAAGGCGTTGGCGGAGCCGATGTGGGGCTGACCGAGCCGGCTGAAGAGAATGCGGAGCATCGCGTTCACGTCGGTCGCCGTGCCGACCGTCGAGCGGGCATTGGCGCCCATTCGTTCCTGATCGACGATGATCGCCGTCGTCAGCCCATCGAGGACATCGACCTCCGGCCGCGCCAGCGTCGGCATGAAGCCCTGCAGAAAGGCGCTATAGGTCTCGTTGATCATCCGCTGGGACTCCGCGGCAATCGTGTCGAACACCAGCGAACTCTTGCCCGAGCCGGAAACGCCGGTGAACACCGTCAGCCGGCGCTTCGGGATCTCGATGCTGAGGTCTTTGAGGTTGTTCACGCGCGCGCCGTGTACTCGGATCAGATCGTGACTATCAGCGGGGTGCAGCGCAGACGACTGGATGTCCGTCGTCGTGGCCATCCTTTTCGTGCCTCCATCTGTTGGCCGGGTCCGCCTTCGCGGTCTCCGGTAGTGCACCTGTTGTTGTGATGTTGCCAGGGATGAATTGTGCAGGGCAGGTCAGTGGTCGCCCGTCGACTCAGCGTAGCTCTTGGATGCGGATCAGGTTGCCTGCAGGATCCCGGACCGCGCAGTCGCGAACGCCGTAGGGCTGCTCGGCCGGTTCCTGGACGACCTCGGTGCCGGTGGCCTGCAGCCGCGCAAAGGCACCGTCGAGGTCGCCAGTAGCCAGGACGATGATGGCGTAGGTTCCCTTGGCCATCATCTCGGCGATGGTGCGGCGCTCGTCGTCGGTGATGCCGGGCGTCGCTGACGGCGGGTACAGGACGATGGACGTGTCGGGCTGGTTGGGTGGGCCCACCGTGATCCAGCGCAATCCGCTGTATCCAACGTCGCTGCGGACCTCGAAACCGAGCGTATCCCGGTAGAAGGCGAGGGAGGCGTCCGGGTCGTTTTGGGGCAGGAAGCTCGACTGAATCGTGATGTTCATACCGGTCATGCTACGTGCGGCTCGGTTGCGGCGCTTCTCGATTCCTGACCGGTCTCGTCACCTGTTTTGCCACGCAGGAGGGGATTCCCTCCGTCGCGCTCATTTCCTGTCGCCGGTAGGTGCTGGGCGACATACCGACCAGTTCGGTGAAGCGGCTGCTGAAGGTTCCCAGCGACGCGCAACCGACTTCGAAGCAGACCTCGGTGACGCTGAGGTCGCCGAGGCGCAGGAGCGCCATCGCTCGCTCGATGCGCCGCGTCATCAAGTAACTGTACGGCGACTCGCCGTAGGCGAGCCGGAACTGGCGGCTGAGGTGTCCGGCCGACATGTTCGCGCCGCGGGCGAGCGCCTCAACGTCAAGCGGCTGTGCGTACTCGCGGTCAATCCGGTCGCGGACGCGGCGAAGCCACTCGAGGTCGCGCAGGTGCTGCGCCGCGGGTCTGCTCGTCACCTGCACGATTGTGCCACCTCGCGCCGGACGTGCCTAGCCGGGCCCTTAGCCTTGTGGCTTACGGGTGGTCACCTGGCATGCGCATTGTCCACTCAAGCGGCAGCGCAGCGAACCACATCACGTCGCAGCGCTGGCCCTGCCAGATGCCGTGCGACCGCATCGTCCCCTCATACACGAACCCCGCTCGGCGGGCCACCGCGACTGACTCTTCATTCCCCGCAACGATCGTCAAAAAGACGCGAGCCGCGCCAAGCTCGAACAACCAGCGCGTGAGCAGGATCGCCGCCCGCGTGGCGTAACCGTGTCCTCTCGCGCTTGCTGCGATCCAGTAACCAAACTGCGCTACGTCCGCTTTGGACCAGTCGTCAAGGCCACAGCAGCCAACCAACTGACCAGACCTGGCGTCCACGATTGCGAACGTAACACCAGCGGACGGTGTCCCGGTGGTGGCAAACGACCGCCAGTTCGACGCCCATTCATCGATGAGGGCCTCAGCCTCCATGATCGAGAGCGGCGGAGCCGGGCGTCCCATCCGGTCGAGGGCCCCGTTATAGCGTCGGATCGCTGGGTCGGCGGATGCTTCCGCCATGAAGCCGGCGTCATCTTTCGACCAAGGGCGGAGGGTGACGGCGTCGTCGGAAAGCTCCATGACGGGATTATTCTTGCACGACGATATCGACCGAGATCTCAACCGCCGGAATCGATCCCCTGTTCTCGAGCCAGTGTCTGGTGTCCTTATCCTCCTGCCAGCCCACTCCCGGCCCGTAGTCCGTAGCGACTCCATCCCGGTGGTCCGTGATCGTCCCTTGCAGAATGTAGACGATGCCTGGTCTGCCCTTATGGTCATGCATCGGGCCGAAGACAGCTCCCGGCGCGAAGGTGAACTTGCGCATTCGAAGTTGGCGGCCCGCCAACCCCTCGATCTCGGGCCCAAGGTCGACCGTGGAAAGCACCTCCGCCGTCACGCCCTGCGTCTGGGGAGCCACCTCTTCGGTACTCATCGTGCTTCTCCTCCCTGCACGTCCAGCGGCGTCCTGGAATCCGCTGGCTGCCATTCCGGGAGCATACGTAGTCTTGCAACGGCGCGCGCCCCCGGCCAGTCGCATGGACACCACCGATGCTTTTTTTCTTCGGCCCCGCGCCGCACCCGTGCAGCGTTCACTTTGGCGTGGTTGCCGAGCAGGGATTCGAACCCCGACCAAGGCTCCAAGGGCCTCGTTCGGGGTTCAGACCCCCGTGCCGGGGTCAATTCGGCCCGGCAAGTCGCATCCGCGATGCCAGTGACGGGTCCCATCGTCGCCTCGTTTTCGGACAAGCACGGGACTACATCACCGGCTCGCTTGACGATGCGATATATTGGCGCCCATCCGCTCCCAACTCTCCCCGACTCGATTCGCTAGGCCACGAACCCGAGCTGCGGCCACGCCTTCCCCAGCAATGCCTCCGACGGCACGCCAAGCCACTTGTCGATAACCGTTGCGTACACCGAACGGAAGTCGGTCGTGAAGCTCAGGTTCCCATTGTCGATCAGCTTCGTCAGGCTCGGCTGATCGCCGTAGAACCCCTTCTTCACGCCATTGCCCAACGCGAACATCATGCTCGCGGAGCCGTGATCTGTCCCGCCGTTCGCATTTTCCTGCACGCGCCGCCCGAACTCGCTCCATGTCAGGACGAGAACGTCGTCCGCTCGGCCCTGAGCCGCGAGGTCCTGGTAGAAGGCCGTCAATCCCTCGTCCAACTCGGTCATCAGCCGAGCATGGTCGTTCACCTCTTTCGAATGCGTGTCGAACCCGCCGAGGGTGATGTGCCCAACCCGCATCCCCAGGTTCCCCACGATCGCCTCAGCCAGCACGGAAAGACCGGATCCGAACGAGGTCGACGGGTAGTTCGCCGCGGGTTTGTACGAAGCCCCCGCGGTCGCCAGCTGCTTCGCGCTGCTCACCGCGCTCGCCACCGTCGTCTCCAGCAGCACGCCGTACGGCGATGCCGCGGGATACTGTTCGTACAGCTTCATCAGAGTCTCCGTCCGGGCATCACTGCCGTCGGCCACCTTCCCAGCGACAGCGAAGCCGTAGTCCGCGGGATCCTGCACCGAAGGGATCGTCACCTTTTCGGCGCGTAGCTCCGGCGGGGTCGAACCACCGATGTTGAACCCGAGGAACGGGTCGTGCTGCTGCGACTCCATCTGGTCGAGCGTCCGCCCCAGCCACCCGTCCTGCATCTTCAGCTCAGGATCGCCAGCCTGCCAGATCGCCATCGACTTGAAGTGGCTGTAGTTCTGATCCGGGTAGCCCACGCCGCGCACGACGGCGAGCCGTCCCTGGTCCCACAACGCTTTCAGGCCCTTGAGTTGCGGCGCGAGCCCGAGCCCGCCATCCAGCGGGAGGATGTCGGCATCCGCGAACCCGATCGCCGATCGCACCGAGTGGTACGTCGAATCCCCCACCGGGATCACCGTGTTCAGCCCGTCGTTCCCGCCCGCGAGTTGCACCAGCACGAGGATCTTGCTGTTGTTGGCCAGGTTCACGTAGTCCGGGTTCTGCGCAGCGAACGCTATCGAGCCCTTCAACAGCGATTGTGCCGTCGTGCCGATGCTGACCAGGGCGACGCCCCCCTTCACAAAGTCTCTTCGCGAAAGCATGGCTCTCTCCTCTAGGTGAGCTGGTACTCGGGGCTGGCGAGCACGAGGTAGGCGACAGCGGCGGCGCGGTCGCTTGGGTTCGAAATCGTCTTCGCATGCTCGATAATCGCCTGCCGCGTCGCGTCTGGCACGTTGTTATCGACGAAGACGCTGAGCGCCGCGGTAACCGTGTCTTCAGCTGTAGAGGCGTTCGCCAGCGCGGGCAGTGCCTGTGCCGGGGCGTCGCGAGGCGGCGCACTCATCAGGAACTGATCAAGGAAGTTCACGCGTGCGAAGAACGTACCCGATGAGAGCCATGCGCTGCCGCCCGGCCACCCCGCTACATTCGGTGGCTCGAATAGCACCTGACCCATCCCCTGGATGAGCTTGTTCGCCACCGGTCGTATGCCCTGCGCCGTCGGCTTCAGCTCCAGTCCGCGCATCGCCCCAACCATGAACTCCACCGGGCTGCGCACGAGCCCCCGGTACGAAGCCTCCGAGTAGAACTCATCGCTCACCAGTATTGCCCGCACGATCGCTTTGATGTCGTGCCCCGAGCTGTCCCAAACGCCTACCAGCCGCCCGATCGTCTCCGGCTCGGGGTTGAAGTTCGCGAACTCGGTGAACAGCCGCGTCGTGATGAATCGCCCCGCCGCCGGCTGTTTCATGATGATGTCGATGATGTCGTCGCCGCCGAAGTTCCCCGTCTGCCCGAGGAACGTCTTCTGGCCGTTGTCATGGTCTCGGGCGACGAGTGTGAACTGTGGGTTGTAGGTCGCGAGGTCTGTATTGCCAGTGGCGCGGGGAAGGATGCGCCAGCCTGTGAATGCCCGCGCGCTCTCGCGCACGTCGTCCTCGGTGTAGTTCCCAACCCCCAGCGTGAACAGCTCCATCAGTTCGCGGGCGTAGTTCTCGTTCGGTTGCCGGTTCGTGCTGACGTTGTTGTCGAGGTAGATGAGCATCGCTCCGTCGCGGCTCACCGCCTTGATCAGGTCGTCGTACGTTGGCAGGGCGTACTTCCGGTACAGCTCGTTCTGCATCCACATGAGCTTGGTCATGGTGAGCCCGATCTTGCTCATCTGGCTCGTCAGCAACCCGTGCCAGATCAGCGTCATCCGTTCTTCGAGGGGGCGGGCGGTGTAGACCATCCTCGTCATCCACCACCGAGTGATGTCGGCCTGTCGCCCGGCGAACAGGTTGAAGTTTGCCTTCGTGATGATTTCGTCGAGTGCGGAGTTGTCGGCACTCTCATAGTTGATGAGCCGGTCGGCCGCTTCCTCGCGGCTGAGCTTCGAGAACTCCTCGATCTGCGCGAGCGTCCCGCCAAACCCGGCGCGTCGCAGGAGATGGGCCGCACGCCGCTTCGGGTCATCAATCGGTTGCTTTGGATCGACCGTCGGCACCGCCGTTGGCGACGGTCTGGCGCCCGGTGTCCCCGTGTTCTTCGCCGGGCTACTGCCGCCGCTGCCTCCCCCCTGCTGCGAGATCCCGATGACTGCCGCCGCCGTCCCTGCGGCCGCGATCGTTGCCGTCCCGGCCAGCAGCGCCCGCCGAGTCGATTTCCGCTGCAGCAGCCCTCGGCGCACCTCACTTGATTGCGTCTCGTCCATCACCTGCCCCCGACATGACTGCGTACAATCCTCTGGTATGGCCCCTGGGGAGGCCCGAGAGCGAACGGCTCAACACATCGTCTTCGCCGTTCGAACTCTACGATCATCGCCTACTGAACACATCGCAATATACGGTCCTTTGGCCCGCACGCCCCGGCCCAGTCGGCGGCAAGGTGGTGTTGCCGCCGACTGGGCCGGGGCGTGTCCGCTCCACATCTTGCACCTCCGGCTTTTGCTTGCCGAACGGAACTGAAGGTTGTGACTCGCGCCCTGCGGAACATATTGAAACATCCGGTCATTCGGTCCCATCACACCGCGCGCAAAGCCAATGTGATCGACATCGATGAGCCGCACGGGGTGTGGACCGTTGCCGTATATGAAGTCCAGCGCGGGGGGCCCGGCTTGGCTTGATTCGCCGATGGTCGACCGGTGCCTTCCTGCGCCACGAAGGCCCACGGGGCCACCTCGCTCCCGAGGCCGGGGTTGGCTACTTGCGATGCTCGCCTGCGCCGCGTGAGCGTGCTTCGCTCAGGGCAAGAAGCCCCGCTAGAAGCAGAAGAGCGATGCCTGCGGGCACAGCCAGCCGAATGAACGGAGGGCTTCCCGCCTCACCCGATGACGCGGCGTTGCCCGTTGCCGGAGCTTTCGGGACTGTCTGGTAGCGCTTCGCGAGGCGCTCAGCCACAGCCAACAGAGGCGCATCGTCGCCGCGGAAGTTCTGCGCGAGCAAGGAGTAGATGCGGTCGCCGGTCGTCCAGATGAATCGGCGGTCGCCTTGGCGCATGAACACAGCGTCCGTCGGCACCATCATCAGGGCATGCAGGCCGGCGATCGTAGTTTGACGAGTCAATGTCACAGGGCTTTGGCCGGGCACGACGATTAGGAAGTCGCCGGCCCGCGTCCACGATTGCAGGGTGAGGGCCGCCCGCCCGTCGGCAGTCGAATAGGCAACCACGGCGAAAAACGCGCCGTTGGCACGGACATCCCCGACCGCGGACTGTAACTCGAAGCCCGGGTAATCGTCTCCCGCGAGGAACGCCGTCGCCGGCAATTCGTGCCGGAGCGCCTCGGCGCCGCTGATATGGCGCGCGCCCTCAAGGCTCGGCTGCGCCGAACTCGACGGTGGCGGCGGCTGCGGATCGTCGTTGCACCGATAGTAGACGCGCAATGGATTCGCCGCATCGAGGGCCGGCTTTGTGCAAGGAGGGAGCGTCGCAGGAGGAACCGGTGTTTGCGGCATGGGAGTCGGCGATGGACTGACGGGCGACTGTGCCGACGCTCCCGCGACGATACTCACTGCCGCCAGTGCAACGATCAGAATGGCGGCGAGGTACTTCGCCCCGATGACGAGTTGGGAACTGCGCATTCGAGGCACATTCATGGCAATTACTCCCGCGCTCGACTCTACTACGATCTTGGCGGACACCGTGCCGGGTGGAGCGGACCTTTGGTCCTCGTTGGCGGAGCCTTTCGGGCCCTACCATCGGCAGCAGAGACAGTGATGGCCTAGACCGAGAGACGACAGGACCGAAAAGCCTGTGGTCTCTGAAACGC
>JADEYI010001559.1_pt1 | contig 16324 bp, 16 predicted proteins | sample 8542331 | NCBI WGS metagenome assembly JADEYI01 (sample SAMN16510988, study PRJNA670497) | mine drainage metagenome | isolation source: biofilm near Copperflume 1 | place: Germany: Marsberg coppermine Kilianstollen | collected 2018-02 | reverse complement strand
TCACTGGACCGCTGGCTGGGCGCGCTGCCGATCGGCCTGCACGCAGAGCACGGACTCTGGTCGCGCGTCACGCCGGACAGTCCGTGGCGCATCCTGCGGCCGGTATCGCAGGCGTGGAAGGACAAGGTGCGGCCGGTGATGGAGCACTTCGTCGGCGCCACCCGCGGCACCTTCATCGAAGAGAAGACCGGCTCGCTCGCCTGGCACTACCGGCTGGCGAAGGCCGACTTCACGCACGAGAACGACTTCGGCGAGTTCCAGGCGAAAGAGCTGCGCCTGCTGCTCGGGGAGATGCTGAGCAACGTCCCGGTGCAGGTGCTGGCGGGCCACAAGGTCGTCGAAGTGCGGCCGCAGGGCGTCCACAAAGGGATGGTGGTGCCGGTGCTGCTTTCGACGATCGAGGACGATGGCGCCGTCTTCGCGATGGGCGACGACCGCACCGACGAAGACCTCTTCGCCGCCCTCCCGGACGACGCCCTCACCGTCCACGTCGGCGCCGGCATGAGCCTCGCCCACTACCGCATCGCCTCCGTCGAAGACGCCCGGCGTCTGCTGAAGCGCTTTCTGGACTGACGGCGATCGACGAACGGATCATCGCCCGGTCACCGACGATGCGCACGAAGCGGAACGGCAGCACGATCCCGGCCGGGACCTGCAACTCCGGCGGCAGCGTGAGCCCCAACTCGGCAAGGCGTCCTTCGACGCGGGTCAAAGCTCAATCCGGTCCCGCCCGACATGCTTGTCGGGGTCGCTGTCATCCGTAATCCTGTCGATGCGCCGCCAGATCTTCCGCAGCCACAGATGCGGCACCGCCGTCGCGCCGACAATCGCCGCCCCGAACAGCGCCACGCCGATAATCTCCAGCGTGTCCGACCCGCCGTGAATTCCGATCGCCGCGACGACCGCCGCCGCGATCCCAAGAATGCCCGACACCGTCGGCCCGACATGCCCGCGCTCAGACGCCGCGTTCTGGCGCCCGATCCAACATCCAACATCCAACATCCAACATCGCGCCGCCAGCCCGATGCGCCTCATCCCGCCAGCCCGCTCCGCTGTGCCAACGTTCCTCATCGAATCGCCTCCCCCGTCAGGCGCCGGAACGCCTCCTTATAGCGCGCCGCCGTGCCTTCGATGACCTCCGGCGGCAGCGGCGGCGCCGGCGGCTCTCTGTTCCAGCCCGAAGCGCTCAGCCAGTCGCGCACGTACTGCTTGTCGAAGCTCGCCTGCGGGCCGCCCGGCTTGTAGTCGCCGACATCCCAGAAGCGGCTCGAGTCCGGCGTCAGCATCTCGTCGATGACGATCAGCTCGCCGTCAAGCTGGCCGAACTCGAACTTCGTATCAGCGATGATGATGCCGCGCTCGCGGGCATACGCCGCGGCGAAGTTATACAGCGCAAGACTGCGCAGCTTCAGTACCTGCGCTTCCTCCGGCCCCACCTCCTGCATCAGGTCCGACAGCGTCATCGGCTCGTCGTGACCCTCCTCGGCTTTCGTCGTCGGCGTGAACATCGGCTCGATGAGCTGCTGGCTCTCGACCATGCCCTTCTCCATCCGCACGCCGTTCACCGTGCCGTATTTGCTGTACTCCTCCCACGCACTGCCGGACAGATAGCCGCGGACAATGCACTCGACATCGATGCGCTCAGCCTTCTTCGCGATCGTCGAGCGTCCGACCAGCTCCTCGGGCAGCGAGAACGGCAGGTCGTCGGCGGTGGTGCCGTCGGCGATGCGGATCAGGTGGTTCGGCACGACGGCTTTCGTGCGCTCGAACCACCACGCCGACATCTGGCTGAGGATCTTGCCCTTGTCGGGGATGCCCGTCGGCAGGATCGAGTCGAACGCCGAGATGCGGTCGGTGGCGACGATCAGCAGGCGGCCGTCGCCGAGGTCGTAGGTGTCGCGGACTTTACCGCGATACGTCCTGTTCCGCAGGGGTGAGTCGATCAGCACTGGCATCGTCATGCAGCCTCGCTTTCAGGTCGTAGTACAGGAGGGTCTGGGAGGTCACAGCGAACGGTAACACGAGCGCCGATACCACGCTCGTCACGCCACCGGCGACGATCGGCGGCCCTGCCTGCGCGGCGCCGGCGATCAGCAGCGGCCCCGCCTGAATCAGCCCGATCACGATGAGGATCCCGAGCGTCCGCCACCAGCGGCCGCGGACCGCGGCGGCGCTGCTATCGAGCGCTCTCCAGCGGTTCCGCCCTTCGATCATCACCGTCTGCTCCGTCAGCACCCAGCGCACCGAGAGGTAAACCGCGAGCACGAAGGGCACCAGCACCATCCACCAGTTGCGCTTGCCGTCGATACGCGCTCGCGGGTGGAGCAGCCACCAGATCGCGAGAAACGGCCATGCGACGAGCGCCGCGAATGCGAGCAGCCCGCCGAGCAGCACCGTCGAGAGCATCGCGCCGTAGCGCTGGAAGCCGGCATCGAGCGCGCGGGAGAACTCCGGCTTCGTGCCGCCGGTGATCTCGTGCACCGCGACGATCAGCGCCGCCGTCGCGAGCAGCGTCACGAGCACGCCCGGCAGCGCCAGCAGCGAGATGTACGACTGGGCGGTGTTCGATGTGAACCGCGCCTGTAGCACGCCGACGAGCAACTCGATCGGTAGGACGATCAGCGCGATCGAGAAGAGCGCGCCGAAGTGCCGGGCATACAACCGATACGACAGCCCAACGATCGAGCCGAGGTCGTGCGGGCCGCGCAGGTCGACGGGCTGCTGCCTCACGACAGCCCGAGCCGGCGGAAGCTGTCGTCGACGTGCCGCGTGTAGTAGTCGTAATCGAAGATGGCGTCGAGCGCGGCGACGTCCAGCCGCGACGTGACGTCGGCGTCGGCTTCGAGCAGGCCGCGGAAGGGCACGCGCTCCTTCCACGCGCGCATCGCGTTGCCCTGCACGATCTTGTAGGCGTCCTGCCGCGACATGCCGGCGTCGATGAGTGCCAGAAGCACGCGCTGCGAAAACACGAGGCCCTGCGTCAGCTCGAGGTTGCGGCGCATGTTCTCCGGGTACACCTGCAGCCCGCGCATCACGCCCGTGAACAGCGACAGCACGTAGTCCAGCAGGATGCAGCTGTCCGGGAGGATGATCCGCTCGACGGACGTGTGCGAGATATCCCGTTCGTGCCAGAGGGCGACGTTCTCCGTCGCCGCGACCGCGTTGCCGCGCAGCACGCGCGCCAGCCCGCAGACCCGCTCGTTGAGCTCCGGATTCCGCTTGTGCGGCATTGCGCTCGAACCCGTCTGGCCCTCGCTGAACGGCTCTTCGGCCTCCAGCACCTCCGTGCGCTGCAGGTGCCGCAGCTCCAGCGCGAACCGTTCGAGCGATGCGCCGATCACGGCCAGCGTCTGCACGAACGCGGCATGGCGGTCGCGGCCGATGATCTGCGTGCTCACGGGCTCGACGCCGAGCCCCAGCCGTGCGCAGACGCGCTCTTCGATATCCGGCGGCACGGTCGCGTGCGTGCCGACGGCGCCGCTGATCGCCCCGACCGCGATCTCAGCCTTCGCATCCGCGAGCCGCCCCTGGTCGCGCCGCGCTTCGGCGACCCATCCCGCAAGCTTGAGCCCGAACGTCGTCGGCTCGGCGTGCACACCGTGCGAGCGCCCGATTGTCAGCGTGTCCTTGAACTCGACGGCGCGCCGCTCGATCACTTCGACCAGCTCCGCCAGATCGCGTTCGAGGATCGTCGCCGAATCGCGCAGCTGCAGCGCCGTCGCCGTATCCCAGACGTCGGACGACGTGAGCCCCAGGTGCACCCAGCGGCTTTCGTCGCCGAGGCTGTCGGCGACCGAGCGGAGGAACGCCGTGACGTCGTGGTGCGTCTCCGCCTGGTAGCGGTTCAGGTCGTCGATGTTGTAGCGCGCGCCGCGCACCTTCTCGGCGTCGGCTGTCGGCACGCGGCCGGCTTCGGCCCACGCATCGACGACGGCGACTTCGACCTGAAGCCAGCGGTCGTACTTGCCCTCGTCGGTCCAGATCGCGCCCATCTCCGGGCGGGTATATCGCTCAATCACGTCGTGCGTCCGCAGTTCGAGGGCAAACGGCAAACCCTCATGCCGAGCGCGTCGCTCTCATGTCGAGACTCACCGGGATCTCGAATGCCTCTCCGGCCTCGAATCGGCGCTGAAAATGCAACACCGCGAGGTTCTCGATGTCACCAGTCTTGGGGTTCGTGCGAGCCACGATCCCGAGCGCAATCTCGTCCGACTCCTGATCCTCGTATGGCTCACACGCGTCGATATACAGGGTGTCTGACACGGAATCGTATTTCACCGTCATCGATTGATTCATTCCAGCCCCTGCGGTCGTCTCTTCGTCAAATATGCAGTCGCAATCCAGGAGCGTCCTCTCACAAACGAATCCGTCCGGACCACGACGACGACGTGCCGACCTCCACCGATTGTAGCAATCCATCGCACAAATAGAGTGCTGTCGCGGTCGAGCGGATCGGATCCAACGTCATCGGGCGTGTGGAGGGCGTCGGCGATGGCATCCGGGTGAACTGGTAAGAGATCCGGATGCCGGCGGCTAATGTGTTCCTCGCGCTCGTCGGTCAGCTCTACTTGCGCTTGCAGGTAGGGGCAATCGATCAGCCGCACCGGGTTGGCCTCACTGAACTGCCACCGTCTCCACCGCATTCCCGCCCACCGCCGCGTCACCGACCACCCGCCGGCCCTTTGAGGTCGCTCGTCGCCGGCGGCTGCCGATCTTCATGGACTGGCGCGTACTCCTTGCACAAACCCCCTGCCGCGCCGCCGTCGCACGACCACCCGCCGTCCATCACTCCCGCCGCAGCCCCGCGTCCTTCGCGTGCGTCTCATCCGACAGCCGCCGCGCGTAGACGTCGAGCTTCTTCGAAAGCCCGCGGTCGTTCAGCGCCAGGATGCGCGCGGCGAGGATGCCGGCGTTGCGGGCGCCGCCGATCGACATCGTCGCCACCGGTATGCCCGCCGGCATCTGCACGATCGACAGCAGCGAGTCCAGCCCGGACAGATGCTGCAGCGGCACCGGCACGCCGATCACAGGCAGCGTCGTCACCGATGCGACCATCCCCGGCAGGTGCGCGGCGCCCCCCGCGCCGGCGATGATCACCCGCAGGCCGCGCTTTGCCGCCGTGCGCCCATACTCGAGCATCTCCATCGGCGTGCGGTGCGCGGAGACGACGTGAACTTCGAGCGGCACGCCGAACTCGGTCAGGATGTCCGCGGCCGCCTGCATCACCGGCAGGTCGGAGTCGCTCCCCATGATGATGCCGACGAGCGGCTTCGCGGCCGTGCGCGACGGGCTCATCGCCGGCCGCCGAGCGCGCCGCTGGCGACGCGGTCCGCCGCTGCGCGCGCTCGTCCGATCGCGTCTTCGCGGCTGTCCGCGCACACCGTCACGTGGCCGAGCTTGCGCCCGGGCCGCGCCCGCTTCCCGTACAGGTGCACATGCGCGTCATCGACCGTCAGCATGTCCGCCAGGCTGCTCGCCGGGTCGCTCCCGTCGTCTGGCCCGAAGACGTTGACCGTCGCCACGGCCCGCGCCGTCAGGGCAGTGGAGCCGAGGGGCAGATCGCACACCGCCCGCAGATGGTTCTCGAACTGTGACGTGACGCAGCCTTCGATCGTGTAGTGCGCGGTGTTGTGCGGGCGCGCCGCGAGCTCGTTGGTGAGCAGCCGCCCGCCGGCGACGAAGAACTCGACCGCCAGCATGCCCACGCAGTCGATCTCTGTCGCGATGGCCGTTGCGATGCGCGCCGCATCCGACGTGATGCCCGCGTCGAGCGACGACGGCGCGACGCTCTCGCGGAACACGCCGTCGCGCTGGACGGTGTCGACGGCGGGATATACGACGACATCACCTCCGGCCCGCCGCGCGACCTGCACCGCAAACTCCGCGTCAATATCGCAGTACTCTTCGACCAGCAACGGCCGCCCCGCCAGCCCCTCCATCACAGTCCGCGCCTCATGCTCGTCGCGGACGAACCAGACGCCGCGGCCGTCGTAGCCGCCGCGCGCCGCCTTCAGCACGACCGGCCACCCGGACGACGCAGCAAATGCAACGATGTCGCCGAACGTGTGCACCTCTTCGTGCTTCGGCACAAGCGCGCCGATGCGCCGCATCGCGGCGCGCTGTTCGCGCTTGTCGATGACGACGGCCGCCGTCTGCGCTCCGGGGCGCAGCGTCACGCCCGCGGCTTCGAGCGCGCGCAGTTGTTCCGGCTCGACGAGCTCGTGGTCGAAGGTAACGACGTCACACGAAGACGCGAACGCCCGAAGCGCCTCCAGCGAATTCGGCGCTCCGAACATCACGTCCTGCGCGATGCGCGCCGCGCTGTCGTCCTCCCTCGCCGCGAGCACCCGGACCGGGATCGCGAGCGGGATCGACGCCTGATACAGCATCCGCGCGAGTTGCCCCGCTCCCACAACGCCGACCACCGGCGACGTCATACGGTTCCCTGCCTGGACACCGGAACCCCATCTGCGATCATCTGCGTCATCTGCGGTTACCCAAATCTGCGTCCATCTGTGTGCATCTGTGGATCACCCCCGCACCTCCACCCGCTCCGCGTTCGCCGCACCAATATCACGCCGGTAGTGCATGCCGGCGAATGAGATGCGCTCGACGTTTCGGTAGACCCTCGCGCGCGCTTCGTCGATCGTCGGCGCCGTCGCCGTCACGGCGAGCACGCGGCCGCCGTTCGTGACGACGCGGCCGGCGTCATCGAACTTCGTGCCCGCGTGGAACACCAGCACGTCGTCATCAACGTCAACCAGCCCGTCGATCACCTTCCCCGTCTCGTACGCGCCGGGATAGCCGCCCGATGCCAGCATCACGGTCACGGCGGCGTCCTCGCTCCAGCGGACGTCGGCGCCGGCAAGCTGCCCGTCGGCGCAGGCCACCATGATCTCCAGCAGGTCGCTCTCGAGCCGCGGCAGCAGGACCTCCGTCTCCGGGTCGCCAAAGCGGCAGTTGAACTCGATGACGCGCGGTCCATCGTCGGTGACGAACAGCCCCGGATAGAGCACGCCGCGGAACGGCGCGCCTTCCGCCGCCAGTCCGGCGATCGTGCGCTCCGTCACTTCGCGCCGCACGCGCTCGGCGTCGTCGGGCGAGAGCCACGCGGCGGGGCTGTAGGCGCCCATGCCGCCGGTGTTCGGTCCCTGATCGCCGTCGAACACGGCCTTGTGGTCGCAGGAGAAGGGCATGTGCGCGACGTAGTGTCCGTCGCTGAAGGCGTGAGCGCTCACCTCGCGCCCGATGAGTTTGTCTTCGACGACGACGCTGCGGCCGGCCAGCCCGAGCGCGCCATCGACCATCAGCTCCCGCAGCGCGTCGGTCGCCGCCGCGTGCGAGTCCGTGACGATCGCGCCCTTGCCCGCTGCCAGGCCATCCGCCTTCACGACGACATCGCCGGGCCGCGACGCGACGTACGCGCGCGCCTGCTCGAAGTCATCGAAGCGCGTCGATACGCTCATCGGCACGTTGTTGCGCTCCATGGTCTCCTTCGCGAAGCCCTTCGACGATTCGATGCGCGCCGCCGCCTGCATCGGCCCGAAGGCGCGGATGCCGGCGATGTGCAGCCGGTCCGCCAGTCCGAAGCTCAGTGCGTCTTCGGGCCCGACGACCACAAGCCCAACGCTGCGCGCGCCCGCGAACTGCACGATCGCGTCGCAGTACACATCGACGGCGTCACGCTGCGCATCCGACTTCGGCACGGCGATCGGCACGATCTCCGCAAGCGCCGCGATGCCCGCGTTCCCCGGCGCCGCGTACAACTCCCCGAGGCCGGGCGATTGCCGCAGCTTCCACGCGATCGCATGCTCGCGCGCCCCGCCGCCGATGAGCAGTACGTTCATCGGCACCCGCGCCCGACCTGTCTCTCATAATCAGATGCCTGGCGCGCGAAGGTGCGGATGTTGGCTGTACGCACTCCAACATCCAACATCCAACATCCAACATCCGCCGGAAGCGGCACATCCTCCACGTCCCACCACCCAGTGCCCGAAACCGGCGCTGCTTCCGGACCCACCATCACTCCCACTCGATCGTACCCGGCGGCTTCGACGTGATGTCGTACACCACGCGGTTCACGCCCGGCACTTCATTCACGATGCGGCTGCTGATCCGCGCCAGCACGTCGTACGGGATCCGCGCCCAGTCCGCCGTCATCGCGTCTTCGGCGTTTACGGCGCGGAGGGCGACGACGTGGCCGTAGGTGCGGAAGTCGCCCATGACGCCGACCGAGCGCGTGTCCGTCAGCACCGCGAACGACTGCCAGAGGCCGTAGTAGAGGCCGGCCTTCTTCACTTCATCCATCACGATCCAGTCGGCCGCCTGCAAGACCGCGACGCGCTCCTTCGTCACTTCGCCGATGATCCGGATCGACAGTCCGGGCCCCGGGAACGGCTGCCGGTACACCATCTCGTCGGGTAGCCCGAGCGCGAGTCCGACCTGCCGCACCTCGTCCTTGAACAGGAAGCGCAACGGCTCGACGAGGTCGAATGTCAGTTCCTTCGGCAATCCGCCGACGTTGTGGTGCGATTTGATCTTCACCGCGGCGCCGACGCCCGGCGCGCTTTCGATCACGTCCGGATACGTCGTGCCCTGCACCATGAAGTCCACGGCGCCAATCTTGTCCGCCTCGCCCTCGAAGACACGGATGAACGTCTCGCCGACGACGCGCCGCTTCTCTTCCGGGTCGATGACGCCGGCGAGCTTCGTCAGGAAGCGGTCGGCGGCGTCGACGTGCACGAGGTCCATCTGCATGTGGCGCCCGAACGTCTCGACGACGCGCTCCGGCTCCTCGCGCCGCATCAGCCCGTTGTCGACGAAGATGCACGTCAGTTGGTCGCCGACGGCGCGATGCACCAGCGTCGCCGCCACGGCCGAATCGACGCCCCCGGACAGGGCGCAGATCACACGCCCGCCACCGACCTGCGCGCGGACGCGCTCGATGCTGTCGGCGACGAAGTTGCCCGCCGTCCACTCGCCGCGGCAGCCGCACAGGCGATAGAGGAAGTTCTCGATGATCTGCGTGCCCTGCGGCGTGTGCACCACTTCCGGATGAAACTGGATGCCGATCATGCCGCGGTCGTTGGCCATCGCCGCGACGGGCGCGTTGTCGGAAGAGGCGATCGCCCGGAATCCCGGCGGCAGCTGGACGACGTGGTCGCCGTGCGACATCCAGACCGGCATCGAAGCGGGCAGTTCGGCGAAGAGCGGCGTCTCGGCGGCCTGCTCGATCGTCGCGCTGCCGTACTCGCGCTCGCTCGCAGGCGAGACGGTGCCGCCGAGCTGGTGCGCCATCAGGTGCATGCCGTAGCAGATGCCCAGGACGGGCAGGTCGTGCTCGAAGACCCAATCGGGGATCATCGGCGCCCCGGCGTCGTAGACGCTAGCGGGCCCGCCGGAGAGCACGACACCCCGCGGCCGCAGCTTGGCCACGTCGTCCCACGTCGCCGTGTGGGGGATGAGCTCGCAATAGACGCGGCATTCGCGGATGCGGCGGGCGATCAGCATCGAATACTGCGACCCGAAGTCGATGACGACGACGGCTTCCGGTGGCGGCAGCGGTGTAGCGACGGCAGCCTGTGCATCATCGTGCTGCGCCCGGCCAATGGCGGCGCTGTCATCCGCCGTGCGGGCCGGATCGGAGGTGTGCTGCTCAGGCATCGCGTATCCTGTGGGGTACGTGGAGTGCGGTGGCTCAAGTGTAGCCAGCGCGGCGTCCTCCGGTCAAGATCTACTGCTCATCGACATAAGCGTTTGAATCAGAACGAACAGTACCGCCGCGCGCTCGAAGTCCTCCGCGAGGGCGGCGTCGTCGCGCTGCCCACAGACACCGTCTTCGGCCTCTGCGCGCTCGCGTCCGACGATGGGGCGGTGCACCGCCTACTCGACATAAAGCAGCGACCCGCCGGTCAGGCGCTGCCGCTGTTCGTCGCGTCAGTCGAGCAGGCGGAACTGATCGCCGAGATGACCACGCCGGCCCACGTGCTCGCCGCCCGCTTCTGGCCCGGCGCCCTGACGCTCGTCGTTCCCCGGCGGCCGCAGTTCCACACGCTCGCCGCCGAAGGCGCGACGGTAGGGGTGCGGGCGCCGGCCGATCCGGTGCTGCGCGAGCTCGCGGCCCAGCTCGGCCCGCTGACGGGCACGAGCGCCAACCGCCACGGCCAGCCCGACACCCACACCGCCGCCGAAGCCCGCGCGCAGCTCGGCGACGCCGTCGACCTCATCGTCGATGCGCCAGTATCGGCGACGGGCGTCGCCTCGACGGTAGTCGACTGCACCGACGAGCGCACCGTGCGCATCCTGCGTGAAGGCGCCGTCACGCGCGCGGAGCTCGTCCGCGCTCTCGGAGCCGCGTATAAAGTCGAGTGACTCGGATTGTAGATCTGCCTGCAGAATTGCCGAAAAATTCACGGAGAGGTGAGGGAATGAACAATTTGCGGTCTGAACTGTTGGAATTCAAGCGACTGCGGAACATCTTCAATCCATTTAAGGTGCTGGATAATGCCGGGCGCGAGGAGGTACATAGCCGCGTGATTGCATGGCTCCTCAATCCCGAGGAAAGCCACGGGTGTGGCGATGCTTTTGCACGAGCACTCCTTCCCGCGGCTGGCGCCGCGGATCTAGGCGATTTCGCAAGGTTAATAGTAGAGCGCGAGAAGACGATTAAGCTTGTCGGCTGCACTCACAACCGGAAGGGCCGAATCGATGTGATTGCGTCGGTACCGCATGACGGCCCAGTGTGGATTCTTGAACTCAAGACGTATTCCGATGAACACGACAACCAGTTGAAGAATTACAGGGAGTGGTGCGAATTGAAGTTCAACGGCCGCAAGCTTGCGTACATCTATCTCACGCGAGATGCGACCGCGCCATCGGACTCGCTGTGGCGGGCCGTTGGATATCGCCAGTTGATAGACATCTTGGACGGCATCGCACCGCCCGACAGCTTCGCTCACCGATTCGTTATGGACTACCGACAGGCTCTTCAACGGTGGTTCCTGTCAGGCTCACCATCACAAGAGAAGGGCCAGGAAATTCTGTCCGGCTGGCTCGGCGGTGAGATTGGACGTTTCCCTTCAGAGTTGCGGGACGAATTCAAGGATGAATACGACAGTTTGCTGCGTATACATAACGAAAGTGTGCGCGCTCTCAAGGTCAAGACCTGACGGTCTGGCGGCGCGGGGTTGACCGATCATCCGTCAACTTGCGCGCGCTACACTTCACGAACATGACACACATGCCCACAATCACCCGCCTCCAGCACGTCGCCGTCACGGTGCCGCTCGATGGCATCGAGCGGGCGCGGGCGTTCTACTCCGGCGTGCTCGGGCTCCGCGAGGTCCCGCGGCCGCCGGAGATCCAGTCGCGACCCGGCATCTGGTACTCCTTCGGCTCGACGGAGCTGCACATCCAGGCCCGCGAGCACGTGCCCGCGCAGCCGACCGACTACCATCCCGCGCTCGTGGTCGATGACATCGACGCCTGGCGCGCCCGCTTCGCCGAACACAACGTCAACGTCAGCGACCAGCCGACGATCTACAATCGCCGCCGCTTCGACGTCCGCGACCCCTTCGGCAACCGTATCGAGATCATGACCGAAGGCGACGCCACGTGAGCCGCGAGCCAACTCCGTCCGCCCGCGCGGAGCACACGTCCTCGTCCGCGCACGCCACGCATCCGTCGCCCATCCGAACCAAGCGCCCATTCGTTCTCGCACGACGCGCGCTCCGGCTCCCCTTCCCTCCAGGGAAGGGGCCGGGGGTTAGGTGACGCCAGCGCAGCGCGTCGATGCGCTGCTCTCCCGCCATCGCGCGCCGCTGCTCGCCGGCCTGCGCGCCGCCATCGACGAGCCCGGCGTCGGCTATGCCGGCTACATGCGCTACCACTTCGGCTGGGAAGACATTACGGGCCGCGCCGTGCCCGAGGCGGCGGGCAAGATGCTGCGGCCCACCCTCTGCCTCCTCTGCTGCGAAGCGGCGGGCGGCGCCGCCTCGCGGGCGATGCCGGCGTCCGTCGCGCTCGAGCTGGTGCACAACTTCACGCTGATCCACGACGACATCGAGGACAGCAGCGAGACACGCCATGGGCGCTCGACGCTGTGGAAAGCCGTCGGCGTCCCGCAGGCCATCAACACCGGCGACGGCATGTTCGTACTCGCCCATCGCACGCTGCTGCGGCTTTCCGACGCCGGCGTTCCCGCCGAAGCTGCCCTGCAGGCCGCGCGCGTGCTCGACGACGCCTGCGTCGCGCTCTGCGACGGTCAGTACGCCGATATCGGCTTCGAGCGCACCACGGCGGTCAGCCGGGCGCAGTACGAGGCGATGATCGCCGGCAAGACGGCGGCGCTGCTCGGCGCGTCGTGCGCGATCGGCGCCATCGCCGCCGGCGCCGACGCGCGCACGGTCGCCGCGTTCGGCGAGTGCGGGCGGAACCTCGGCATGGCATTCCAGGTGCAGGACGACGTGCTGGGCATCTGGGGCGATGCGGCGACAACCGGCAAACCCGTCGCCGACGACATCCGGTCCCGCAAGAAGTCGTTCCCCATCGTCTACGCGCTCGACCGCCTGCCGCCCGAAGACCGAGAGCGCATGCTCGAAGTGTATGCACGACCGCGCGTGCAGGCGTCGGATATCACGACCGTGCTCCACCTGCTCGATCTCGCCGGGGCCCGCGCCGCCAGCACCGCCGCCGCCGAGCACTGGGCCGCGTCCGCCGTCGATGCCGTCCGCAGGATCGACATGCCGGCTGCCGGCCGCGCGGATATCGAAGCGCTCGCGACCTTTTTCGTCGAGCGCAGCGCCTGACAGCGGCGCACCTGCCGGGTCGCCGCTTCGGATGCCGAACCGGCGATGGCGGCAGCGGCGCCCGCATGGCACCATCTGCGGCATGAGCAAGAAGACGATCCGGGACATTGACGTGAGCGGGAAGCGCGCGCTCGTCCGCGTCGACTTCAACGTGCCGATGGATAAGGCGACGGGCGAGATCCTCGACGACACCCGCATCCGCGCAGCGCTGCCGACGATCGCGTATCTGCGCGAGCACGGCGCGGCGGTCATCCTGATGTCGCATCTCGGCCGTCCTGATGGCGCAACGGTCGAGTCGCTCCGTCTCGCTCCGGTGGCCGCTCGCCTCGCTGAGCTGCTCCGGGTCCCAGTGCCGGTCGCGCGCGATGTCGTCGGCGAGTCGGCGCAGGCACTGGTCGAAGGGATTCAGCCCGGCGATGTCGTGATGCTCGAGAACGTTCGCTTCGAGCCCGGGGAAGAAGCGAACGACGAACAACTGGCGCGCAAACTGGCGGCGTTCGGCGACATCTACGTGAATGACGCGTTCGGCACCGCGCACCGCGCCCACGCATCGACCGCCGGCGTCGCGAAGTTCCTTCCCGCCGTGGCGGGCTTCCTCATGGAGAAAGAGATCGCCGAGCTCGGCCGCGTCGTTGGCGATCCCGAGCGGCCACTGGCGGCGATCATCGGCGGCGCGAAGATCAGCTCGAAGATCGGCGTCCTCCGCCATCTCCTGCCGAAGGTCGACGCGCTGCTGATCGGCGGCGGCATGGCAAGCACGTTCCTGAAGGCCGAAGGCATCGGTGTCGGTGCGTCGCTCGTCGAAGACGACAAGCTCGCGGACGCCCGCGCGATCATCGCCGAGGCTGCCGAGCGCCACGTCGACCTCGGGCTGCCCGTCGACGCCGTGGTGGCCGAGCGCTTCGCCGAGGACGCGCCGCACCAGATCGTCGCGGTCGATGGCGTACGGGACGGCTGGATGATCCTCGACGTCGGCCCGAAGACGGTGCAGTCGTACGAAGAGAAGCTCGAGCGGGCGCGCACGGTCGTCTGGAACGGCCCGCTCGGCGTCGCCGAATGGGAGCCGTTCGCCCAGGGCTCGAAGGACCTCGCGCGCTACCTGGCGAAGTCGGGCGCCTCGGTGATCATCGGCGGCGGCGAAACCGTCGCGCTCGTCACGGAGCTGGGTCTGGCGCCGGCCTACGCGCACGTCTCGACAGGCGGCGGCGCGTCGCTGGAGTTCCTCGAGGGCCGCACCCTCCCCGGCGTCGACGCGCTGCAAGACCGCCAGTCGTGAGTGCGGCAGGATCGAAGCGAACCATCGACATCCTGAGCCTGACTGCGTTCGCTGCTCCCCTCTCCACCGCGGTGGGAGGGGCCGGGGGAGGGGTTCCCAGTTTGATCGCCGATCGACGCCTTGTTAGGCTGTGTGCTGGCCCGTACGTCGGGTCATCATCATGTGCACAGAATCAGCGCCGACCTGGCCGCTGAGGAGAAACGACGATGGCGAACAAGGAACTGGCGGTCTCGGCGCGGCAGGTGCTCGGCAAGAAGGTGAAGGCGCTTCGGCGCACCGGCGTCACGCCGGCGAACATCTACGGCCACAAGATCGAATCCACAGCCGTGCAGGCGGATACCGCAGCGCTCATTCAGCTGCTGCGAGGCTCCACACGCAACGCCATCATCGATCTCCGCATCGAAGGCGAATCACAGGCCCGCCCGGTCGTCGTCCGTCAGGTTGAGCGTGACGCCGTAAGCACCGAGATCCTGCACGTCGACTTCTACCAGATCTCGATGACGGAGAAGATGCGGACCGACGTGCCGGTCGTTCTCGTCGGCAGCTCGCCGGCCGTGGCGACGTTCGGCGGGGTGCTGCTGCAGACGCTCGAGCGGGTGCCGGTCGAAGCGCTGCCGGGCGACATTCCGGCGCAGTTCGATGTCGATGTCAGCACGCTGACCGAGCTCGACCAGTCGTTCCACATCCGCGACCTCGCCGTCGATGCCACCAAGGTCGCGATCCAGATCGACCCCGACGTCGTGCTGGCGCGCGTCGCGTCGCCGCGGCTTGCCACGGCGGAAGAGACGGCGGCCGAGACTCCGGCGGAAGGTGCCGCGCCTGCTGCGGGGGAGACGGCTGCCGCCGCTGCGGCGAGCGAGTCGTAGCAGCGCGTTCGCGGCGTCGGCACGAGGGTGTGCCGATGCTGCTGTTCGATAGCTTCGCACGGCTTGTCCTCGGCTGATGAATGTCGCCACCCGCGCATCGTTTGGCGACGGAACGTGTACCCTTGTCGCACAGACACAACGTGTGGGAAGGGAAGCGCGATGATCGACGCCACGCACCTGACGACGAAGCCCGAAGACCTCGGCATCGACCCTGAACGCCTGGAAGCCGTCTTCGCCCGCGCCAGGCGCGATGTCGATGATGGCGTCCTGCCGAGCGCGCAGGTCGCGGTCGCGCGCCACGGCCGGCTCGCCGGTATGCGCACCTTTGGCAGCGCCGTGCAGGGCGGGAGCGAGCGCCCGGCGACCGACGAGACGCTGTACCACATCTTCTCCTGTACGAAGGCCATCGTCGCCTCGGCGGCGTGGCTGCTCTTCGAGTCCGGCGATCTGCGGCTCGATGAGCGGGTAGCGGAGATCATCCCCGAGTTCGGTACCAACGGCAAAGATGTGATCACGGTCGAGCAGTTGATGCTGCACGCGGGCGGCTTCCCGCTGGCGCCGTTCAAGCCGGAGCAATGGGGCGACCGCGCGGCATTGCTCGATGCGTTCGCGCACTGGCGGCTGAACTGGCCCGTCGATAGCCGTTACGAGTACCACCCGACGTCTGCGCACTGGGTGCTCGTCGAGATCATCGAGCGCCGTACGGGCGTCGAATGGAAGCAGTTCATCCGCGAGCGGATTACCGGCCCGATGAAGCTCGACGAGCTGTACATCGGCTGTCCGATGGACGAGCAGCCCCGCGTCGCCGACGTCGTGCACATCGGCGAGCCAATGGAGCCGCCGGGGGGCTGGGGCGAAGTGACGCCGGAGTTCATCGAGCGCTTCAACCGGCCGTGGCAGCGTGCCGCGGGCGCGCCGGGCGCCAGCGGCGTCGCTTCGGCTGCGAGCCTGGCGCTCTTCTATCAGCCGCTGATCCACGGCGGCGTCACGGCGGACGGCACGCGCATCATGAAGTCGGAGACGATCGAGTTTGCGACGCGCGTCCGCTCGAAGCCCCATCACATCGAGCGCATCACCGGCATCAGCCCGAACCGCGGACTGAGCATCGTGGTCGCCGGTGGCGACGGCAACGCCTTCATGCGGGGCTTCGGCCGCACGTGCTCGCCGCGCGCCATCGGCCACGGCGGCGCCGGCGGGCAGATCGCCTGGGGCGACCCTGCGACGGGCATCTCGCTCGGGTACTGCACGAACGGGTTTGTCGACGCGATGACGATGGGCCGGCGCCTGACGGCCATCGGCAGCCTCGCCGGCTCCTGCGTGCTGTAACGGCGGCCGCGGATGGCGCGGGCCAGAGCCACCGGGACGCGCCTTCGCGA
>JADEYI010001558.1_pt1 | contig 16342 bp, 14 predicted proteins | sample 8542331 | NCBI WGS metagenome assembly JADEYI01 (sample SAMN16510988, study PRJNA670497) | mine drainage metagenome | isolation source: biofilm near Copperflume 1 | place: Germany: Marsberg coppermine Kilianstollen | collected 2018-02 | reverse complement strand
GGATGTTATGGCCGCCCGCCGCTGCCACTTCCAGTGCGCGCTTCGATGTCTGCTGGCCGCGCACATCGCAAAAATCCAGCGGAAAATGTTGCATCTCATTCAACAATTCCCGCGTCTTCACCCGGATCGGCTGGGCGTGGATGCCTCCGTTGGCGGCGGAGTTCAACAGCTCGCGCACATCCAGCAGCGTGTTCACTCCATAGACGTCCACGCCTTCGACCACCGCGGCCTCGCGGGCGTTCGCCGCTGGAATCAGCAGGTTCTTTATTCCGCGCTCTCTCGCTGCGACGGCAATCGGCAGCATCCCCTGCACCGGGCGCAGGCTGCCGTCCAGGCCAAGCTCCCCCACCAGCAGAAAATCGCTAAGGTCCCGCAGTTGCAAACTGCCATATGCTCCCAGAATCCCAATGGCCATCGGCAGGTCGAAGCCGGAGCCCTCCTTCTTCAGATCCGCCGGAGCCAGGTTGATGGTGATGTGCGTCGGCGGAACATCGAAGCCGGAGTTCTTGATCGCGGCGCGGACCCGGTCCCGGCTTTCGCGCACCGCGGCGTCCGGCAGGCCGACCGTGTGGAACCGGTCTTCCGTCGTCTTGATGCCGGAAAAGTCCACTTCCACATCGATGATGTTGGCGTGAATGCCGTAAACGGCGGCGCTGAACGCTTTGAAAAGCATGGGGAGTTCGCCTGTCTGAATGAGCCGATCGGTGGCGTGAGTATAGCATCCGCGGCCAAGGGAATCTGAACGGCTGCGGGGCGGAAAAGTTCTCGATTTTCCACGTAGTAGTATTACGGAAACCGGAATCCGCTTCACTGTTGCTGAAAATCTTCGCAATGTCCGAAAAACAGTTTGAGCCGTCTTGACATAAGGAGGAGCCTTGCGCCACGCTACCGTTCTTCTGTTTGCAATCTGCTTTCTGCCCGTTGTCTCCGCGCAGCAGTCCGCATCGCCTTCCCTGCCCGGATTCTCCTCCGCAAGCACCGCCGGCGAACTCGATCTGGAGAAGCGCTTCGCCCAAATCCCCGACCCGGCTCGAATGCGCGCCAGCATGAAGCTGCTGAGTGCCCGCCCCCACCATGTCGGCTCTCCCTATGACAAACAGAACGCGGAATGGATCCTGTCGCAATACCTTAAGTGGGGCTGGCACGCCCACATCGAGACTTTCGATGTCCTGTTTCCCACCCCCAAAACCAGGCTGCTCCAGATGGGCAGCTTTCGTGCCCGGCTGGATGAGCCTGCCCTCGCCGTCGATCCGACCAGTGGTCAGAAAGACGAGCAACTGCCTACCTATAACGCCTACTCCCCGGATGGCGATGTCACCGCGCCTCTGGTTTATGTAAATTACGGAACGGTGGAAGATTATCAGGTGCTGGCACGCTATGGCGTCTCGGTAAAAGGCGCGATTGCGATCGCGCGGTATGGCAAAGTCTGGCGGGGCATCAAGCCCAAGCTGGCGGCGGAGCATGGGGCCATTGGCTGCATCATCTATTCCGATCCGGCCGACGATGGCTATTCCATAAACGCGGTCTATCCCAATGGGCCCATGCGCCCCACTCACGGGGTGCAGCGCGGCAGCGTGCTGGATGCGCCCTTGTATCCGGGCGACCCGTTGACGCCTGGAATCGGCGCGACGCCGGGCGCGAAGCGGTTGCAGCGCAAGGATGCTGCTTCAATTTCGAAAATTCCCGTGATGCCGATTTCCTACGGAGACGCGCAACCGCTGCTGGCCGCGCTCCAGGGGCCCACAGCTCCCCCGGACTGGCGCGGGGGCCTGCCGCTGACCTATCGCCTTGGACCATCGCATTCCAGTGTTCACCTCAAGCTGGCTTTTCATTGGGACCTGAAGCCCGTGTACGACGTGGTCGCCACCATGCGCGGCAGCCAAGAACCCGACGTCTGGGTGCTGCGCGGCAACCATCACGACGCCTGGGTGAATGGTGCGGACGATCCGCTCTCCGGGCAGGTCGCGCTGCTGGAAGAGGCCCGCGCTCTGGGTCAGTTGGCGGCTGCCGGATGGAGGCCGAAGCGAACAATTATTTATTTGTCGTGGGATGGCGAGGAGCCGATGCTGCTGGGTTCCACAGAATGGGCGGAACAGCACGCCGATGAACTTCGCCAACACGCCGCCATCTACATCAACAGCGACGGCAATGATCGCGGCTATCTGTTTGCGATGGGTTCCCCTACCCTCGAACCCCTGGTAAATCAGGTTGCCCGATCCATCACCGATCCGGAGACCCATGCCACTGCCTGGCAGCGGCTGCGTGCATGGGAACTGCTGCACGGTGCCCCAGACGCGCGGAAACAAGCTGCCGCAGGCGGCGATCTTCCTATAGGAGCGCTGGGCACCGGCTCCGACTTCACCGCCTTTCTGGATCATCTCGGCATCGCTTCGCTGGACGTAAGCTATCAAGGCGAAGACGATTCAAATGGTATCTACCATTCCATCTACGACGATTTTTACTGGTACACGCATTTTGGCGACACCACATTCGCATATGGGCGTGCTATGGCCCAGACAGACGGAAAACTCGTATTGCGCATGGCCCAGGCCGACGTGTTGCCCTATGACTTTACGGCGCTGGCCGGCACCCTGCATGGATACGACAAAGATGTGAAGGCGCTGCTCGCGGCCCGGCAGACCCGGGCCACGGAGCGGAAAACCGCGCTCGATCTAAACGCCTATGCCTTGACCAGCGATCCGGAGCATCCCCTGGTCGCTCCGTCGGCGGCGGCGGTGCCTCCCAATCTGAATTTCACTCCGCTGGACGACGCTGTGGCCGCGCTCGACAAATCCGCCACGCATTTCAACCACGCGCGCGCGCAGGCCCTCAGTGGGACGCGTCCGGACTCGCAATTCAAATCCGTCAACCTGGAACTTGCGCAGGCGGAAAGAAAACTGACCGCCCCGCAGGGGTTGCCGCGGCGTCCCTGGATGAAAAATCTGATCTACGCTCCCGGCTGGTATACGGGCTACGCTGCCAAGACACTGCCAGGCGTCCGGGAAGCGATCGAGCAGGACCGCTATCCAGAGGCCGCTGCTCAGGTCCTCCTGCTGTCCCATGCGATCGAGGATGAGGCCGCCTATGTCGAACACTTGGCCGGAGAGCTGGAGCGCGCGTCTGGAAGTTCACCCTCCGGGCGCGGAAATGCACCCTCCGCAGCCCATGCAGGACAGTAAACTTCAACCGATTTCTCTCCATCTGTTTTTTAAGAAAGATCTATCATGATTGCCCAACTGAGTCTGCCCGCCAGACCCGCGCGCCTTATTTCGCTCGACGTCCTGCGCGGCATTACGATCGCCTTCATGATTCTGGTAAATGACAGCGGAGATCTGAGTCACACGTATGCCCAGTTGCAACATGCCACCTGGAACGGATGGACCGCTACAGACCTGGTCTTCCCGACCTTTCTGTTCCTGGCCGGCGTCTCCATCGTGCTTGCGTTCCAATCGCGCTTGAAACAGGGTGCCTCGAAAAAAATGCTGCTTCTCCATGTGCTGCGCAGGACGGCGATTCTCTTCCTGCTCGGTCTGCTGGTGAACGGGTTCCCTTATTTCAACCTGCACACCTTGCGGATTTATGGGGTGCTGCAACGCATTGCCGTCTGTTTTCTTCTCGCCAGTGCGCTCTACCTGTGGACCCGCAGGGCGCGCAACTACGTTGCCATTGTCGTCTTTTCGCTGTTAGGCTACTGGGTGCTTCTCCGGTGGGTCCCCATTCCGGGGCTGGGGATGCCCGGACGCGACGTTCCTCTTTTCGATCCCTATGCGAACCTGACCGCGTATATCGACCGGCACATATTTCCCGGGCGCCTCTATAACGGGTTCAGGGATCCGGAAGGGCTGCTGAGCACGCTGCCTGCACTGGGCACCATGTTGCTCGGCGTGCTCACCGGCATGTGGCTGCGGTCGAAACGGAGCGCTTCCCGGATAGCATGGGGGCTGCTGTCCGCGGGCATCATCGGCATTGCGCTGGGACTGATCTGGAACCATTGGTTTCCGATCAACAAGAACCTCTGGAGCAGCTCCTTTGTGCTCTTTGCCGCCGGATGTAGCGTCACCGGTCTGGCAATCTGTTATTGGGCGGTCGAGATTCAGCAGTGGAAACGGAACTGGACATATTTCTGGCTCGTCTTCGGAAGCAATGCCATCACCGCCTACGTGTTTGCGGAGTTGCTCAGCGCCGCCCTGAACACCATACAAGTAAGTGCCGGCGCGGGCAAGATCACCTTGCAGCGGTGTCTTTACCTTCGGGTGCTCGCGCCGCTGCACTACGCTTCTCTCGCGTCTTTGCTGTACGCGATCTGTTTCGTCCTGGTCTGCTTCGTGCCGATCGCGTTTCTCTATCGCAAAAATATATTCATCAAAGTCTGAAAAAATAAAGGTCTGAAAATGCAGTGTCTGAAAATAAAAGATTGCGCCGCCCGGAAAAATTCCCCGAACCCATCTTCCCTCGGTGATTCAAGCCGATGACCAGCCTCTTCGATTTATTCAAGATTGGAATCGGCCCTTCCAGTTCCCACACTGTCGGGCCAATGCGCGCCGCGCGGCGGTTCTGCATACAGTTGGAAGCCGCCGGCCTGCTCTTCCACACAGCGCGCGTAACCGTCGAGCTCTACGGCTCGCTCGCGCTCACCGGCCACGGCCACGGAACAGACCGCGCCGTTCTGCTGGGCCTGCTCGGCGAGCAGCCGGATCAGGTTGATCCCGCCATGATCGACGGCATTCTCAACCGGATCAGAACCAGCCGCCAGTTGTCGTTGCTGGGGAAGCACGCAATCGCTTTCAACGAATCCGAAGAGCTGCTCTGGCGCAAAACAGAAATTCTTCCGGGGCACTCGAATGGAATGCGTTATTCCGCGTTCGCCCTCGATGGAACCATCCTGATGCAGGAGATTTTTTATTCCATCGGCGGCGGTTTCATCCGCGCTGAAGGCGAGGCCGCAACTGCACCCGCAACCGCGGCGATTCCGTATCCCTTTCGCAGCGCAGCGGACCTCGTGGAAGTCGCACGGAAAAACGGCCTGCAAATCTGGCAACTGATGCAGGCGAATGAGTCCGCCTCCCGCCCGGAGATGGAAGTCCGCGCCGGCATCCAGCGCATCTGGAGCGTCATGCAGAGCTGTGCCGAACGCGGCTTGACGACGGAAGGCGTTCTGCCCGGCGGCCTGAATGTTCGCCGCCGCGCGCCGGAGATGCGCGCGAAACTGCTGGCGAAAAAATCCGGCGATCCGCTGGCTCCAATGGATTGGCTGACGCTTTACGCCATCGCCGTGAATGAGGAAAACGCTGCCGGCGGACGCGTGGTCACCGCGCCCACCAATGGCGCTGCTGGAGTTGTCCCTGCCGTTGCACACTACTATCGCAACTTCGTCGCCGGCGCCGGCGATGAGGGACTCCTCCGCTACTTTCTCACCGCGGCGGCCATAGGAATTCTGTACAAGGAAAACGCTTCCATCTCCGGAGCTGAAGTTGGTTGCCAGGGAGAGGTGGGCGTCGCCTGCTCGATGGCCGCCGGAGCACTGGTCGCGGCAATGGGAGGCAATAATGATCAGGTCGAGCACGCCGCCGAAGTTGCAATGGAACACAACCTGGGCATGACCTGCGATCCCATCGGCGGCCTGGTGCAGATTCCCTGCATCGAGCGCAACGCAATGGGCGCGGTCAAGGCCGTGAACGCCTCCCGCATCGCCATGAACGAGACCGGCTCACACAAGGTCTCGCTCGACCAGGTGATTGAGACGATGTACCGCACCGGCATGGACATGCAGAGCCGCTATAAGGAAACCTCGCAGGCGGGGCTGGCGCTGAACATTATTGAGTGCTGAAGGCCCCATTGAATGCTGATTCAACCAAACTGCCCGCTGCTGACCACGCAGTCGTATTCCATCCGCACACGGCCATCTTTCTGACACTGGGCAAATAGCGCATCGATCTCCCGCAGCATTGCGAGATATCGTGGATGGCCCTGCTGCGGCATGTAAGACGACGACAGGATGCGCCCCTTCAACCCATCCAAATCGAGTTCCTGCGCATTGGGAAACGTGACCTGGCGCATCTTCCCCGCTCCAACGTTTGCAGCTCCAAAAAATTCCGCCAGCCTCCCCTGCTGCGGATAACTGCGCTGCACCATTTCGTAGTCCGTGCCGAATTCTCTCAGGATGCGCTCGTAGCCGTCGTGGAACGCATCGCCGCTCATGCGGCGTTCGTTATAGATCACGGCGCACCAGCCGCCGGGCCGCAGCACGCGCACAAATTCCGCGCGCGCATTCGGAAGATCGAACCAGTGCAGCGCCTGCCCCACCGTGACCAGATCGGCGGAATGCGCGGGCAGACCGGTCTTTTCCGCCGCGCCGGAAACGCATTGCAGTTTCGGGAAACTCCGGGCCAGACTGGTGCACACCGCGCGCATTCCATCATTCGGTTCCACCGCGGTAACGGCATATCCGCGCACCAGAAAAATTTCAGCCAGCAAACCCGTGCCCGCGGCGACATCGACGATGCCCGCGCCCGGATGAAGACCGCAATGGTCACGCAGCCAGTCGACAATTTCGACAGGGTAGCGGGGACGGTGCAGGCGATAACTTTCCACGCGATCAGTAAATCTCTGGGTCGCATCCATAGCTTGCTCTACCGCTCGACCGCCATCGCGACCGAATTTCCGCCGCCAAGGCACAAAGCGGCCACGCCCTTCTTTACATCGCGCCGCATCATTTCATAGATCAGTGTGATCAGCACCCGCGCACCGCTCGCGCCGATCGGATGGCCGATAGCGACCGCTCCGCCATTGACATTCACCTTGCTCAGATCCAGGCCCAGTTCGCGCGTTACCCCGATCGCCGCCACTGAGAACGCTTCATTCACTTCGTATAGATCGACATCGTCGGCTCGCCACCCGGCCTTCGCCAGCACCTTGCGCACGCCGGTGACCGGGGCCATCATCACCCACTTCGGTTCCACGCCGCTTGTGGCCTGCGCCCGGATATGCACCAGCGGCTCCAATCCCAGCGCCGCCGCTTTCTTCGCGGACATTACCAGCAGCGCTCCAGCGCCGTCATTCACCCCGGGCGCGTTCCCGGCAGTTACTGTCCCATCTTTTTTGAAGGCGGGCTTCAGACTGCGAAGCACTTCGAGCGTTGTGTCCTCGCGCACCGACTCATCGGTACTGAACTGCGTGGCCGCTCCACCCTTCTTCTTGGCTGGAATTTCAACCGGCAGAATCTGCGAAGCCAGCCGGCCTTCTTTTTGCGCCGCCGCCGCCTTGCGGTGAGAATTCAGCGCGTACTCATCCTGCTCCTCCCGCGTAATGCCATACTTCTCCGCGACATTCTCCCCCGTCATTCCCATGTGGTAGTCGTTATAAACGTCCCACAGGCCGTCATGAATCATGCTGTCTACCGCCACGCTGTTGCCCATCCGAAATCCCTTGCGCGCGTGCGGCAGCAGATACGGCGCATTGCTCATCGACTCCATTCCGCCGGCAACCACAATCTCTGAATTTCCCGTTTGAATCGCCTGCACCGCCAGGGCGACGGCCTTCAGGCCCGATCCGCAGACCTTGTTGATCGTCATGGCGCTCACCTCCGGCGCAAGACCGCCGTAGATGGCCGCCTGCCGCGCCGGGTTCTGGCCCAGGCCCGCCGTGACAACGTTGCCCATAATACATTCATCCACCATTGCCGGGGCGATGCCCGCGCGCTTGATCACTTCACGCACCACCATCGCGCCCAGCTGCGGCGCGGAGAAGTCCGCCAGCGAACCCAAAAACTTTCCAACAGGAGTGCGAACTCCTGCAACGATCACGACATCTTCCACGCGACACCTCAAAAAAAGATTCTCCAGAACACTGGATGCAACCGGAAAGTATACGGCGCGGCTGCTGGAATTGGCAGGATGGGCCGCAACAGATTTTCGTGCGGCTCGCAAAATCTTCCGCCACATTGCCGATGCAATAAAAGTTGCGCGCTATTTTTTTCGCTCGCTATCAACCAATAAAAACGACGGATGCAAAGTCGAAACTTCACTCGTTTTTCATCGCATTGGTTTGCATCGCCACAAAAATTCTCTTCAAGTCTTCGTTCCACCGGTTTCCTTCGTCAAAAAAAATGCGATGCAAACATCATTTTTTTCTTGACATTGATTTTTCGCAAAACTATACCTTCGTGTAACTGTGGTTAGCAGCCGCAGTGCTCGTTGTCACATCGAAAGGGAGAATAGTTCATATGGTAACCAAGAAAGCAGCAAAAAAGGCAACGAAGAAGGCAGCAAAAAAGACCACCAAAAAGAAGTAGAAAACCGCATTACCAAAGGCAAAACATTATGGGGGGCGCGACAGCGCTCCCCTTGGTGTTTGTGGCGAACAACGTTGTCGCCTTCGCTCTGTAAGCGGAATCCCCGGTTGTTCTTTTCTCCGCCCGCCATTAGTCTCAGGCTGAAGACATGACGAGACGACGCTGGATTGCCGATCGCTGGAATGAAGACTCCGCCGTTCTGCTCGATGCGCAGGCCGCGCATCTGGCGCGAGTGCTGCGCGCGCGCGCAGGCCAGCAATACGACATCGTTGCCGGCGGCGTGGTGCGGCGCGGCGTGATCGAAAACGTCAGCGAGAATGCCGTCACTTTTTCTCTGCACGAGCCGATCGAGACCGCTGGAGCTCTGCCCCTCACCGTCGGGATGAGCGTCATCCGTTTTGAGCGCATGGAGTGGGCCATCGAAAAGCTGACCGAGCTTGGCGTCGCGCGCTTCTTTCCGCTCCTCGCGCAGCGCAGCGAGAAGCATCTTGCGCAAGCGGCGCAGAAGCGCGTCGAACGCTGGCGGAAGATCGCCCGCGAATCGGCGCAGCAATCGCGCCGCAGCGATGTGCCGGAAATCTCCGATCCCATAATACTTCCCGGGTTCCTTGCCGAACTTCAGGATGGATTGAAACTGGTCCTCTCGGAATGCGAGCAGGACAGGTCATTGAAAAGCTGCCTCGATGCAACGCAAACCTCAACCGGGATTCCGCCGCGACCTGTGGAGAGAATTTGTGCCGCCATTGGACCCGAAGGCGGATGGACCACTGCGGAACTCGCCGGATTCACGCAGCACGGTTGGCAGCCCGTCAGCCTCGGTCCGCACATCTTGCGCGCGGAGACGGCTGCCATTTCTCTCGCCAGCGTGGTGGGCGCATGGCTGGCTGCCGACTAAAGATTCCGGACACCGGTATTGAGTCCGTCGGATTCTGATTACGCCAGGACCGTCAACCCCGTCGATGCCGCCTGCTCATGCGCATGATAGGAAGACCGCACCAGCGGACCGGACTCGACATGGCGGAAGCCCATCCGTAGCGCCTCCTCTTTCATCCATGCAAATTCCTGCGGCGTATAGATACGCGTCATCGGCAGGTGGTCTTTCGATGGCCGCAGATACTGGCCCACGGTCAAAATGTCTGTCCCGGCTTTGGCGAGATCGCGGAAAACGTCCAGCAGTTCGTGCATCTCTTCGCCCAGGCCAACCATCACGCCGGACTTGGTGACCAGCTTCGGGTTCAGTTCCTTGGCATACTCTAGCAGCCGCAGCGTCCGCTCATACCGCGCGCCGGAACGCACGACGCGATACAGCCGCGGCACGCTTTCCGTATTGTGGTTCAACACTTCCGGCGCAGCCTCGACCACAATACGAATAGCCGTTTCGTTTCCTTGAAAGTCTGGCACCAGCACTTCCACCTGACAACCCGGTGCCTGCTTGCGGATCTCCGCGATCACCATCGCAAACGCGCGCGCCCCGCCGAGGATATCGTCATCTCGGTTCACACTCGTGATGACGGCGTGTTTCAACCCTAATACGGCGACCGCTTCCGCCACGCGGCGCGGCTCATCGAAGTCGATTGCCTCCGGGCGTCCCTTCGGCACCGCGCAGAACCCGCAGCGCCGCGTGCAAAGGTTGCCCAGCATCATGAATGTCGCCGTCTTGTGGTTCCAGCATTCGCCGATGTTGGGGCAATGCGCCGACTCGCAAACCGTGTGCAGGTTCAGGCTGCGTGCCAGTTTCTTCAAGTCATGAAACGTTTCGCCCATGGGTGCGCGCGCCTTCAGCCAGTCCGGCTTCGGCTGCGGCCGCTTGGGCGAAACGTCGATCTGGATCAACTCAGGAAAAGTGGCCATGTCGAACTTTCCATTGTAGCTGTTGTGGCCTGGTCCGTAATTTTCTACCGCAACCGTCGTAAAATCTCCGGCCTCACCAGATAGAAAAAGAAAATGAAGTTCACAATCGTCATCACCCAGTAGTTGTTCTGGTGATATCGCAGGATGACATAGATCCCGTAGCCGCTGGTCAGAAATGATGCGGCCAGCGCCAGCGCCCAGCCCCAGCGCTTCATGCGCAGCAGGCCGAGACTCGCCAGCGCCAGCAGTGTCGCCACTCCCAGCACCGTCAGGCGCGAAGCCTCGCTGGCAAAGTGGTGCGTCAACACCCCCATGACGCCGATGACAGCTTCCAGCAGTAGCCACAACGCGATCGCCGCCACCCCGGGAAGTTTCGCGGCGGCCTCCGTCTGCGGTCTTTGGTTCGCTGCGTTCGTCTCGTTCATAGGGTATGCAGATACGCCAGCAGGTCCTGCATTTGCTGGTCGTCCAGGTCGTTGCCGAAAGCAGGCATCATATTTCGTCCGTGGAGTATGGTGGCGCGCACCCGGTCATCGTTCGCTGGCGCGCCGCTGGGAAGGTAGGGCTTCTTGAACAGTCCCTGCAATCCGGGGCCATTCAGCGGCTTTTCCTGGTTGGCGTAGTGGCAGACGGCACAGTGCGACTGGAAAACGACATAACCATTCGTCTCCGTCGGCGAAAGCTGGTCGAGCGGCTTGGAAGCTGGCGCGGAGCGGCAGCCCGCGACAGGAATGCAGGCCGTCACCAGCGCCATTGCGAAAAATGCGGTCGTTCGTTTCAATCTTCTATTCTCAACGGCAGCCGGGTTCTTTGCAAAAATCCTCAATGCTCTGCGGCCCGATCCCGCGCTTCATACGCGGAAATAATCGGCGCGCCAGTTTTGAATGGCCTGCTTGATCTGCTTCGATGTCAGCTTTTCATTCAGTGCACGCTCGACCAGCCCGGGCACTTCCGCATCGCAGGCAAAACGCAGCGCAATTAACTGACGCTCGTCCAGTTCTCCAATGTGGGCCCGCAGCGGTTCCGGCAGCAGAATGGCGAGCCGCATCCGCTCCTCCAGCCGGATCACGCGGTCCTGCACTTTCAACGCGTACCCGCGGCATTTTCCGGCAGCCACAAACAACGCGGTCGCCAGAACAACCAGCCAGGCGCTCTCAAAATGCGGGTCCCGCACCAGATGAATTATGGACAGGATCACAGTGATCAGCAGCACCGGCGCCAGAAAATAATGAAACGCCGGATCGACGCGGGCGTGATTGGCATACGTTTGCGGTTTTCTTTCGGCCATAGAATTTCTCCCTTTTCTTAAAACCCGTGCAGGTTCAGGATGCGCGCCGGGTCGGCTGCATCGCAATATCCATTATTCCGCTGCGGCTGCGCCAACAATACCATCGATTGTCTTCGTCAGCCCCTTCGATTGCGGCAGATGGCCGTTGCACAAAATGGAGAGGACCAGCGTGCGCCCGCTCTTCGTCGTCAAATAGCCGCTCAGGCTGTTTACTTCGTCCAGCGTCCCTGTCTTGGCGAAGACACGTCCGCGCAATGCCCCGCGGGTAAACCGGCCCGACAAGGTTCCATCGACGCCGCCCACCGGCAGCGTGGCGCGAAACTCAGCGCCCCAGGGCTGCTCCGCCGCGTACCGCAGCAGGGCCGTCAAAGCGCGCGGGGTCACCCGGTCCTCCGGCGACAGGCCGGAACCGTCGTAGAAGAAAAAATCCTGCTGCGCGACGCCGGCGCGCAGCAGAAATGCCCGCACCACTCTCGCTCCCTCCACTACGGAACCATCCTCGCCATACTGCCTGCCCAGCAGGCGCAGCAGAATCTCGGCATGTAGATTCTGGCTTACCTTGTTTGTCACCGTAATGTCTTCCAGCATGGGCACGGAGTTCCGCGAGGCCAGCACCACTGCACCCGGCGGCAGATCCGCCCTGGCCGGCGCGGTCTGTCTGCCCGCGCCCACAGGCAGTGTCAGCGGGCGCAAAGCGCTCTGCTCGAACACCGCCGTATCGTTCGCTGGACGATGATGCGCCACCGCTCCGCCCGAAACTGCGATTCCCCGCGCCTCCAGCATCTGGCGAAACGCAAGCGCGGCAAACTCCGCGGGGTCCTGAATCGCCAGCGCCAGATGTTTTGCCGGCCCGCCCGCCGGCAGAGTGCCGAAGATTCGTATCTCCCGCGAGCCAATCTGGCGGTCGAGGCCCAGCGAAGGCTGCGAACCCGCCGCCGAAGTCCGCCCCGCATCGCTCACCGTGTAATACAAGCTGGTCATGTCCGGACTCCAGGCATACGTCAGCGCATCGCCCGGTTGCGCGCCCGGCATAATCGCCAGATACGCAACATTGTCATTTACCGTCAGCGCGGAAACCGGCGCGCCCCAGCTCCATTCCAGATCGTCCCACGCCCAGCCCGCGCCGTAAGGCTCCCACGGAAACGCCGTGTCGTCTCCGACGATGTTGCCATCCACCCGCCGCACGCCCCGCTGCTGCATCTGGTCTGCCAGCGCCTCCAGCGCACTCAGCGGCGGCGCTGGCCGGTCGGTCTTTCCGTTGTAAGGATACGCCCGTCCCGACATGCTGGCATCGCCCGCGCCCGCCAGCGTCACATCTCCTCGCACCGTTCCCTGCGCGTCTGGCGCGGCAGCGGCAATCACGCGCGTCTCAATGGTGGCTGTCGGCCCCAGCAGCGCCAGCGCCGCAGCCGTCGTCACTAGCTTGGCGTTTGAGGCCGGCGCAAACAGCTGCATGTCGTTCTTCTCGTATAGAGCACGGCCATCCATCGCCGTTATCGATATGCCCCAGTGGGCCTGCGCCGCCTCCGGGTTCGCCAGCAGAGCCTCTATCTGATGGGGAAGCGATGCTGCTGTCCTGGCGTGCCCGCTCGCCGCCGCATGTCGCCGATGTGCCCCTCGCGCAACCGGGGTTAGCACAGGTCCGCAAAGAACGCAGAGTAGCGCCCCCGGCAACAATTGCCGACGTGATCGCAGGGTTAGGGTCATGCCAGAATTTTACAGGGGCGCAATGGGCGCCGCGCCAGGCTGGTATTCCATCCCGGGCCATAGAATCGTGTCATGATCGTCTCGCCGCGCCCGCGCTTCCGCTGGTCCCTGCGCACACGCACTCTTACGCTGGGAGAGCGCACTCTGCTCGCTGGCATCGTGAACATCACGCCGGATTCCTTCTCCGACGGAAACAGGTTCTATCTGCCGGAGAAGGCCGTCGAGCACTGCCTGCGGCTTTTAGAAGATGGCGCGGACATCCTCGACCTGGGCGGCGAGTCTACGCGTCCCGGTGAACGGCCCGCGCTTTCCGCGCAGCAGGAGATCGACCGTGTCCTGCCCGTACTGGAAGCGGTGCTGCGCGCCGAACCCGCCACCGTAATTTCAATCGACACCTGCAAGGCTGAAACCGCGCGCGCCGCTGCCAATGCGGGCGCGGAGATCGTCAACGATGTCAGCGGCTTTCTGTGGGACACGGCAATGGCCGCCGCCTGTGCCCATCTGGGGTGCGGCGCAATCCTGATGCACACCCGCGGCAGGATGCACGAATGGCGAACGCAACCCCCGCTTGCCCCGGATGAAGTTGTGCCGCTTGTGCTGCGCGATTTGCGTGCGCGGGCTGAAGCGGCACTTGCAGCCGGGGTGCATCGGGAAAATATCGTCCTCGATCCGGGATTCGGATTCGGCAAGACCGGAGATGAAAATTATCCGCTGCTGGCGCACTTCGATGCGCTGCACGCGCTGGGGTTTCCCCTGCTCGCGGGCACATCCAGAAAATCGTTCCTTGGGACAACCGTTCAGAAAATTTACGGAATTGCCGTTCCGCCGGACCAGCGGCTCGTCCCCACCCTCGCATCTCTGACTGCGGCAATATTGGCCGGCGCTCACCTTGTCCGGGTGCACGACGTCCGCGAAGCCCGTGAGGCCGCCGCAATCGCGGATGCGATTCGCAACTGTGGAGAGAACATCTCCTGACTATTTGCAGACTGGCCCGGTGCTTACGCGGCGGTTCCGAATAAAAATCCCACCCCTGCCGTGATCGCCATCGCCAGCGCGCCCCAGAACGTGACCCGCCATGCGCCCGCCAGCACGCTCGCTCCCCCGGCCCGTGCGGCCAATGCCCCCAGCAAAGCCAGAAACAGCAGCGACGTTCCCGCGACCAGATAGATCAGAAGTGCGTCAGGAGAAAACGCCGTGACCGCCAGCGGCAAAGCGGCGCCCACGGCAAAGCTCGCCGCCGAGGCCAACGCTGCCTGAACCGGATGCGGCGTGTTGGTCGTAGTGATGCCAAGCTCGTCGCGGGCATGGGCCTCCAGCGCATCGTGGGCCATCAACTGATCGGCAACCTGCTTCGCCAGCTTCGGGTCGAGCCCCCGTCCCACATAAATCTCAGCCAGCTCCCTGTGTTCGCCCTTGTTGTCCTCTTTCAGTTCCGCGCGTTCCAAGTCCAGTTCCGCACGTTCCGTATCGGCCTGCGAGTGGACGGAGACATATTCTCCCGCCGCCATCGACATCGACCCCGCCATCAGGCCCGCCACTCCGGCGATCAACACGTTGTGGTGGGTAGTGTGCGCTGTCGCTACACCAAGCACCAGACTTGCAGTCGAAAGAATGCCGTCATTCGCGCCCAGCACCGCCGCGCGCAGCCATCCCACTCGGTCAATTTTGTGCTGCTCCTTGGTGTCAGCCGCCATACCTTTGGGTCTCCTCAATGGCTATTCCTCAGAAGTTCCCCCGGAAGCGGCCAGCGCAACCGATGTGTCCCAGTGCGCGGATTGCAGCTCGCGCGCCGCCGTCTCGATCGGCAGCGTCTCGGCAATCTCATCCTGGCCGATCTTCAATTCATGCAGCTTTGCCGCCAGAGAAAATACGCTGCCCCGGCCCTCCACCGCTCCCACCAGGCTGTTGAACTGCTTCACGGTGCTGTTCAGCGCGCTTCCCATCTTTGTGAAATATTCCTGCGTGCCCGCCAGTTTTCTATAGAGGTCTTCACCCGCCTTGCAGATTTCAATGGCGTTGCGCGTGATCTCCATCTGCTGCCAGCCATACGCCACCGCTTTCAGCAGCGCGATCAACGTTGTCGGCGTCGCTAGAATCACGTTGAGTTGGCTGCCCGCTTCAATCAGGCTCGGGTCCTGCTCCAGCGCGGCGCTGAAAAGAACTTCGCTCGGCAGAAAACAGATAACAAAGTCGGGCGAGTTCTGAAACCGCTGCCAGTATTGCTTTCCGCCAAGCTGCGATAGATGCGTCCGCACCTGCGAGGCATGCGCCTTCAGGCATATCGTTCGCTGAATTTCATCGGTGCAGTTCATCGCGGACAGGTACGCATCCAGCGGCGTCTTGGCGTCGATGATGATGGCTCGCCCGTTCGGCAGTTGCACCACCACATCGGGCCGCTGCGCCGCATCGTCGTCCCCGCCCCTCATGTGCTTTTCCACTTCGAACGAGCAGTGCTCCACCATGCCGGCGAACTCAATGCAGCGCTTCAACTGCAATTCTCCCCAGTTGCCCCGCGCCTTGGGGGCGCGCAGCGCCTGCACCAGTTGGGTCGTCTCCTGGCGCAGCGTCTCATGCGTCTTCTGGATGTTTTTTATCTCCGTCAGGACTTCCGTATAGGCCTCGGCGCGCCGTGTTTCCAGTTGTTGCGTCTGCGCCTCCATCTTGCCCAGGGTCTCCCGCACCGGAGACAGAAGTTTCTCGATCGATTCTTCTTTCGCCGACAGCTCCCGGTTCGCTATCCCCAGAAACTGTGCATTGTTTTCCTTCAGAATGTCTCCCGCCAGCGACTTGAACGTGTCCGTCAACTTTTCCCGCGCCGCCGTCAGCAGTTCGCGCTCGCTCTCGAGCGCTGCCTGTCCCGCCTTCAATTGTTCCTGCACACGGACTGCCTCGGTGCTCAGCTCCGTATACTGCCGGCGAAGGTTTCCCAGCTCCCCGTGTTGTTCGTCACATAACCGGCGCAGTTCCTTCGCCTGCGTTTGAAATCCTGCCTGCCCGGCCACCAGCGTGTCCCGTTCTCCCCGCAGACGCTCCACTTCTTCCCGGTTTTCCCGCAATGCCGCGGCCACGGGCGCGGCGGCAGCCGAACCGGCGCGTCGGCCCAGCCACCAGCCCGCCACCGCCGCCAGAATCACCAGAACTCCCATTCCCGTCATCGCCGACATTCCCATTCCCATATGCCTCTCCGCTATGGTACCGGCCTGGAC
>JADEYI010001557.1_pt1 | contig 16378 bp, 9 predicted proteins | sample 8542331 | NCBI WGS metagenome assembly JADEYI01 (sample SAMN16510988, study PRJNA670497) | mine drainage metagenome | isolation source: biofilm near Copperflume 1 | place: Germany: Marsberg coppermine Kilianstollen | collected 2018-02 | reverse complement strand
GCTGGCTATGGGGTTGCATGTGCTGCCCATCACTGAAAAATTGCTGGTCGATACCAAACGCGAACGCGCGCAATACTATCTTATGACCGGCGATTCGCTCCACCTGGGCTGCATGAACAGGTGTATCATGCATCGCCGCAAGGTTCCCCTGAATAATATTGCTACAATGGATGGCGATTTTGCCAGTATTCCAGGCGTTATCGTCTGGAAGCCTGATGAAGTTACCTGGTAAAAAGGTGTTCTATCCCATGCCTACACACGACATTATCGATAACCGTACTGAAAAACTGGTAGACTCTATCAAGCGTATGCTCGACTCCACCGAGTACGCCCGTTTTGCCGTTGGCTACTTCTTTCTCTCAGGATTGGAGAGCATCGCGGAGCGCATGGATGGCGTGAAAGAACTGCGCTTGCTGATCGGCAACACCACCAACCGCGAAACGCTGGAACAACTGGCCGAGGGCTATCGCAGGCTGGAACTGCTTCAGGACGCGCTTGAAGCGCAGCAATACCCTAAGCGTACCGACATGTCACGCATGGCCGCCACGACCGCCGAAAACATTCGCGCAACGGTCGAAGAGATGGATCAGACAGATGCAGGCGAAGCGCTGGTGAAAACGCTCGTGCGCATGATCTCGGAAAAACGCCTTAAAGTGCGCGTCTATACCAAAGGACGACTCCATGCCAAAGCCTACATCTTCGATTACTATGAGACGCTGTTCGACAGGCAAAGTAGACCGGTTGAACGCCACGAAAAAGGCATCGCCATCGTCGGCTCCTCCAACCTGACGCTTTCAGGGGTCAGCCACAATACCGAACTCAATGTCATTGTGCAGGGCAACGATAACCACGCCGCACTGGGCGCGTGGTTCGACGAACTGTGGAACGAGTCGCAGGATTTTGACGAGACGCTGATGCGCGAGATGCAGCAATCCTGGGCCATTGCCCTGGCCCGGCCATGCGATATTTACATGAAGACGCTCTACGCGCTGGTCAAAGATCGGTTGGAGGGCGAGGACGCGCGCGACATCCTGTGGGACGATGAAATCACTTCACGCCTGGCCGATTTCCAGAAAGTCGCGGTGCGCCAGGCGGTGCAGATCATACGCGATTTTGGCGGCGTGTTCGTCTCTGACGTGGTTGGCCTGGGCAAAAGCTATATCGGCGCGGCCATCATCAAGCATTTTGAGCGCACAGAACACGCCCGCCCCCTCGTTATATGCCCGGCTCCACTCGTGGAGATGTGGGAGCGCGCCAACGAGGTCTACCAGTTGAACGCGCGCGTCCTCTCTATGGGCTACCTGCGCGAAGACGACGATGGCAATTTCAACTTCCTGCTCAAAGACGCCAAATATCGCGACAGGGATTTCGTGCTGCTTGACGAGAGCCATAACTTCAGGCATGGAGACACGCAGCGCTATAAAGTCATGCAAACATTCCTGGCGACCGGCAAACACTGCTGCTTCCTGACAGCCACGCCGCGCAACCAGAGCGCGTGGGATGTCTATTTCCAGATCAAGCTCTTCCACCAGGACGATAAGACCGACTTGCCCGTAGACCCGCCCGTGCTGCGTGATTATTTCCGCCTGGTTGAAAAAGGCGAACGCAAACTGCCCGACCTGCTCTCCAATATCTTAATCCGTCGCACCCGCAACCATATTTTGCGCTGGTATGGCTATGACGCCGTCACGCACCAGCCGCTTGATCCATCACAGTTCAAAGCCTACCTGGAAGGCCAGAAACGCGCCTATGTGATGGTGGGTGGAAGACACCAGTTCTTCCCACAACGCACGCTAGAGACCATCGAATACAGCATTGAAGACACCTATCGCGGACTGTACCAGTTGTTGCGCGGTATTGTAGGCAAAGCCCGCAAAGGTCAATTAAACAGTATAGCGGAAGATGAATTAACTTTCGCTCGGTATGGCCTGTGGCGCTATGTGGTCAAAAGCAAGCAAAAGCAAGAACCCTATGCCACCATGCAGCGCGCCGGACAGAACCTGCGTGGCCTTATGCGCGTACTGCTTTTCAAACGTTTCGAGTCGAGCGTCTATGCCTTTCAACAAACCGTGCGCCGCCTGCTGCGTGTGCATAAAGCCTTCCTGGCCTCTCTTGCGCAGGGCATTGTACCCGCAGGTGAGGAAGCGCAGAGCATCCTCTACGAATCCGATGTTGCCGATGAAAGCATTTTAATGGATGCTTTAAGCGGTGTCACAGGACGCTACCATATTGCGGATTTTGATCTGCATCGTTTGCAAAGCGCAATAGAACACGATATTCGCTTACTTGAGAAGATTCTCACGCTGGTTGAGCCTATCACACCTGAGCAAGACGCCAAACTCCAGACATTCTTGAAACGGCTGGCAGAAGCGCCATTAAAAGACGGAAAATGCCTGATCTTCACGCAGTATGCCGATACCGCGCGCTACCTGTTTGAAAACCTCAATCCCAGGGGCAAGCGTAACGATATCGAGGTGATCTACAGCGGCGATAAAAGCAAAGCGCGCGTGGTAGGCAGATTCGCCCCTCGTTCCAATCCAGAATACGAGATGCCTCCCAACGAAACCGAGCTACAAACCCTGATCGCGACCGACGTACTCGCCGAGGGCCTGAATATGCAGGATTGCGATAAGATCATCAACTACGACCTGCACTGGAACCCGGTACGGCTTATTCAACGCTTCGGACGCATTGACCGTATCGGCAGCGAACACGCCGTGATCTACGGCTTTAATTTCTTGCCAGAGACGGGCATAGAGAAGAACCTGGGCCTGCGCCAGAAACTGCACAATCGTATTCAAGAAATTCACGACTCCATCGGCGAAGACTCGGCCATTCTCGACCGCAGCGAGCGACTGAACGAAGAAGCCATGTATGCCATTTACGAGAAGCAGGGCAACCAGTTAAGCTTCTTTGAAGAGGACGATGAAGATTTTCTTGACCTCAACGAGGCCGAGGAGATCATGAGGCAGTTGCGCAAAGAAAATCCAGGCGAATACGAACGCATCGCCGACTTGCGCGATGGCATCCGCGCCGCGAAACCATCAAGCCAGAAAGGACTCTTCGTATTTTGCCAGGCGGGCCGCTATCAACAACTCTTCTTGTTAGATGAGCAGGGCGAGATCATTTCCCGTGACATTCCCCGTATCCTGGGAATGCTTAAAACCACTCCAGAACAGTCTGGTGGCTCCCTACCGCCCGATTATAACAAAGCAGTGATGCGCGTAAAACGCCGTTTTGCCGAAGAGGTCAAACATCGTCAGGCCGAACGAGAACACACCCTCTCTCTTACGCAGGGCCAGCGTTATGTGCTGCGCGAACTACGCGAGCTTTTCAGATACGCCACAGACGACGAAGAGAAAGCGCAAATCAACCTGCTGGAAAAAGCTTTTCGCGGCCCTATCACCACCGCCATCAATCGAGAACTCAATTTCTTGCGCAAGAACGCCGTGAAAGAGCGAGCTTTACTGAAAAGTCTGGGACAGGTCTACTTTCAACACAACATGCAAGACTGGGCAGACAATCAACGCCGCCGCTCAGGAGATGACGACCTGCCCAGGCTGATATGCAGCGAAGGACTTATTTAGCCTGTTCCAGCAAATTCCCCTCAATCCCCAGCGATGGCAACAACTGCGCCTGCGCCTGCGTCGTCAGCGGCAGCCCCCACAGCTTAATGAAGCCCAGCGCGGCATTATGGTCAAATTGATCGCCCGTATCATACGTCGCCAGGCTATGACTATACAGCGAATGCTCCGACTTGCGACCCACCACCGTGCATTGCCCGTTCGTCAGCTTCACGCGCACAACCCCGCTCACGAAACGCTGCGTACTCTGCACATACGTCGCCAGGTCCTGGTGCAGCGCGCTGTACCACTGCCCGTTATACACCAGCCGCGCATATTCGGCAGCCACGATCTCTTTGAAGCGCGTCTGGTCACGGCTCAACGTCATGCTCTCCAGGGCGCGATGCGCCGCGTGCAGCACCGTCGAAGCGGGAGCCTCGTACACCTCGCGCGACTTGATGCCCACCAGGCGGTTCTCGATAGCATCAATGCGCCCGATACCATAGCTCCCGGCCAGCGTGTTCAGCGTCTCAATCAGCCTCAGACTCTCGACCTCCTCACCGTTCAGCGCCACGGGTATGCCATGCTGGAAAGTGATTTCCACGTAAGCAGCCTCTCTCGGCGCGTTCTCCGGCCCGCTCGTCCACTCATACACATCCGCCGGCGGCTCTTCCCACGGATCTTCCAGAATGCCCGTCTCAACGCTCCTGCCCCACAGGTTTTGATCGACCGAATACGGGCTAGCGTTTGTCGCCGTAATCGGAATGGTATGTTCCGCCGCGTAAGCAATCTCGTTATCGCGCGTCATACTCCACTCCCGCACGGGCGCGATAATCTTGAGATCAGGAGCCAGCGTATTTATCGATACATCGAAGCGCACCTGGTCATTGCCCTTGCCCGTGCAGCCATGCGCCACCGCGACAGCCCCTTCAGCTCGCGCCACCTCCACCAGCAAACGCGCAATCAACGGGCGCGCCAGCGCCGTCGCCAGGGGATACTGGTTTTCGTAAATCGCGCCCGCCTGTAAAGCCGGCCACACAAAGTACCGCACAAAATCAGCCCGCGCATCCACCACCAGCGCCTTAATCGCCCCAATCTGCTCCGCGCGCGCAGCGATAGCGGGCAAATCGCGATCATTGCCCACATCAATCGTCAGCGTAATCACATCCAGATCATAGTGTTCCTTGATCCAGCGAATAGCCACCGAAGTATCCAACCCGCCAGAATATGCCAGCACAACGCTTGCCATGAGATTGTTCCTTCCTGCCCTATTCCAGGGCGACCGCAAGGGTCCTTACACATGTAGGGTTTTTGCCAGGAACCGATCCTGGAGCCTGTCATTCTGAGCGCAGCGAAGAATCTGCCTGCCACGAAAGATTCTTCGCTGCGCTCAGAATGACAGGCTCTGGAAACCACAGCCTTGTCACAAACCGACCCTTGCCAGCCGCAAGGGTCATCCCTACCTTATACGGCATTAGCTTGCCCCACCAGCGCCTGTATCGCTGACTCGAACTGTTCTTTTTTAGCATTCCACGCCTTCGCAATCTCCTGCAAATTGCCCTCCAACCCGGCCAGTCCCAGATTGCCCGCCCCTCCAACGTGACTACGCGCCGCCAGGCGCTTCACAAGCTGCTCCTCGCTCTCTACCGGAAAGGCCTGCTTGCGCTCCAACTGCGCCGTCACCTCAGCAGCCACGATGCGGTACGCATCTCGGAACGGCAGCCCCGCGCTTTTCGTCAGTTCATAAGCGCGGTCGGCGGCAAACAGCTCATACGTGCAGGCAGCCAGCAAGCGTTCCTTATTGACATCCAGGTTGCTCACCACCAGCGCGCACACCTCCAGGCTCTCCTGCGCCAGGTCCAACGCCTCCATAAATGGCCGTTTCGTTTCCTGGTAATCCATATTGTATCCCGTCGGCAAACCGCTCACGATACCCAGAATTTGCTGTTGCAGCGCCAGCATCGTCTGCGTGCGCGCTCGTACCAGCTCCATCACGCCCAGGTTGCGCTTCTGCGGCATAATACTGCTGCCTGTGCTCAGTTCCTGTGGCACTACGAAAAATCCATATTCAACAGTGGTAAACAGCAGGATATCCTGCGCCATTTTGCTCACATCGAGCAGAATCTGCGCCAGCGCCTGCACAATCACCGCTTCGATCTTGCCCCGGCTGTTCTGCGCGTACACCACGTTATGCTGCGCCGAGCGAAAACCCAGCAATTGGGCGCAATATTCGCGGTCAATCGCCACCGGCACTCCGTAACCGGCAGCCGACCCCAGCGGTGAGCGATCATTCAGAAAGTAGGCCGTTGACAGCAATTGTTCGTCGTCCAGCAGCGCTTCCGCGAAACTGGCCGCCCACATGCCCACCGAAGACAGCATGGCGCGCTGCATGTGCGTATAGCCAGGCATGGGCATGTACTCGTGCTTCCCGGCAAACTCCAGTAACGCCTCGCACAGCCTGCACAGCTTTCGCGCCACTTCATGCAATTGTTCTTTGCCATACAGCCGCAGGTCTACCAGCACCTGGTCATTGCGCGAGCGCGCCAGGTGAATCTTCTTCCCAATCGGCCCCGTCGCCTCCGCCAGGTAGTTTTCCACCCGCGTATGCACATCTTCGTCAGCCTGAGTGATAGTGAACTGCTGCATGGCTTCCATCGTCAGAATATCGCACAGGGCATCTTTCAATACCCCGTGTTCCTTCTCCGTCAGCGCGCCGATCTTCGTCAGCATAGCCACATGTGCCAGCGATCCCCACACGTCATGCCGTATCAACCGCTGGTCAAGCCCGCTGTTTTGCGCCGCCTCGTAACTCTCCACCAGTTCGTGCAAGCGATACCCTTTTTGCCACAATTTTGTCATAATAATCAGTCCTTGATGATCTTTGACAACCAGACGGGAAAATTCCTGATGAACTTCACCAACCACCACCGATCACCGCTTGTCACCCTGAGCGTAGCGAAGGGTCTCACTCGCCGGACGCCGGGATCCTTCGCTACGCTCAGGATGACAGGACCGGCTGTGGCCGGGAAAATTCATCAGGACAAAGCCACCATCTCAGTCCGTATTCACACTCGCCGCCATTGCATCGCGCCGCGCAATCAGTTCGTAGGGAATACCGCGCAGGTGTGCCGAGGGCGCGCTCTCCTTCTGGTTGAAACTCGCGCTCTTGATCGAACGCACATCCGGGAAAAAGAGGCCGCTAGAGGACGAGCGCGAGACGATATCAATGTTGCCCTTATACAACTCAATGGTATACTGACCATTCACAACACCCTGCGTGGCGGCAATAAATGCATCGATAGCATTCTTCAAGGGATGGAACCACTCGCCATGATAGACCATCCTCGCCCAGTGCGCGTCCATCTGCCGCTTCAATTGTATCTCATCCTTCGTCAGGCAAAACTGCTCCAGGTCGCGATGCACCTTGAGCAGGATAGTAGCGGCAGGCGCTTCATAAATCTCACGCGACTTCAAGCCCATGATGCCATCCTCAAAGAGATCAATCTTGCCGATGCCGTTAGCCCCGCCAATTGCATTTAATTGCTCGATGATCGAGTCCAGCGGCAGCTTCTCGCCATTCAGCGCCACCGGTAGCCCATTTTGCCATTGCAGCGTAATCGTCGTAGGCGTATCCGGCGCTTTAGCCGGCGGCGCCAGCCACATCCAGATCGAATCAGGCAATTCCGTGCTGAGATCGATGCCACCACTGGCAATCGAACGGCACCACATCGTCTTATCATCGCCCCCCGCAATCAATTCCTCGACCGGAATACCAAAATGCTCCATCAGCAACTGCTCTTCGCCGCGTGTCAGGTCAAAGTCACGCACCGGCACGAATATATCCGTCCCAGGCGCGAACATGCTGAAGACATTATGCATACGGTACTGGTCATTGCCCTTGCCCGTCGAGCCTTCCATCAGGGCATCGCACCCCAGCTCAAGCGCCTTCTTAGCGATTTTAGAAGCGATCAACTGCCGCGTCATCGAGGTAGACACGGGATAGCCATTATAATCCGAGTTGGCCCAGATCGCCTTGCTGAGCCACTGTTCGGTAAATTCCTGCTTCGCGTCAATCACAAGCGGCGCAATGTCCAGTTTCGTGGCTCGCTCGACGCTCTCCTGCATTTCCTGCTCGCCCTGCCCAACGTCAACCGTAATGGCGGTCAATTGCCGCGCGGAATACTTCTCAGCCGAAAGCTTGACGCACAGCGTCGAATCCAGCCCGCCCGAATAGGCCAGGGCGATATGCTTGCCCTGTGGCACCTCAACAGACGCGACTTTGTGCAATGCAAGTGCGAGCGCGCTACTGGTAACATCGATAGTGGCCAATGCCGGGTTGTTCTGGCTGCTAATTGCCATAATCTGAAACTCCTTCAATCTGATCTAGCGAGGAAGGAGCCGGGCAACAAAAAACCCTCGCCCCTTCCCAAAACAGTGAAGAAGGGACGAGAGCGATTATACAAATACTCCCGTGGTGCCACCCTGTTTGTCTTTCTCTCCATCTTCGATAGGAAATATCACATTACTTGCGATTTATCCCACGCCACCTCAGCGTAGCGGGTCGGAAAGACCACTTTTCGCGGTTATTCTCCTGCCTGGGAACCACCCACCTGTTCCTACTTGCCCTCACGCGCTCAATTGCTCGTAACGCGCAAAAGCTTTCTTCGGCCAGCCGCTCACGAATGCGTTCTGAGAAGGCCATCCCATTCCGAACTTCCACTCTGCTTCGGATCGCTGTCGGTCGCCCATCTCATACTACTCTCGCTCAACGCGGGTCAGTGTGTATGAATTTGACGTATTAAGCATACCAGCCTGGAAAGGGATTGTCAACGGCAAATTTATTTGCCTTTCACTACTCGGACGATTCTGCTCAGGTTTTAGGGCCTGGATCGAGCATTGGACAATGAAGATATATCTAAACTTCTTTTTACTACCGACTCAATATCTCCTGGACAAACAGCGATCCCATTGTAGCGCCAATAGGCTGTGTTTGAGCAACGCAAACCAGGAGACCTTTCTATCTCACACTGGCAAGCGTCTATTTCTTGCATTCCCAGGGCGTTATGATAATACGAAGTGAACACCTGGCGCAGGGCCATACGCAGAAGCCGGATGTGGTTAAACGCCAGATCAGGAAGGTTCTGCAGGTTCTCTACCGAGTGCCATTGCACACGAGAAGCATCGTCGCCTGCCTTAGTTCTGGCGTCTGGACCCAGTGGCTCTCTGAGGACGTAGAGCAAACACACGTACTTTCCACGTGGATCTTCAAAATCCTCATAGGTTTGGGCTTGCTGAAATAAATGGATAGGGATATCAAGGCCCGTTTCCTCGTGTGTTTCACGCTGAGCAGCGGCTTCTAAAGACAGGTCTTCTGTGGTGAGATGACCGCCAGGAAGTGCCCACATCCCTTGATAGGGCTGGTTTTTTCGCTGGATCAGGACCACTTCCCATCCAGAACCGGAGGGGGAGAGGCGGGGAATAACGATATCGACAGTGACGAAGACTCTTGCCGCTGTATCTGACATACAAGTAATCTCCTTTGCTATAGTACGTCATTATCCATGCGCATATATGTTTCATAGAGAAGGCCTTTCAGATTTTGCACTTCTGGATGGTTTCGGGAAAGGCTATTCCCCAATTTCCTCAACAGCTTGCGTACCCGATTCATTTGATGTGGTGAATGGCATTGGTACGCCAGGATAAAACCCTTACTTATCAAATCTAGCCCTGTCGTGATATCACTGGCGTCACAGAATACTTGTCCTCTACTGATTCCTAAGAGTGCCTGCCATCGTGGAGTCACAGACTCAGCTTTGTCAAGTGATTTTTCTGCAAGTTCCAGGTAAGTAAGGGCGTTCAATGGCTTTCCAAGATCACGATTTGCCTTTCCTCGAATTTCGTACACCTCAAAAGGGATGAACTCTTTTCTCACAGTGTCTCTCCCCTCGCCCGCAAAGGCAAGAAGGTCCGTTGCTTCTGAAATGGTTTGCTCGAAGGCAGTTTCGTTGCCAATATCACCGTAGGTGTAGGCAAGAAGTTGGAGAATATGCCCTAATGTTGCTCGATCAGCGTCAGCAGCCCGATTTCTGGCATTTTCCATGTAGTTAAGAGCAGTTGCTTTGTCATTCTGTTGTCGTAATACGTCACCCGTGAGAGCAAGATAAGTAGCGGTTAAATTTGTATCATGGATTTCTTCCGCAAACTTGTATGCCTGAATGTAGTGGTAAAGAGCAGAGTCGTTTTGTAGCGCATCAAGGTAGATTGTGCCAAGTAGACCATGACACCGGATAACAAGCTCCTTTATGTGAAGTACATGGACAGTGGCTAAGGGCATATAGATCATTCTCTCTAGAGTGGGCAGCAGTTTTGTTATTTCTCTTGCAATCTGCTTTGGTCTTGAGCCAAACCAGGCTTCCCAGGCGAGGTTAATAATACTTTCAGCCTGGTCAAGTCTCTCGTTTATTGCCTGGTTTATGTCTGTCACCAGAGTAATGCTTGTGGGCGATTGGTTGAGGACATCGAGCCGTTGTTGGATTTCTTTTAGAAAGAGAGCGCATTCTTGCTTTTTTCGTCGCATCTGTTTATAGGAATTGCTCTCCACACGAGGTAATTGGTGCGGCTGAAGTTGCTGCTCCCATACATCGAGCTGGTGATAGCGTTGCTCGCACAAACCGCGCACATGCTCAAGATTTGCAGCTTCTTCTGAAGAACCTGGAAGAATATAGGAGATAAAACCAAGCATGATTTCTTCTATATTTGTCAAGAATGAACGTTCAATATCTGCTAACTCTAAATAACGCTCGGTTTCTTTTTGCGATGTACAGAGTAGTTCGGCAAGTGTGATAACTAACTGGCGCATGGTTGACTTGAACGGGCGAGGAATATCATCATTTTCCAGGCGCGATAATGTGCTACGGCTAGTACCTACAAGCTTTCCTAGCTCTTCTAGCGAAAGTCCTGCGCTGCTCCGTAAATTAGAAAGAAACTCACCAAATTGCTTCATGGATCACATTTCCCACTTTTTCCCAGAATTCCTACAAATATTCTCATCTCTTCTCAAAATTTTGTCGAATGTTTCTGCATTGCAAAGTAAACTATGGATGTAACAACCAATTGAAGCTAGCTCTTTTAGCAGCTAGTATAGCATGTACCCTTATTACTCACAAGGCTTCAAAATGCAGACAAGGAGCGTCAACATGCCAGAGATCCACAAAAGCGCAATCGCGCGTTTCAGAGAGCAGCAGGCGATAGAGGAAGAGGCCGCGCGGCTGGCCCTCTCCGGCTTAGCCATCATGGCACGACACGATATCATCATCGCCCGGATGCAGCGAGGCGGGGAACGTATCTTGCAACTGATCGCCCAGGGCAAGCATGACCAGGCACAGGTGTTGATGAATAGCGAGAACTGGGGCGTTGCAGATGATGCAAAGACAGAAGGAGAAGAGAAAAACAATGGACAGGTCCAACCTGAACCGTCTGCCCACATTAGCGCTCAATTTCAATGACCTGGCATCGGTGCGCAGCATCATTCGCGCATATATCACCTACACACGCAGAGTGAGCAAGCCGACGCGCGAACGTGACGAGCAAATGCATGTACTGGAAAGCCTGTATCTACGACTGGCGAATATCCCCGTCAATGTAGCGGATATAGCTCTTCTCCTGAGTGTTGCGGAAGTGGCCGCGCTGGATTGTGCGATCGCCGGGTTTTGCGCCTTTGTGCGTAAAAAGGTCTCACCGTCGCGTGAACGGGATGAAACCTTGCAGGATGTGGAACGAATACGAGAAGTGTTAGCGCATATGCTTTAAATTTGCGATTTTGTTGTTCCACCACCTATCGGGGTTGGAGTCCTCAAAACGTATATTGTACGGGCGACCCTTGCGGTCGCCCTGGCCCCGACAGATGATGGAGCATTTTGCACTTGTCTATAACAAAAATTTGTGCTACACTTCCATTCAACGGAACGCTGTTTGTTCCGTCATGAGTTATGTCGCTCCCCAGTATCCAGTGATCCAGTGCGACCTCGATTCGCGCTCCTAATAGCTGACCACGATTCGCATAGTTACGCGAGGTCACTGCAAAAACTAAATGACATCCGGCGAACAGTGATTGATCGCCAGATACCAACTGGCTCCAGAGTAGGCGCCTCCTGACTTGAAACCCGGCTTGTTTTTTTCGGGAGGACTCATGTATGCGCGCTAACTCTACCGACCACCAGCGTTATCCACTCTATGACCCGCGTTGGGAACACGACGCCTGCGGCACCGGCTTCGTCGCGCAGGTCTCAGGCAAGGCCAGCCATCACCTGATTGAGGTCGCCTTGCAAGCCCTCGTCAATCTCACACATCGCGGCGCGCAGGACGCGGACGCCGAAACCAGCGATGGCGCCGGCATTCAGACCCAGATTCCCACTGCCCTTCTCTGCGCCGAACTCCAGGCGCGAAACGTCACCCCGCCTGAACCAGATGATCTCGCCGTTGGCATGATTTTCTTACCCGCGCCTTCCGCTATGCAAAGTTACGAGTTAAGCCGCAGCATCATCGAGCAAACATCTGTCGAGTCCGGGCTGATCCTGCTGGGATGGCGAGACCCGCCCATCGACTACAGCATCCCCGGCGCGCGCGCGCGAGCTACAGCCCCCTCTATCAAGCAAATTTTGCTCGCCCGCCCGCTGCATCTCACCATCAAACAATACGAAAGAACGCTCTACCATACGCGACGCCTCATAGAACAACGCCTGCGCGACGCCCACATCGACGACTGCTATATCGTCTCCTTCTCGCGCTCGACCATCGTCTACAAAGGGCTATTGGCCCCCAACGAACTTGCGAGTTTCTACCTCGACCTGGCAGACCCGCGCTACACCAGCGCATTCGCCGTCTTCCACCAGCGTTACAGCACCAACACCCTCCCATCCTGGCCCCTGGCGCAGCCCATGCGCCTGCTCGCCCACAACGGCGAGATCAATACCCTCCTGGGCAATCGCAACTGGATGGAAGCACGCGAAGGTTCAATGTTCTCCCCGCTCTGGGGCAACAAACTGCCCGACCTCCTGCCCGTCATCCAGGATGGCAGCAGCGACTCCGGCCAGCTTGACAACGTGCTGGAACTGCTCACACTCTCCGGGCGCGACCTGCTGCACAGTATGCAGATGCTCATTCCCCCCGCCTGGGAACAGAACGCCGCCCTGGACGCCGAACACCGCGCCTGGTGCGAGTATCATGCGGGTCTTATCGAGCCGTGGGACGGCCCTGCCGCCCTCATCTTCAGCGACGGCTCGGTCGTCGGCGCGGCCCTTGACCGCAACGGCCTGCGCCCCGCTCGCTACACCCTCACCTCGCACGGTATGCTCATCCTCGCATCAGAAGCGGGCGTCGTTCCCTGCGATGCGCGTGAAGTGGTTGAAAAAGGTCGTCTGGGGCCGGGTGAGATGATCGCCGTCGATTTAAAATACGGCGTCATGCTGCGCAACTCCGAAATCAAATCTGCCCTCGCCTGGCGTCACCCCTACCGGCACTGGCTGACCACCCACCTTGTGCGCCTGCAAGAACTGCCATCCTCTCCCGTCGATACCTCTTTTGATGCCGAAGCTCTCTTTCAACGCCAGCAACTCTACGGCTTTACCCACGAAGATATCGAACTCATTCTGCGCCCCATCCTGCTGGAGAACAAAGAGCCAGTATGGAGCATGGGTGATGATACGCCGCCAGCCGCCTTCTCGCGCCAGTCCCGCGCCTTTTCAGATTACTTTCGCCAGCGTTTCGCCCAGGTCACAAACCCGCCCATCGACCCCCTGCGCGAGCAAATCGTCATGTCTCTCGATTGCTATCTTGGCCGCCGCCAGAGCCTGCTCACCGAAACCCCGTTACACGCCAGTTTGCTGCACCTGGAAACCCCCGTACTCACCGAGGCTCAACTGGAAACAGTGCGTAACCTCAAGAATCACGGCTTTCCCGCGCGCTCCCTGCGCGCCACTTTCGATCAAACTGCTGGCCCTGATGCGCTTGAACAGGCATTGAACTCACTCGACGCGCAGGCAATTGCTGCCGTCAATGATAGCATTTCCCTCCTCATTTTGAGCGACCGCCAGGCCAGCGCCACTCAGCTTCCCGTCCCGATGCTGCTTGCGGTCGCATCTATCCATCGCTCCCTCACGCGTAGCGGGCTGCGCACCCAGACATCCATCATCTGCGAGACCGGCTCCGCCTGGGATGTCCACCAACTCGCCCTCTTGCTCGGCTATGGAGCAGAAGCCGTTGCGCCCTTCATGGCCCTCGCCAGTGTGCGCGCCTTAGCCGGCGAGCGGCGGCTCGAACACCTCACTCGCGACGAGGCCGTTGACATGTACATACATGTCATTGAGGGTGGGCTGCGCAAAGTAATGGCGCGCATGGGCATCTCCACTATTCGCAACATCACCGGCGCGGGACAATTCGAAGTCGTAGGCATCGCGCCTGACCTCTTTGAACGCTGTTTCGCCGGTTCCCCCGCGCAATTCGGCAATCTCACACTTCCATTGATAGCCGCGCAGGTCATCGCCCGCGTCTCACACATGCCCGGACTCGATGAAGCCCGGCCTGGCGCGGGCGAAGTTGCCGGGCGGCGGCGCAAACTGGCGGACATCGGGCGCATCCGTTTCCGCCGCGACGCCGAATATCACGCCTACAATCCGCTCATCATTCGCGCTCTGCAAAAAGCCGCCCGCAGTGGCAGCGAAGAGGATTACGAGCAATACACCCGCCTGGTCTACCAGCGCCCAACCACAGCGCTGCGCGACATGCTATCCTTCGTCCCACGCATGCCCATTCCCGTCGAACAGGTCGAGCCGGTGGAAGCCATTCGCGCCCGCTTCGTCGTCTCCGCTATGTCGCTTGGTGCCTTAAGTCCTGAGACGCACAAAGCCATTGCCGTTGCCATGAACAGTACCGGCGGCCGTAACAATACCGGCGAAGGCGGCGAAGACCCCGCGTGGTATCACGAAACCGTGAACGGCATCCCCGTCAGCAGCAAGATCAAGCAGGTGGCCTCGGCCCGTTTTGGCGTCACTACCGAATACCTCGTGCGCGCTGAAGAACTGGAAATCAAAATGGCCCAGGGTTCCAAACCCGGCGAGGGCGGCCAACTTCCACCATCCAAAGTTACGCCCTTCATCGCGAAGCTGCGCCATACCGCCCCCAACGTCTCGCTGATCTCGCCGCCCCCGCACCACGACATTTACAGCATCGAGGACCTCGCCCAGTTGATCTACGACCTGCACCAGGTCAACCCGCAGGCCCGTGTAGGCGTCAAGCTAGTCTCTACCACCGGCGTAGGCACCATCGCCGCAGGCGTGGCAAAGGCTCACGCCGACTACGTGCTCATCAGCGGCTCCGACGGCGGCACTGGCGCGTCGCCCCTGCAATCCATTAAACACGCTGGCATGGCCTGGGAGACCGGCCTGGCCGAGGCCCAGCAGGTACTCATGCGTAACGGGCTGCGCGGACGCGTCAAAGTGCGTGTCGATGGCGGCCTCAAAACCGGACGCGACGTGATCGTCGCGGCTATGCTCGGCGCGGAAGAATTTGGCTTCGGCACCGCTGCCCTCGTAACGCTGGGATGCGATATGGCGCGCCAGTGCCATCTCAACACCTGCCCGACCGGCATCGCCACCCAGCGCGAAGACCTGCGCGCCAAATTCAACGGCCAATCACAACACCTCGTCAACTATCTCACCCTGCTGGCCGAAGAGGTACGCCAGTGGCTGGCGCGCCTGGGCATCGAACGCCTGGACGACCTGATCGGACGAGCCGACCTGCTGCAAGCACCCGAAACCTCCTCTCTTGACCTCTCCGGCCTGCTTGCCGCAACCCCCGGCAAATCGTCAGAAGCCGCGCTCAGTACCGATGTACACACCTCGCCCCTCGCCCGGCAATTGCTGCTTGAAGCAGAACACGCTCTGAACGGTGAGCGCAGCGTCCTCACCCAGCACTCCATCCACAACAGCGATCGCGCTGTTGGCGCAAGCCTGGCCGGCGAGATCGCTCGCCGGTATGGCAACGCTGGTTTGCCTGGTGTCAGCATCACCTGCTCATATACCGGCTCAGCAGGCCAGAGCTTCGGCGCCTTCTGCGTCTCCGGTATGCGCCTGATCCTGAGCGGCGAAGCTAACGACTATGTCGGCAAAAGTATGACCGGCGGCCAGATCATCATCGCCCCCCCGGCGGATGCCAGTTTTGCGGCCCACCAGAACACCATCCTGGGTAATACCGCCCTCTATGGCGCAACCGGCGGCCAGTTCTTCGCGGCAGGACGCGCTGGCGAGCGTTTCGCGGTGCGCAATAGCGGCGCGCTGGCCGTCGTAGAAGGAGTGGGCGCGCACGCCTGCGAATATATGACGGGCGGCATCGTGGTAGTACTCGGCGAAACCGGCCAGAACTTCGGCGCGGGCATGTCGGCTGGCGTAGCATACGTACTGGATATGGAGGGCATCTTCCCCACCAGAGCCAATACCGAACTGGTAGATTTGCAGCGTATCAACGATGACGAGGAACTCGAGGGCCTGCGCACCATCATCCAGTGGCACCGCAAGAAAACCCACAGCTGGCGCGCCGCCCAACTCCTGGCCGAGTGGAGCCGGATGCACCGCCTCTTCTGGCGCGTCTCCCCCATTGGCCACGCGCAAACCGCCAGCGACTTCGTCGAAGATCACACCCAACATGTCGAGCGCGCCGGCGCAATATAGTAGCCGCATAACAGAAACGATGGATTAACATGGCAGTGGCAATCCCCGCCATGTTTCTCCTCATGATCTTTGACAATCGAATCGGGACATCAC
>JADEYI010001556.1_pt1 | contig 16379 bp, 14 predicted proteins | sample 8542331 | NCBI WGS metagenome assembly JADEYI01 (sample SAMN16510988, study PRJNA670497) | mine drainage metagenome | isolation source: biofilm near Copperflume 1 | place: Germany: Marsberg coppermine Kilianstollen | collected 2018-02 | reverse complement strand
CTCCCTATGTCCAATTGACAACGCCACAGCAGGCGCTCGGCAGGGGAGGCCTTTTTGTGTATAATCCCCTCATGAACAGCCATTCCCAGGAGCAAGAAGCTCTCACTCCTCCACAAATGGGCGAGCCGGATGTCTCACCATACATTGACGCAGTACAGGAGGAGCTAATCTCAATCCTTAACAGCTATTCCAGCGAGCTGCCTGCAACACTCATACAAATAGGCAAAAGCGCATTGTCGGCCCCACATAAAGTAATGGCTCGGCTGCTGGCAAAGACCAGGCACGAAGAAGAGACGCAGCCTGGTACTCCGATCTGGCCCCTGTACGTCATACTTAGCTACCAGGCGGCGCAAGAGCCGCAACACCGTGACAACTGGCGCGAAGCCGTAGCCGCAGCCTCGGCAGTCGAGATTGCAATCGCCGCCACCGACCTTCTCGACGAGCTCACCGATGCCGATCCCAGCCCCATAATAGCCGAGTTCGGCCCAGGCCAGGCGCTCAACACAGCCAACCTCATGCTTGTTATAGCCGAACAAACGCTGCTCCGGCATGGGCAGGTGCAAGAAGGTGGTGGGAAGAGCCTCGCCGCGTTAAGCGCGCTCCTGGATATGGGATTGCAAGCTTCGGTGGGACAACACCTCGACATGCTCTACGAGCGGATGGCTCCAGACGAAGTCACACCTGAAATGAGCGTCGGCATGACGGAGAAAAAGGCGGGCGCTCTCATCGGCGGAGCGTGCCGTATAGGTGGGCTGGTAGCCGGCGCGCCAACCGAAGTGGTGGAGCTATTGCAACAATTTGGCAAGGAGCTTGGCGGCATCGCTCAACTGATCAATGATGTGCAAGATGTGCTGCCGCAGGAAGAAACGAACGCCGAGGAAGATGCGGCCCCCGCGACAAAGCTGCCGCCGCGTAAGACCGACCTGCGGATGAGAAAACGCACACTCCCCATAGTCTTCACCCTGCGTGACGAGTCGCCTCAACCTAACGCTGTGCAGCGCGCCTTCAACAGCCCACGCTCGGAACCTATAGATGAGGAGGAGCTGAGACGGGCTGTCCTGGACGTGGGTGGCATACAGTTCGCACAGCTAATTATGGAAGTACACCGTCAGAACGCCCTTCAAATCCTCGACAGCCTGGAAAGTTTGCGTGTGGGTGCGCGCGATTTGCTCTTACCCATGCTGCCAGGTATATAACCTACCTTCTTGCAGGGGGCGCGAAATGGCTACTGGAGGAGAAAGCGGCAGGCCTCTTCGCAAGGTAGTAGTGGTCTTCAAGACGCACTTCGACCTCGGCTTCACCGATCTGCCGGAGCGGGTTATGGCGCATTATGCAGGTCCGATCTTCAGCGCCGTCGGGCAGGTGATGAAGGCCACAGCTGCCGAGCCTCCGCAGCTGCGGTATAGCTGGACCCTTCCCGCCTGGCCTCTCAAAGAGTTCCTGCGCAACACCGCGCTGCCTGAAGAAACCAGGGCATCAGCGCGCAGACTGGTCGGAGAAGGCCGTCTCTTCTGGCATGCCTATCCGTTCACCACTCACACCGCTTTTTGCGGTCTCGAAGACCTTGTACGTGGTATCCAGATATCACGCGCGCTCTCCGAAGAGTTTGGCAAATGGCCGGTGGGAGCCAAGCAGACCGACGTGCCTGGGCACACCTGGATACTGCCATCGCTGCTGGTGCGAGCAGGAGTAAAGTTCCTACATCTGGGCTGCAATCCCGGCAGCCACTCGCCGCACGTGCCCCGCTTCTTCTGGTGGGAGGGGCCCGACGGCTCGCGCCTCCTCACCTACTACTCCGCCGGGGGTTATGGCACCTCTCCACTGCCGCCGCCTGAGTGGGCGTTTGATACATGGTTGGCGCTGCAACAAACGCAGGATAATGCGGGCCCGCAGTCGTCCGAGCAACTGCGCCGGATACGCACCACCATAGAAGAGGGCGCGCCTGGAGTCGAGATCATCTTTGGACAGCTAGGCGACTTCGCGGAGTCGTTGCTTGAGCACCCGGAGCAGCTAGCAGGGTTGCCGGTGGTGCCATATGACCTGGCCGACACCTGGATACATGGCATCGGTACAATGCCACGTGAGGTAGCAAAGGCACGCCAGCTACGTGCTAATCTTCTCGCGCTTGAAGAGATAGCCGCCAGGCTGGATTGGCCTCATCATCACAAATGGGATACCACGCAGCAGCATGGTAAGCAGCTTGACTTTCCGCTATCGCGACAAATTGCGCCGCTCGTTGACGAGGCTTATGAGCAGTTGCTGCTTTTTGGTGAGCATACCTGGGGGCTGGACGTGAAATCCACCATCAGGCGGAGCTACGGGGAAGAGTTCGTGCAGGCTCGTGAGACCGAACCTTACGCAAGGCTCGAAGAATCCTGGGTTGCGAAGCAGCAATACGTTGCAAAGGCATCGGAAGCGTTTCGTTCGGCCACGAAGATCGTGCTTGGGGCCCGGCAAGCACGCGATAGTAAGAGTAAGCCGCAATACACACAGGCTGGACCTCTACATGTGTGGCCCGGCAGCACGGGCATGGACAACGTAATCGAAAGCGAGTGGCTGCGGGTGGAAGTTGATCAGGCAGCCGGAGGCATCGTGTCGCTCTTTGATAAGCGCACGGGGCACGAATGGGTAGATCGCTCATCGAACGAGCCTTTCGGTGGGTACAGGTATGATCTCTATTCAGCGCATGACATCGCGGAGTTCATGCGCGCCTATGGCCTCTTCTTCCAGGATTGGTTCGTGCAGGACTTCGGCAAGCAGGGCTATCCTGAAGATATGGGGCACATCACTGCCTACGCAAGGAACTTCAAGCTCAGGAAAGAAGAGGCCGAGCATCCTTCTTACGCCCTCTACCTGGAAGGGGGGCTCGTTGAGCGTAGTGATAGCGAGGGTAAGGCTGTACCACACCAGCAAGTCTCCATTGGAATCCGGCTTACCGATCAGAACCCGTATCTTGAGCTACATTACAGGGTCACCAAAGCGGTCACGCCCCTTGCCGAGAGCGCGATTGTGCCCTTTCCTCTTATCCTGCCTAAACCCACCTTCAGGCTGGGGCAAGTAGGATCGGTAATAGACCCGGCGCGGGACATAGTGGCAGGCGCTAACCACAGCTTGTGGTGCGCCGATTGGCTGGATGTATCGGACGATAAGGTGGGTATGGCCGTCATCTTCGATGATATGCCCCTAGTCTCAGTGGGCAACACCGGCATATTTACTTTCCAGCCTGAAAGAGCGCCCACAGAGCCCCTGGTCTACGCTCACCTCTTCAACACCCAGTGGGGAACTAACTTCCCACAGTGGCTTGAGGGCGACTTCGATTTTAGCGTCAAACTGTTCCCCCACGTGGGTGACTGGCGGGCCGGGCAGGTATGGAAGATAGCCCAGGAGAAGGCGCACTACTCCTCGGGTCGGGAGAGACCTTATGCGTCAGAGAACAAGCTCAGCCCTTTACCCATCACGGTTCCTGATGGGCTAAAGCTCCTCGCGGTGCGCCCCAGGCACGATGGGCATGGCCTGGTGGTCCGTTACTGGGACGTCCTCGGCTTGCCGCGCACGGAAACGCTCCGCGTGGATGGCGCTGTGGCCGCTCTCCGGTTGTGCGACCTCATGGAGCGCCCCACCGAGCAGCTAAAGCTAACGCAACACAATGGCTACGCCAACGCGGAATTACGTATCGCGCCTCATGCGGTCGAAACTCTGCTGATTGACTTCGCGCCCACAGGAGACAAAAGCTGATGAAGATCATGCTGCTCGCGGCGGTCACCATTGACGGCAAGATAGCTCGCAACGAAACTCATTTTGTGGATTGGAGCTCTCGTGAAGACAAGAAGATTTTCTTCTCGGCGTCAAAGCGGGCCGGAGTGATCATTTTGGGCCATAACACCTATAAGACGCTGCCCGCGCCTTTGCCGGGCAGACTTCACGTGGTGCTCACCACCACTGTTGAAGATAAGGAGAGCCAACCTGGCGTGATAGAGTTTACCAACGTGCCGCCCGAAGAGATAGTAAGAGATCTGGAGGCGCGAGGGTATACAGAGGCAGTGCTCACCGGCGGCGCGCAAATCAATGCTCTCTTTCTGAAGAGCGGGCTTGTGGACGAAATCTGGCTAACCGTCGAACCTCTCATCTTCGGTGTAGGCCTGGACCTGTTTCGCGGAGTGCAATTCGCCCAACGCGCCAGGCTGATCCATGTAGAGCAGCTAAACGACAGTGGTACAGTGCACCTGCGATACGAAGTGGACAGGCGAAGCGTGAAACGTGAAACGTGACGAGTAGTACGTACTGCGTACTGCGTAAGTAAAAGGGCTGCGGACAAAGATATCCTATCCACAATCCCCACGCAACTCATGATACGTGATAGGAGCCTGTTTACCCCTAACCTGAACGCTTATCTGGCTGCTCAGCCTGCTTGACACCCCTGCCGTCCCCACGTATAATTAGCTGTTCACGCTGTAGTTGGGCCTGTGGCGCAGCGGTAGCGCAGGCGACTCATAATCGCTTGGTCGTAGGTTCGAATCCTACCGGGCCCACCTTTCCCCTCTCTTTGCGCTTTTCTACGCGCGAGATCAGAACATAATCTATGGTTGTTGAGCCGGTGGCCTCTATCAAAGGAGGTCAAACTATGCTCAAAGACCTAACGATCACTCAAAATTTCCTCACGCTATAACCATACAACTCACATGGTTCGCACCATCGTACGGTTCGCAACTGTAGAGGCTATAATCTGCAGAAAAGCCCGATGTCGAGCGTCTCGATGTCCTCGGGTCGAAGCGACTGGAAAGGAGGTGGGCACTCCATTACAGAAGCTGGCGGGGTTGCTGGTACAGCTAATGGAGAACTGGCGGCGACACTGCCTCTATCCCGCGGAGAAAGGAGTAGAGTTAGGAATACCTGCCACCAACAACTTGACTGAGCAGATGATAGGCAACGGTAAAGTACGCTTCTGTACCGCCAGAGGCTACAAAAGTACAGGGGGCACTTGCCGCCTTCATGATGTATGCTGTACGGTTGGCTTAGCCAATCATAGCAGTAAATATTTCTACTCCGTCTGCCTTCTCTGTGCTGACATATCTTCATCCTAAACTCGCCAACCGCTTGTGGAACAGTAACCCAGGACACTTCCTGGTGATTACCCACATCTCGAGTTTAGAGCGGACTCTCCAATCTCATCATGAGTGGCGAGGTGCCGCCATCCTACTTATGCAGCCATCCCTCGGTATATGCCTACGCATGAAAACATCCGTTTCCAAGATGTGGGTAATCACCAGGACACTTCCACTTGACTCGGTTACTACATTCTGTTACTATGAACTCGTCCTGTCCAATAGAGAGGTGTCGGCGGGAAATACAGCGCGTGGTCAGATTTATATGACCCACTCGATACCTCTGCATTAGCTGCCAGCCTGTTCATGGGGCAACTGTGTCGTACGCTTATTGTGCGGCACTAATACAACTTGGTCCAATTTTAAGCCTACAGTATGGAACCATGTTGCTGCAACGGAACTGTGGGTCTATTTGGCCCTAGCTGTATTAGTCGGCAATGTTGCCGCGAAAGGAGATCGCGCTAGCAGAATGGTAAGCGGGAACCTTGCTATGAGCAGGGGTTTCTATGTGTCTGGAATTACTCGTAACGGTTCAAGATTAGGAGGAGAACTAGAATGAAATTCAAGAAAATAGCAGTGTTAGTCACTGCTGCCGTGCTTGTGTCTCTCACCAGTCAGGGAATGTTCACCGCGCTGTTCCCAACCGTGGCCCACGCCACGTCCTGCACACCTACGGGTTTCTACCGGGATGGCATTGATATGACGGCTGTCCTGATCAACCCCATCGGCAACGTCACTGGCGATGTTAACGCCACCGGCTGCAACGTCGGCGTGTATTATGGATCTGGGAGCACTGGGGTTGTTGATGGGGCCGACATCCATGGAGCAAACTACTTCGGCGTTGTTAATGACGGAGCGACCGTCACCATTCGCAACAGCAACATCCACGACATCGGGGAGTCGCCTTTTGACGGCACCCAGCACGGAGTGGGTATTTACTTCGTCTACAATAGCGCGGCCACGGGCACAATTAACAACAACCATATCTGGAATTACCAGAAGGGGGGCGTTGTGGTTAACGGAGTCCCGGCGGAGGCCAACATTCGGGACAATGTGGTCGAAGGGCTGGGTCCAGTAGACTTTATTGCCCAGAACGGTATTCAGATAGGGTATGGGGCGACAGCGACGGTTATGCGCAACACCGTGACGGGTAACTCCTATACCGGCACCAGCACGGTATCGAGCGGCATAGTCGTGGTTGGTGGCCCATACTACGGTGCAGGCACCTCATACACCGTCGGCACTCAGATCAAGGGGAACACGGTCATAGGCAACGATATCGGCGTATTCCTGAGCAACATAGCGGGAGATGGCGGCGCACCTACGACGGCGACCAACGTCAAGGTCATCAACAACAGCATCAGTAATGATGCGGTCGAGAACAATTATGGAGGCTCCGGCTACCAGGCAGGTGTGTCTGACGTGGGCGACAACGACAAGATCATCAACAACAGCATCAGTGGCGTCGGTTACACGCCAGTGCCTGGTGATAGCCCGTACCTGCGCTTCATCGATGCAGATACGTCATTTACTAACCGCCCGAAGGTACACGCGAACAACAAATAACAGGCTGTCCAACATGTATGTTCGAGAAATAGGCGCAAAATGGTTGCGCAGGCGGCACTTTGCTGAGGCTGAGGCAAAGTGCGAGCCTCCACTCATAATCGCTTGGTCGTAGGTTCGAATCCTACCGGGCCCACCCGAAACAATCTTTCAGGCAAAGTAACAGCCCAGAAGCCAGGTTTCTGGGCTGTTACTTTGCCTTTTTGGTGCAGTTGATGGCAGCTTTGACGCCATAAGTCCTTTACAGTTCCTGATGTCCTGGTTGCGCCGGCGGTTCAACCGCTCTATGAGCTGTCGCCAATGGTCCACCACATAATTGTGTATAATACGCCGAAAAGAAATAAAGAATGGAGGCCCAGCTATGACCTAACTACGTAAATCTCGAACCTTCCGCAACGTAAGCCTCTTTGCTCTGACTTTGTTGCTTATCGAGTTCTTCGATGAGTTTGTTTTTGGTGTGCGTGAGGCCGCCTGGCCCCTTATCCGCAATGACCTGGCGCTCGACTACGCGCAGGTCGGTATTCTGCTTGGTCTACCCAACTTCACAGCCAATCTGATAGAGCCTCTCCTGGGCATCCTGGGCGATGTGTGGCGGCGACGTGTTCTGGTGTTGGGCGGAGGTGTGGCCTTCTGCGTGGGGCTGCTCCTTGTGGCGTCGAGCCAACAATTCCTGATGCTCCTAGCCGCGTTTATCTTGCTTTCTCCTGCTTCGGGAGCTTTTGTGAGCCTTTCGCAGGCCACCTTGATGGACAGCGATCCGTCGCGGCACGAGCAGAACATGGCACGCTGGACCTTCGCGGGATCCGTGGGCGTAGTGGGTGGAACGCTGGTATTGAGCGGCGTCTCCGGTTTTGACGCAGGTTGGCGCGTGCTCTTCCTGGCGCTTGCCTTACTCACTCTTGTGCTGGTGGTTCTGGCCTCACGCTTTCGATTCGCCACCGGGCAGGGCGACATCGTCGAAGAAGGGAGGCCGAACTTCAAGGCTGGAGTGGCGAATGCCGCTCGCGCTCTCAAGCGGCCTGAAGTGCTACGATGGTTGACCCTGCTTGAGTTCTCGAACCTGATGACAGACGCGCTGCTTGGCTATCTGGCGCTCTACTTGGTGGATGTGGCGCATACTACTCCTGAAACTGCTGCCCTGGGCGTCACTCTATGGACAGTGCTCGGACTGCTCGGCGACTTCCTAATGATACCTCTGCTGGAGCGCGTGCGCAGTTTGAGTTACCTGCGAGCTAGCGCGATAATCGAGTTGCTGCTGTTTCCAGCCTTTCTGCTGGCTACTGACCTGTGGCTGAAGTTCGCGCTGGTGGGGCTTCTGGGGTTCTTCAACGCGGGCTGGTATGCCATTCTCCAAGGGCGGCTCTACTCGGCTATGCCGGGCCAAAGCGGATCGGTGATGGCTGTAGGCAACGTGTTTGGGCTGGTAGGTGGGTTGCTGCCAATGGCCCTGGGTTGGGCGGCTCAGTATTATGGTTTGGGTGTTACTATGTGGCTGCTCGTCATTGGACCTGTAGCCATGCTGGTGGGCCTGCCCTGGCGGCAAAAAGATGGTGATGCATCTCGTGGGAAGGGGGAGCAATTGAGATGAAAACAAAGGGACGACTTCACGTGAAGTTGTCCCTTTGTTTTCAAGACCTATCCTTCGTCTGCCTCGTCGAGACGTTCAGGGTTGTCTACCCCTATCAGCCTGTTCCAAAGAACGTAGTCTATCTCACTTTTGGGCACATACCAGTTGTTCGTGGCGGCTTGCATGCCGTCTTTACCTGTAATCTCCCTGGGGTTTCGATCTTTCAAGTCAATGTATGTAGAGCTTGCATGAAGATGCGTGCCTGCGGGCAAGATGGGTATCTGCTTTAACTCGTCGTTGGTGAACTGCTGCAACCTATCATGCAGATCCTTGATGTCGTAGGCTGTACTGACGTTGCCGTCTTTGGCTGGGTATATTCCGGCCATGATATTCGGGTGAAGGTCTTCGTCGAACTGGTCGGCGGTGCCACCTTCCTGGGGTGTTCTCTCTCGTTCGGGCGTTCTGTCCATCATATCAGTGTCCTTCGGTGCCGCGATCCGCGTTGGAGTCGCTGCCGCTACGCCCTCCGCTTATATCTGAGTCGCGTGCTCGTGTGCTGTTTTCGATGCTCGGCTTGTTGCGGGTGTCGTTATCCCACTCGCGCTTGGCAGCTTGCGCCTGCTTGTTGTCGGCCTTGTGTTGGGCTGCCTCCTCCTTATAAGTCTCTTGTTTCTTGGGAGTACCCGTTGTTATGGTCACGCTCTTGGAGGGGTTATTTGGCCCCTTCGACACATCTTTATCGTTGGAGTCGTTATTGTGCTGGCCTTGCTTTGCCATTGTAGTTCCTCCACTTATCCTTTGCTGCTGCCCTCGCTTGGTGGTGTAGCACGCATCTGACTCTTAGAGCCACCCTTGTGCTTGATCTTTGGAGCGTTAGGATTACGTTCCTCTCCTTGCTTTGCTGCGTCTATGCTGCTTACCCGCTCTTGACCTTTCTTAACTATTTCGCACCTCCTCCCAGCTTTTCTAGCAATATATGTGCCTGTTGCTTGCCAGAGCGGGGTCGGCTCATAAAACGTGAAGCGTGAGGGATTTACGGATGGTGTATCTCCATCCGTAAATCCCTCACGCTTCACCTGTCTGTTCCAGCTTGTGAGCGCTGTGCCTTTACGAAGCCAGCTATTTGACTGTGAGGGTACCCTTCATCCCTTTGTCTGCGTGCCCTGGTACGTTGCAGAGTATCTCGTAAGTGCCAGGTTGGAGGGCGACAGCCAGGGTTTGGGCGCCTTCACCGCTCGTGAAAGTAGAGGTCTTGCCTATCTCGGTGCCATCTTTGCTGATTGATAGATTGTGCCCGAACTTGCCGGTGTTAGTTACGACAAACTCTACGTTGCCCGAGGGTATGGCCAGGTTGTTGGGAGTGATTGTCCACTCACTGAGGATTATGCCAACCTGGTTGGTGGTCTTCGTGACCGAACTGGGTGGGGCGACAGAGTTATCAGAAACAGGGGTGTTAGGTACGGCTGTGTTGTCAACAACGGCTGCCGGGGGCGCCTGGGTGGTGGGCGTGGCGTCTGCTGTGCCGCAGGCGGTCAGAGCTATGCTCATGACGCCCAGAAGCAACGCAGCCGTGATTGCATGCTTGAAGTTGCTTACCTTGTTGAGTGCGCGATTTGTCGTTTGCATGTTAGTGGTTTTCCTCCTGAGTACGGTTTGATATTGGGTCCGTCGTGCTTTGTCTTTATCCGCTAGTCGTTATCCAGTATACAATGACGTAGCCTGGCAACAAAAGCCGGATCGGGTTGGGAAGCCTCTGGGCTGAGGCTGTTGAGGTTGGCCGCCATTTGCAGCAAGGCCATCTGCTCGGCGCTAACCTCTGCCGGTTTCGCCGGTGGCGTGGAGGTGCGTCGCCCTTGCCGTGTGCGGTCTATCTCGTTGTTGAGCCATTCTTCTTCCGTAGACATAATCTCTTCTGGTCTCTAGTAGGTTGGCTGTTGCGTTTACACAGAGGCGCTCGCTGCTCCATATCTTATCCTTAGTATAATACGTATACTGTTACATGCACAGATGCCTCTACTTTTCACTATCGGTTTGCTCCGAAGGCTTGCCTGCTGTTCTTGTAGATTGGCACACATTCTCGTGTACGATACAATATATCTATAGCCCACCGAAATGGCCGGAGGAGTAAAGATGATACAACACATCATGCTCTGGAGCTACCGTGATGAAGTCCCTGATGAGGAGCGTGCAAGGCTTGAGAGTGCCTTTCGGACGTTGCCTCGCAAGATTGTGGGCCTCAACAGGGTTGAATTAGGGCCTGTGATTGGTGGGCGCAACCAGTCGTTCACGCACTGCTTCGTGATGCACTTCGACGATAAGGCGGGTCTGGCGGAGTATGCCGGCGATCCTGAGCACCTGCGCGTGGCCGAGCCTTTCAGGGGAGTGTGCGCGGCACAGGTAGTGGTTGACTTTGAGGAGCAGCATGGGTAATCTTGGCTGGCCTGATCTCCTCGTAGTTGGGATCGTGGTCTTGTCTGCGTACGCGGCAACCAGGCGCGGCTTTATATCAGTGATGATTGCCCTGGTGGGCTTCGTCGTGGCCCTGGTAATTTCCTTTGCCTTTTACCCGGTAGCCTCGGTGTGGCTCTCAGGGCAGTTTGGTTGGTCTCCTGTCTGGAGCAAGCCTGCGGCGTTCGCCGGGCTGTGGGTGCTTGTCGCGATGGTTTTCGGCATATTGCAGCGCGTCTCTACGCGCCTTGGTTATCGCATACAGGAGAATCCCGCTAACCGCCTGCTGGCAATCGTGCCGGGGGCTTTGCAGGGGCTAATCAGCGCCGCTTTGCTTGTTACGGTGCTAGGCTTGCTGCCGTTGCCGGGTAATGCTCGTGATCAGGTAGTGCGCTCGCCTATCAGCGGCACCCTCGTCTCTGCTTTGCTGACTGTAGAGCGGCCTTTTGAGGGGGTCTTTGGCCCTGCGGCGACCGAGTCGCTGGGCTTCCTTACGGTCGCCCCAGCAGGAGTATCCGGCCTCCCTGGTGCGACTCCAAGCGTTGGTGAAGTGAAAGAAGGGGCGGTCAAGCTTGGGTTCACTGTTGCGGATGCGAAGCCTGATGTTGCTGACGAGGAAGGGATGCTGGCGCTGCTGAACCAGGAGCGTACGAGCCGTGGTCTCGGCGCTTTGACAATGGACGCGGGTTTACGGCAGTTGGCGCGCACGCATGCCGATGATATGTTCAAGGAGGGCTATTTCGCCCACGCTACTCCTGAGGGCCTGGACCCTTTCGCAAGGATGCGGGCGGCGCAGATAGCTTTTACCTGGGCAGGAGAAAACCTCGCGCTGGCTCCTACCCTACAGATAGCCCACGACGGCTTGATAAACTCGCCCGGCCACCGCGCCAACATATTGAACGAACAGTTCCGCAAGGTGGGCATCGGGGTCCTTGATGGCGGGGCCTATGGCAAGATGTTTGTGCAGGAGTTTACTGATTGAGCAATGCAACAGGCGCTTCCCGGTATTCCCGGTAATCGGGGCTAGATCAGCTGCTCCGTAGAATACTCCGCAGGTATATCCCAGACGAGACCGTATTCCGTCCTGACTCTGACCCCTTCGCGTATTTGCTGCCAGTCTTCTTCGGGCACTTTTATAAAGGCCTCAACGACTGCTGGGTCGAAGGTAGTGCCGCTTTCTTTGAGGAGTATATCTACGGCCTGCCTGTATGTGCGGGCGGAGCTGTAAGGCCGCTCGGAAGTGACAGCATCAAAGGCGTCAACCACAGTGAAAATACGTGCTTCGAGCGGTATCTCCTTACCCTTCAGGCCGCACGGATAGCCTGAGCCGTCCCAGTGCTCGTGGTGGTAGCGCACGATAGGCAGCGCGTCCTTCAGGAAGTCTATAGGCTTGAGGAGCTTATAGCCCAACTCAGGGTGAGCACGCATCTCCGACCATTCGCTTTCTGTAAGAGGGCCTGTCTTCCTCAATATTGCGTCGGCCACACCTACTTTGCCCACATCGTGCAAGAGCGCACCCTGCTCTATCACCTTTAGCTTCACTCGATCTGTGATGCCCATCGCCTGGGCTAATCTCAAGGTGAAGCCCACTACCCTGTTGCTGTGGCCGTGTGTGGCGCTATCCCGCGAGTCGAGCAAGCCAACGAGCGATTGCAGGGTCATCTTGTAAGTCTTTTGGAGCTCGCTGTATGCCTCGGTGAGGAGTTCGGCCTTTCGGCGCTCCTCTTCATAGAGGCGGGCGTTCTCGATAGCTACAGCCGCGGCGTCGGCCAGCGCCTCCAGCAGCTTCAAATCTTCCTTGTTGAAATCAGCGCCTGACGTCTTGTCGAGCACCTCGACCACACCAATTGTGTGGTCCTGTAGCCTGAGTGGCACGCAGACGAGCTTCCTGGTAATGTACCCTGTTTGCCTGTCTACCTGGCCCGAGAAGAAAGCACTATGCTGAGCATCATTCTCGATGTAAGGTGTACCGCGCAAAGCAACCATGCCAGCTATGCTGCGCTCGTCAATAGGTATAGTTACACCCTTGATCTGTGCTGATGCCCCACCCGAAGCTACCTCAAACGTTAGATTGCGCCCGCTCTGGTCCACGAGCATAAGAGCGCCGCCGCGCGCCTCCATCATTTCGGCTGCGGAAGCTACAATCCTGCCGAGTAGCTTATCGAGGTGGATTATAGAGTTGAGCGACCGAACGATGTCGTACAACCGCGAGAGGCGGTAGAAGGCATCTTGCCCGTTAAGAGGTTTGAGTGGGCCGGTTATATTCAGGTCCATATGCTGAGAGTCCAGGTGGCAAAATGCGGGTGGTTAAGCACGGGTATGCCTTGTGCTGCGCGCCTCGCAGTATTCGTCTATAAATAGCAGCCGCAAGGCAGATGGTTACTACATTGTTACCAAAGTATATCATAGCGTGGCAGCGTTTCATATAGTACCGCTGTACTTAGGGAAGCAATGCGATTGGCACCCTTTTCTCCTACTTGAGCGGTAGATGTGTGCGTGTGCGTGTGCGTGTTGTGTACTGCGAGGAGGATAAAAATCGTATGTCTATGATCCCTCATGTTTCACGTTTCACGAGTCCTTGACCCTGTAACCCTCTTTGTGATACCATTCACAGTGTACTGAAGCTACAATTACCCGTATTGCGCGTAGGAGAAGAGACGATTGAATATAATAGTGTGTATGAAATCGGTGCCGGAAACTACTGCCGAGAAGCGGCTCCTCTCGGACGGCACTCTTGATCGTGCAGGTGTGCCTGCGGTGATCAACCCCTGGGATGAATATGCCATAGAAGAAGCTTTGCGTATTCGTGAGAGTGGCGATGGCTCAGGTGAGATTGTGCTTCTCTGCATGGGGCCTGACGGTAGCGCCGAGACTATTCGCAAGGGGTTAGCTATGGGCGCCGACCGCGCTCTGCTCATCAGTGACCCCGCGCTGCACGGTTCTGATATGTGGGCTACCGGGAAGGTGCTCTCCGAGGCTCTAAGAAAAGAGCAGTTTGATCTGGCTCTCTTTGGTTCGCAAAGCACCGACGCGGGCGGCGGCATGGTCTACAATATTGTAGCTGAGATGCTTGGTTTGCCTGCGGTTACGTGGGTCAATGAGATCGAAGTTGCGGGCGGCAAGGTGCGCGGTAAGCGCGGCAGCGACATAGGCTACGATGTTGTTGAAGCGCCGTTGCCTGCGATCGCCTCGGTTACACAGACGGCCCACGAGCCACGCTATCCCTCTTTACCGGGTATTATGAAGGCCAAGAAGAAGGAAATAGCTACCATGAGCCTTGCCGATCTGGGCGTTGATTCTTCACAGGTGGGCCTCTCCGGAGCAAAGAGCGCCGTCACTGGCTCAGAAAGACCGCAAACGGCTCGTGCCAGGCAGACAATCAAAGCTGAAGACCCGGCGGCGACGGCCTCCGCGATAGCTGATTTCCTGGAGAACAAGAAGCTTATTTAGGGGCTGGAAAATTATGAATTATCGGTAAGCTGACAGATAAGCTGCTATCGAACGCTTCGCAATTACGAATCTCAGGAGGAATTGTGGCAACGAACAACGACGTTTGGGCGGTTGTGGAGGCCGGGGACGACGGCAAGCCTAAGAAGCTGGGCCTTGAGCTGGCGAGTTTAGCGGCTCGGTTAGCCGCGCAGTACGGTGGGCAAGGCGGCGCTGTTGTCATAGGCCCGCGTGAGGCTGCTGAGGCTGTGGGGCAGTATGGAGCGGCGACCGTGTTTTACTGTGCCGATGAACGCTGCAAGTCGGATATTGTTGGGCCTGCGGCGGCGTTATTCTCTTCTCTCATCAGCCAGCACAATCCGAGGCTGGTGCTTTTGCCTGCTACGTTCCTCGGCAGGGACTGGACGGGGCGTATCAGTGGCAAGCTGGGTCTTGGCATCGAATCTGATGTTACGGAGATCACGGTAGAAGGGGGCAAAGCCACTACAGTTACCCCAGCCTTCAACGGCGCGCTGCGTGTGAGCAGCCAACTCAAGAATGAGGGTGAGCAGACGGGGCTGGTGCTAGTTCGCCCCGGCGCGGGCACCGCGCAGCGCAGTGAAGGTGCGCCCGCCAACGTTCAGGAAGTGCAGGTGCCGGGCGATGTTACTCCCGGTATGACCGTTGTGGAGAGGGTGGCGGAGAAAGGCGGAGTTCCCGATCTTGCCGGCGCTCAGGTTATCGTGGCAGGTGGCCGCGGCCTCGGCAGCGCCGATAAGATTAGCCTTGTGCGCGACCTGGCGGAGAGCCTCAATGGCGCTGTGGGCGCTACACGGGCCATAGTTGACATGGGCTGGATACCATATGCCTACCAGATAGGCCAGACGGGTAAGACTGTGCGCCCCAAGCTCTATCTGGCTGTAGGCATTTCGGGCGAGATACAGCACAAGGTAGGTATGCAAACCTCCGGCACTATAGTGGCAATCAACAAGGACCCGAATGCCCCTATCTTCCAGTTCTCTGACCTGGGCGTGGTAGGCGACCTGCATCAAGTGGTACCTGCACTTACGGCTGAGATACGAAGAAGGAGAGGACTCGGCTAAGATAGCTCTCTAGCCTCCAACAAAAGCCGCCCGTAAGCGGCTTTTGTTGACCCACTGCTGCTCAGTTTGTAGCGTCTGCCTCCAGCTTTCGCAGCGCCGTTATTACCTCCACGAAACGTTCTAGCCCCAGTGGAGTCAACAGGGGTATAGTGGCGGGAGGCTCGTGTTTATCGCCCGCGTCTATGTAGCAGGTCATGTGCTGCATTCCGGCCTTGTGCAGAGCATGTAGCTGGGCAGCTATCTCTTCTGCGGACCCTTTGATAGCATTGGCTCGTATGCCTGACATATCCGCGTCGGGTGGGGCAAAGGTGATGATTGTATAGCCCGTGTGCATGATTGTGGCAGGATCACGTCCTATCTCATTGCAGGCACTGTCCAACAAAGCAAACGGCGCTTCGAGATCCCCGGGCTTCGTGGCTAGCACGTTTAGATTGAAGGCATCGGCCCAGTGTGCTGCTATCTTCGTGGTTCGCGACCCTTTTGCGGCTAACCAGATGGGCAGTCCTTGCGAGCGCGGTCCTCGCGGCACTAGCTCAAGGTCGTGTACAGAGTAATAGCTTCCTCGAAAGTCTGCGTGCCCCTCGCGCAAGAGGCGTGCAATAATCTCCACAGCCTCCTCGAAACGGCCCGCTGGGTGGTCGCTGAGATAGCCGAAGGTGAGCCAGCTCAGGTCGTGGTCCGGAACGCCTGCGCCGAGGCCCAGTATGAGTCGCCCACTACTTATCTCGTCTACTGTTTCGGCCATCTTGGCGACGAGGGCTGGATTACGGAAGCCTGTGCAAGTTATGAGCGAGCCAATTGTGGCGTGGCTGGTGGTCTCCGCAAGCGCAGAGAGGATTGTCCAGCATTCCCAGAAGCCGAATGGTCGCCCATCGCTCAACAGGCGGTATAAATGGTCCGGCACCCAGATAGTATCTATGTCCGCCTGCTCGATGAGCTTTGCCAGTGAGCGCATCTCTGCCCAGCTTGCGGCCACGCTGTGCCCATCGTCCCAGGTGGGCATGCTTACACCCAGTTGCAACTTCCTTGTTGTCTCTGCCACATTTGCACCTCCCTAAGAGTGTATGTCGTTCTTGCCGAACAGCAAGGCGAGCGACGCGAATGGGCAGCCCGGCCATCCGTTCGGATAGACCGCAGTATATCATTGTCTGGCACAAAATGTGCTTCCTA
>JADEYI010001555.1_pt1 | contig 16394 bp, 10 predicted proteins | sample 8542331 | NCBI WGS metagenome assembly JADEYI01 (sample SAMN16510988, study PRJNA670497) | mine drainage metagenome | isolation source: biofilm near Copperflume 1 | place: Germany: Marsberg coppermine Kilianstollen | collected 2018-02 | reverse complement strand
AGGGTACGGGCGACCCTTGCGGTCGCCCTGGCTCACGCAGGCGATACCCGCACGTGTGCCATAATAAAACAGCAACACAACTGGAAAGGCACTATAGCACATGCATGACGATATTACCGACGTTCCCGGCATACGTGTCGGGCAGAACACCAATCTCGAAGCAGGCACGGGCTGCACCGTTATTTTGTGTGATACGCCGGCAACGGGCGGCGTCGATGTGCGTGGGGGTGCGCCGGCTACCCGCGAAACCGACTTGCTGCGCCCAATGCACCTGGTTGAAGGCATCAACGCCATCTTGCTCGCGGGGGGCAGCGCCTTCGGATTGGACGCGGCCGGTGGCGTCATGCGCTACCTGGAAGAACGAGGCGTTGGCTATGATACGGGCGTGGCGCGTGTGCCTATCGTCCCGGCAGCCGCCATTTTTGACCTGGGCCTCGGCTCGGCCACTGTTCGCCCGGACGCAGCCTCCGGCTACCGCGCCTGCGAGCAGGCCAGCAGCGATGCCATTGAGCAGGGTACCGTCGGCGCGGGAACGGGCGCGACCGTGGGCAAATTGGCCGGACCTACCTTCATGATGAAAGGGGGCCTGGGTTCGGCCAGTATGACGCTTTCCGATGGCTCCATCGTCGGCGCTATCGTCATCGTCAACGCGCTTGGCGACATTGTAGACCCTCACACGCAGCAAATTATCGCCGGAGCGCGCAACCCCGACGGCAATGGCTTCATGACAGCCAATCCTTTCGGCAATACCACCATTGCCGTTGTTGCCACCAGCGCCGCCTTGACGCGAGAGCAGGCGAACAAACTGGCGCAAATGGCACACAATGGCATAGCACAGGCCATTCGTCCTGCGCATACTATGTTTGACGGTGATACTGTATTCGCGTTAGCGCTGGGGCCAACCTCGCAACAGCTTCATGACTCGCTGCGTGCCGCCATACAAATCAGTATTATCGGAGCAGCGGCAGCGACAACCTTAGCGCGCGCCATCGTCAAAGCCGTTCGTAACGCCACCACATTGCATGGCGTTCCAGCGGTCCAATCGTAGCAGCCTCCCTTGCTTATATCCCCCGATGAAGCAAAGCGCAACGGCTCATCAGGGCTGCAACATCACGAATAATACAATGCCCCCACTGACCAGCATCACGATAACACATGCCAGCATGACCAGGGCGAACGTAAGGCTACGCTGCGCCGCAGCCGTTTCCGGCAGTTTCTCGCTGGCTCGTCGTTCAAGACGCGGGGGAAGCTGACGTTTGGCGGTCATGGTCTTCAGGCCACCAGTCGCAAGATCCCAGGAATTTCCGGCAAAATCAGTGACACGTCGATGAGCATCAATCTCAGAAAGTTCTGTCGCAGGTCCCGAGTGCATCGACGGATGCGACGGCTTATAGGGATAGACCACATGAGGAGGCGTCGGTGGCAGGGGAGGAGTCTGGGGAGGAGGAGGAGTAGAGGGTATCGAGTGAGTAGGTGGATTCGAGTGTGGTCGTTGAGACAGCAATCTCGGAGATTGAGCATCAGGTGTTGGAAACGTCACAATTTTCTCCACTCAAGGGACCGAAGTCCAACCGCTTCACAAAAGAACAACCTACAGGAAACGCGCTACAGCAGAAACTCTAGTATCATATCTTCTATTGTATTCAACGCACGAGAAGAAACAAGGGAACTATGACTTATGGGTTTCTAATAATCCCAACAGCGCATTCAACATTCGCGCGGTTGCTCCCCAGACACGGGACGCGCCGTAATCATAAAAATACACCGTGCGCGCCAGCCCATCGCGCCTCCACACCTCCGTATGAGCAATGGCAGGGTCAGCCAGGCCGCGCAAAGGCAGCAATAACAGATCAGCCACTTCACCTGCTTCCAGGCGCAATTCACCCGGTCCCTGTGGCAAATAGGCCACCACAGGCATAATTAAAAAATTACTCACCACCGTGAAAACCGGCTGCATAACGCCCAGCACCTCCGCCCTGGCGGGATGCAGGCCAATCTCCTCCTGCGCCTCGCGCAAAGCCGCCCGCACAGGCGATTCATCCGTCGCGTCAATCGCGCCCCCTGGGAAAGCAATCTCCCCACTATGCGAGCGCAGCGTGCTGGCGCGGCGAATAAAGATCAGCGTGGCTTCCCCCTCCTGCTCGAAAAGCCCGATCAAAACCGCCGCTTTACGCGCATTGGGACGCTGGCCCTCAAGTGCATCGCGCAGCGCACCGGCGCGTTCGACCGGCTCCAGACGCGCCCGCAGAGCCATCACCACCTGCTGTATATTACTCAAATCCATGCATGTATTGTAGCATAAAACAGAATACACACCCGATGCAATACGATCAGGAGGACGGCTGAGCCGTCCTCCTGATCGTATTGCATCGGGTGTGTATTGGTATCTCTTGCATCTATGTGATACAATATGGCAGATCAACGAACATCGGAGCAAACTGTTAAATTGGGTGTGTATTAGCTTGCATTCACGGAAGGCTTTTGGTATAATAAGAGCATCGAGTGGGGGTATACTGTCCTCAGGCTCTTGTTATGTCTGTATTACGGCTTACCAGTCGGCGTGCAGTGTTTCGTAGGACCGTTTTTAAGACACCGTTGTCGAGCGAATATTGGTCTTCTCAGCTTGAGCGCAAGCCGGCTGAGATTAAAAACGCGCAAGCGATGCTAGCCTGAACAGCCTCCTCCGATAAACCCATGTCCAGTGTCACACCCCCAGGGTCCCGGTGCATAACCAATTCGTCCTCCTGGGCTTCAGAAGCTGAAAGGGAGTGAAACGCATCGCGCATCCACCAGGTACAGGAATACGTGCAATGGACGGGAAATAACTGTGGATCGAAGGGGGTATTTTACCCATGCAAGTTCAAAAGCACGGCGACCTTTCGACAATGCCAGCGGCAAATCTTAAAAGCGGACGGGTACAGACAATGTACGAAGGAAACGACCCACAAGGGATTAACAACACAGGCCCCGAAGAAATGAACGACTTCAATGAAATGGAAGCGTTGCTCGCGGCATCCACCACTCCCATCAATATCAAGCGCGGCGATGTAGTCGATGGCGTAATCGTGCGTATTGACCAGGATGAAATCCTGGTCGATATTGGTCTCAAGTCCGAAGGCGTGCTTTCTACACGCGAGTTACCCGCGAGTGGTGATTGGTCCTTTGAAAATCTTCACCTCAACGACAAAGTACTGGTGTACATCATCCAGCCGGAAACACCGGATGGACACGCGCTTCTCTCTCTTAAACGGGCCAACGCTGAACGCCAGTGGCGCGTCGCTGAAGAGCAGTATAAGAACAACGAACTGCTACAGGCTAAAGTCATCGACTACAACAAGGGGGGCCTGATTGTCGATGTCGCCAGCATCCGCGGCTTCGTCCCCATCTCCCAGATTCTCAACCTCAAACGCGAGGAAGTCGCCCAGGGTGGCGATAACCAGGAGACGGCGGCCAAGCTCGCCAGTATGAAAGACAAAGTGCTCCAACTCAAGATCATCGAGATCAATCGCGCGCGCAACCGCCTCATCCTCTCCGAACGCCTGGCCAACCAGGAATGGAGACAGCGCCGCCGCGAAGAACTGCTCGACGAATTGAAGCCCGGCGAAGTGCGCACCGGCATCGTCAGCAATCTCGCCAACTTCGGCGCCTTTGTAGACCTGGGAGGCGCAGACGGACTGGTGCATATCAGCCAGCTCGCCTGGAGCCGCGTGAATCATCCCAGCGAAGTGCTCAAAGTCGGCCAGGAAGTTGAAGTCCAGGTCCTCAGTGTCGATAAAGAGAAGAAGAAAATCGCTCTCTCCATCAAACGGGCCGAAGTTGATCCCTGGACAACCGTGGAACAGCGCTACTTCCCCGGCCAGGTCGTCACCGGCACCATCACTAAGATCGCGCCTTTCGGGGCCTTCGCTCGTATCGAAGATGGCATCGAGGGACTTATTCACCAATCCGAACTTTCGCCCGGCATGGACCCCCGTTCCAACCTGCGCGAAGGTCAGGAGTTACAACTGCGTATCCTGCGCATCGACGCCGAACGCCGCCGTCTGGGGCTCAGCCTGCGACAGGCCGACGAAGTCGATACCCGGGAAGCTTCCGAAACTCCTTCACCAGACACTGGCACAAATGCCTCGACTGGTGATATGATGTCATTAGAGCAACCCGCTCCACGCGGCGAGGAATCGCAAAACGCGCAGGAGAAGGAAGGTGGCTCGCCACGCCGGGAAGGCAAAGGCGAACGCCGGGATCGCTCCGAACGGCCTGGCGAACATGCGTTGTTGAATAACATCACTCTTGGCGACGATGGTGAGACCACAGCAATGGCTGAAGCTTTCAAAGCAGCGGCTCGCCAGCGTACTAAGGATGAACCGGAGGCAACTGAGGAGTAGTTCTTTTCGCAAATCAATTTGAACTTGAACAGCTTAACCGACGACCTCCCGACTGCGCGCATACTCATGAGCGACAGTCAGGAGGTCGATTGTTTCAGGATAGAAGTGCGTTAGTCGTTACTACAAGATGGGAGGGACACAGTTTTGTTTACCTTGACGCTACTAAATGCGTGTTGTAAGATGAGATATGCTGTTTACCTGAGCATCACAGAGGGCGCGGTTCCACTCTCTGCCATTGAAAGGGGGGTGAATACAGGTGAACGATCGAGATAGGTTTGACAGGTTTACCGAACGAGCCAGGAAAGTGTTGAGCCTGGCCCAGGAAGAAGCGCAGCGCTTCCAGCACAATTACATTGGCACCGAGCATTTACTGCTTGGCCTTGTGCGTGAGGGAGAAGGCGTTGCCGCCAAAGTATTAAGTAATCTGGGCGTTGAATTGAACAAGGTTCGCAGCGCCGTTGAATTTATTATTGGACGTGGAGACCGCATCGTGCTGGGCGAAATCGGTTTGACTCCACGCGCCAAAAAGGTGATCGAGCTGGCCGTTGATGAAGCTCGTCGTCTGAATCATCACTATATCGGAACAGAACATCTCTTGCTCGGCCTGGTGCGTGAGGGCGAAGGCATCGCCGCCGGCGTGCTGGAAAGCCTCGGTGTCAACCTTGAAAAGGTGCGCACCCAGACTATTCAGGTGCTCAGCCAGTCCGGCGCGTCACACGAACGCGACGCCAAACACTCCAAAACACCCACCATCGACCAGATGGGCATCGATCTGACCGCCGCTGCCCGCGCCGGTACCCTTGATCCCGTCATCGGACGACATCAAGAGATCGAGCGCGTCATCCAGATCCTTTCACGACGCACCAAGAACAACCCCGCCCTCATCGGTGAGCCTGGCGTTGGCAAAAGCGCGATCGTCGAAGGACTGGCCCAGCGTCTCGTCGCTGGCGAAGTGCCCGAAACACTCGTGGGGAAGCGCTTGCTCACCCTCGATGTCGGCTCTCTGGTCGCTGGCACCAAGTATCGCGGCGAGTTTGAAGAGCGCCTGAAAAAGATTATCGAAGAGATCCGTAGCAGCCGCGACTGCATCATCTTCATCGACGAAGTGCATACCCTCGTTGGCGCGGGCGCTGCCGAAGGCGCGGTTGACGCCGCCAACATCCTCAAACCAGCCCTGGCGCGCGGCGAACTCCAGTGCATCGGCGCTACCACCCTGGACGAGTACCGCAAGTACATCGAACGCGACGCCGCCCTGCAGCGCCGCTTCCAGGAAGTGATCGTGCGCGAACCCAGCATCGAGGAGACACTTGAAATCCTCAAGGGCATTCGCGAACGCTACGAAGCGCACCACCGCCTGACCATCACCGACGAGGCCCTCAAGGCCGCCGCCGAAATGGCTAGCCGCTACATCACCGATCGCTTCATGCCTGACAAGGCCATTGACCTGATCGACGAAGCAGCCAGCCGCGTGCGTATGCAGAACTCCCTCGCTCCTCTCAACCTCAAAGAGGCCATGAAGGGTCTGGAGTCCGTGCTGCGCGAAAAGGAACAGGCCATTCAGCAGCAAGAGTACGAACTGGCAGCTGAATTGCGCGACCGCGAGGTCAAACTGCGTGACCGCATCACCAGGCTGGAATCGGGCTGGCACCGCGAACGCGGCAGCGAGAAACCCTCCGTTGGTGAAGAGGAAATCGCCCAGATCGTCTCGATGTGGACCGGTATCCCCGTCATGCGTATCGCCCAGGAAGAGTCTCAGCGCCTCCTCCAGATGGAAGAAGCTTTGCACTCCCGCGTCATCGCGCAGAACGAAGCCATCGAGAAAATCGCCCGTGCCGTGCGCCGCGCCCGCGCCGGTCTGAAAGACCCCAAACGTCCCATCGGCTCCTTCATCTTCATGGGACCCACAGGCGTTGGTAAGACCGAGCTGGCAAAGGCTTTGGCCGAATTCATGTTCGGCAGCGAAGAAGCCCTGATCAAGATCGATATGTCTGAGTTCATGGAGCGTCACTCGGCAGCACGCCTGGTGGGTGCCCCTCCCGGATATGTCGGCTACGAAGAGGGCGGACAGCTCACCGAAGCGGTACGCCGCAAATCGTACAGCGTCATCCTGCTGGACGAAATCGAAAAGGCGCACCCCGACGTGTTCAACATGCTGCTCCAGATTCTGGAGGACGGCAAGTTGACCGACGCCAAAGGCCGCACGGTGGACTTCCGCAACACCGTTGTGATTATGACCTCCAACGTCGGCGCGGCCCTGCTGAACAAGGAAGCCTCTATCGGCTTCAAACAGTCGAAGGACAAGGCCAGGGCCAACTCCAACGAGTACGAAGCCATGAAGAGCAAGGTGCTGGGCGAACTCAAGAACACCTTCAAACCGGAGTTCTTGAACCGTATCGACGAAGTCATCGTCTTCCATTCGCTGCGCATCGAGGAAATGTACTCCATCATTGACCTGCTCTTGAACCGCGTGCGAGCGCAGTTGACCGAGCAGCAGTTGGAGCTGATTGTTCCCCAGCCCACGAAAGACTTCCTGATCGAAAAAGGCTTCGACCCCCAGTACGGCGCGCGTCCGCTGCGCCGCACCATCCAGCGCATGGTCGAAGACCCCCTGGCCGAAGGACTGCTGGAAGGCAAGTTCCGCCCCGGCGACCTGGTTGAAGCGATAGTAGTCGACGACGACCTGCTGCTGCAAGTGCGCAACCGTATCGAACAGTTGCCCGCTCCCGGCATTCCGGTCGCACCCGAAGCTGCGCTCTCCGCCGGTGGCGACGGCGGCAGTAGCGAAGCGCAGGGATAACGAAGCAACAATGGACAGAGGGCGGGCGGGGCATGCCCCGCCCGCCCTCTGTCATCCTGAGCGCAGCGAAGGATCTCTCTTCGGGCATGGCGTAGATCCTTCGCTGCGCTCAGGATGACAGCTGTCCTGAAATTCACGCCTCTGGGGCTTGCCCCCGCCCTGGTCACTCTACCAGGCGGGGCTTCGCCGCTCTCGCGGCCCCCGCCCTGGTCGCTCTACCGCATAATTCATTCTATTGGATATCATATGCCTAAATTACGCACAAAATATATCTGCCAGCAATGCGGCGGGGAACAGAGCAAATGGGTAGGGAAATGCCCCGATTGCGGCGCGTGGAACACCCTCGAAGAAGTGGCAGACGTGCCACAGCACCCGACCCGGCAGCGACGGCAAACACTCATGGGCAACTCCTCCTCTATCGCCCAGGGCACACATATACCGGTTGTGCTGCCAGAAATCCAACCGCTCGCCCAGGAACGCATCTCGGTAGGCTACGAGGAGATGAACCGCGTACTTGGCGGCGGCCTTGTGGCGGGATCGCTCACACTGATCGGCGGAGAACCGGGCATTGGTAAGTCTACCTTGCTTTTGCAGGTGGCAGGCTATGTCGCTCGAACGGCCGGGCCGGTGTTGTACGTCTCCGGCGAGGAATCCATCGAACAGGTCAAGATGCGCGCCGAACGGCTCGACATTAGCGGCGAGCGTCTGTACCTGCTTTCTTCAATTGAGATGGAAGTCATCATAGATGCCGCCAACCGCATGAAACCAGCCCTGGTCATTGTCGATTCCATCCAGACAACCCTCGCCGCCCAGATCACATCCGCGCCCGGCAGCATCAGCCAGGTGCGCGAATGTACCATGCAATTGATGCAGCTTGCCAAAAACACGCACACCCCCGTATTTATCATTGGACATATCACCAAAGAAGGCACTGTCGCCGGGCCAAAAGCTCTGGAACATATCGCGGATGCCGTGCTCTATCTCGAGGGCGAACGCTACCATACGTACCGCCTGCTGCGCGGCGTCAAAAATCGTTTCGGAGCCACGCACGAAGTCGGCGTCTTCGAGATGCATGGTGAAGGGTTGCTCGAAGTTGCCAACCCCTCGGCCATCTTTCTGGCCGACCGCGCCGCCGGAGCCACCGGTTCCGCCGTTGTCGTCAGCATGGAAGGAACGCGCCCCATTCTCGTCGAAGTGCAGGCCCTCGTCATCCCCAGCAATTTCGGCAACCCACGCTGCACCACCAACGGCATCGAGTATAGCCGCCTCATGATGCTGCTGGCCGTCCTCACCAAACGGGTCGGCCTGGCCGTCAACAATCACGACGTATACGCCAACGTCGTCGGCGGCTTCACCCTCGAAGAACCCGCCATCGACCTGGGAATCGCGACAGCCATAGCATCCAGCTATCGCGAGAAAAACGTCGCCCCCGACATAGCTCTCATCGGCGAGGTCGGCCTCTCCGGCGAACTACGCGCTGTCAACCGCCTCGCCATGCGCATTCGAGAAGCCGCCAAACTCGGCTTCAAACGCTGCATCGTCCCCAAAGCAGGCGGCGGCTCCAAAGTAAGCGCGGAACTGGCAAACGCCGGACTCCCTTCCGATTTCAAAATCGCCACCGCCAGCACCCTCGCCGTGGCCCTCGAAATCGCGCTTCATGCATAGCGGAAGTACCCGTTCATTGTAGTGGCGGCGGCAGGGTGGATGCGGGGTGAGGACCCTTAATAAGGCTTTGCTCAGGAATACGCAGAGAAGAGGCAAGCGCAAATATTCTCATAACAAGCGCGTTGATGGCATTTCTTCAAAAGTTGCTTGCAGCCATAATTCTAAATGCAAAACTGCGTCAAGCCACGGCAAGATTTCATCTGCCCCAGAAATATTCTCGTCGGAAATCACCCGCCACGTTGCTTCTCTAAACTTTTCGGCCTTAATGATGCCAAATTCGACCGCCAGAGATTGTCGCGATTGAGCGAATACTTGCGGAAGATAGGCTTTCAGTCTCCGCACCACTGGACTTCCATAGGTAGCTTTGACCTGTGACTCAAGTATCTCGGGTGGTACTATGCCTTTTAGCCCCTTGCGTTGAAGAACTTTACGGGAACCATAATGGCTGATTTTGCCATCATGATACTCGAATTTAAACTCTGGCGGAACACTTAAACCAAAGTCAAGCAGGCGTCGATCAAGGTAGGGATGACGAACTTCAACGTCAACAGGTATTCCTTGCCAGATATGGTTCGGGGGAAAAAGCAATTCATGCTCCAACCGTTGAGACCAGCACTCTAGCGAATTATTTTTGAGAAGCATATCCCTTTGGTGCCGCAGAAGAGAATTTAAAGAGGACACAAACGTATCTGAAAAAATGTCAGGATAGATTTTCTTGTAAACATGGTCGTAATACTGTCTAACATATGCTCGATGAGAAATCCCAAATGGTAGAAGAGGAAGAATTGCATAGTCAAACAGGTAATGGGCTAACAACCATGGATGACCGCGCGAACAGAGGATAGAGAGAGCCTGCTTAATATATTTCCAGTTTCTTCCCTTAAAAGCCGAATCCCATATGACATCTGTACCCTCAAGGTAGTAATCCGCTCCCTCTCCAGTAAGCAGTAATTTACATCCATCACTCAACGCTTTTTGATTTAATGCAACATAACTTTCTGGAAGATTCATCACGCAGGGCCGCGCAATAGACCTGTATATTTTGAATGATCCCTTTTCCAGTGGCCCGTTTAGATCATCGGCTTCAATAATGTGTCCTGTAATTGATGGATACCTTTGCAAAATGCGCCGAACTTTATCGACATCATCCTGAGATTCCTTGAAATCGTAGACCAATGTATAGGTATGGAATGGATGGTTGGCCCGCCCACCTTTTTGCAGAATATCTTGAGCGACAAATGCCGGTGAACCAGAATCAATGCCGCCAGATAAATCAGCTCCCACAGGATAAAGTGTATCAAGGTGGTTAGTGACTATCTCATAAAATACCTTCTGAAAATGTGTAGCATATTCTTCGGAAGAAAGCTGGTTGCGTTCGAGCCTTTGCGGAGGCTCCCAATACTTCAGCCATCTCGCCATACCATCACGGTTGATGACAAGAGAATGCGCATGAGGAAAGAGTTTGACTCCGGCAAAGAAAGTTGTATCAGGGTCCAGCCACCCTTCATCTATCACCTGAACAGGCGACAAAAACTCTACAATTTTATTTCTCTGGATAGTCGGTGACAGACTGGCTCCCGCTAAAACCTGGCGGATATCCGCCCCAAAAACAAACGCATTAGACCCATGATGATAATAAAGAGTTCGTAAACCGAGATGGTCTGTCGAGAAAAGCGCTCGCTGGAGATCATTGTCAATAAGCACACAGGTAAAAGCGCCTGACATATGGCTGGCAAATGCAATATTCCATTTCTGATATGCTCTAAGGACCAGTCTGGCATAGGAACAGTCTGCTTCCTCCTCTAACTGCCGCAGAAGTGATCGTCTATTGTCAATCCGACCTTCAAAACAGACAGTTATATTACCTTCAGTGAGCAGACATATTCCTTCATAACCCGTTGAGTTGTACCCGGCCTGAGCAACACAATACCAATCGCCTGCGTAGACAACAGGAGGCGAAGAGGAACGAAAGTACTGCGTCATCACGCTGAGACGATCAGGGTCTACTGTGCGGGAATTGAGCGACAGAATACCACAGATGCCAGCGATCATGAATACAACTCAAAAACGTGGCTCATCATCGAAGCTTATTGAGAAACTGCGCCCGATGGTCTTTTTCTGCTCTTAGGAGTTTTATTGGATTTGCCTGATTGTAAGGTTGAGACTTCAAATAAAGCTTTATACTTAGGCGGTGCGCATTTGTCACCTTTCCCATAATCTCCATCACCTGGATGAGCCTTTTTAGACATAACTGCCTTCCTCTCTGTTTACTAGAGATTTCAATAATCTGACTCTACTTCCTGTATGTAAAGACTAACATATTACACAAGGTATTACAAGAGCCTCAACGAAGATTATGCTTTATTGACGGGACGAAAAGAGAATGATATGCTGGGAAAAAGCTTTTACAAGGACGAATTCAATGGAAAACCAATCCTCTCATGAGATCAGTGTATCTGATGAAAATCTTCTGAAATTAGCGCGTGAGCTAGCTCAGACCTGGGGTACAGATTATCACCGCATTCGTGCGCTCATTTGCCAGTTGGCCGATGGAGAATGGCGCTCGGTCAGTGACCTGATCTCTCTCAGTGCGATCTCGCACTGGAATATTACGCATCTTTTGCAACAGTTTGACGCCTGGATTGAACAGAAAGAAGACCAGGTACGGTTCCGCAGCGAATATATCGCTATGATAGCAAACGTCTTTGATTGCGCCAGCATACCCGGCGAATTGTTCTTACCTCCTTATGAGGTGGCAGCCCGAGCAGGTGAGGCCGCCGAACGGTCTCAATCGTTCCTGCATTCGATGACGCGGCTGGTAAAAGAGCTTCCCATCAGTCCCGTGAGACACCTCGATCATGTCTCAGCGACACCCCTTACGTGTATCCGGCGGGCGCTTTTCCTGACGAAGAATTATGAACTGGCGGGCGCGAAGATTCTCTTTCTGGGCGATCATGACCTTACCTCGCTTGCCCTTGCTCTTGTCCGTCCAGATGTTGAAATGACGGTGGTGGATGTTGACGAGCGTATTCTGGGTTATATCAGTGATATAGCGCTTCGTCATGGCTGGAAAATACGTACTGTTTTTGCTGACTTTCGTATTGAGTTACCGAGAAGCCTGATCGAGTCCTTTGACCTGGTTTTCACCGACCCTCCTTATACCCCCGATGGAATGAGTCTCTTTCTCAAGCGTGGTATCGAGAGCTTAAAGGACGCTGGCTATGCACGGTTACTTTTCTGTTATGGGTTTAGTGAGCGCCATCCCGCGTTAGCATATAAAGTACAATCGGCTGTTTACGATTTGCGTCTGGTAACAGAAGCCATTCTCCCTCAATTTAACAGGTATACTGGCGCTCACGCTATTGCCAGCAGCGCGGCATTATATATTTGTCGCCCCACACGGAGAAGTTTGCCTGCCGCCGAAGCGGTAAAAGTAGACCCACGTATTTATACGCAGGGAAAGAACGCCGAAGAGGCTGCCATTGAAACATTACCAGTCAGCGCAGTCGATAAGGTAAAAAGCTCGTTGACGGAGTACAAGGATGAGGAGGTGACTCTGGTTGGTGATGGCTGGCCTAAAGATATGCCGAAGCTGGCAACAAAGACATCGCTTACAGGGTATCTGCATAGCATGTATAATACACGCGGCACATCATCCGGCATAGTCGCTATTAACCTTTACCCCCATTACAATACCTACCTGGTGCGAGTGCTGCTGGTTGCTGCCAGCGAGCATATATTCATATCTGTCGCAGATGATATCATGCGCTCCATTTTCAACCAGGAAAAAAACGACCCGATCAGAACGCTGATCGAAAGCAAATTCCAGGTCATCTCTGTCGAGCGAGGCAATGCCGGACATCCAGCTATCATGAAGTTGAAGCAACTACCTTCTCCTGAAGCTGATGGGTTAAGTTACATCTTGCGCTACCTCGTCGATCACCGTCACGCGAAACTGGTAAATGCGTGGCGCGAGGCGTTGATCTCCTGGTTTAATCGTCAAGGACAGAGTATATCTAAGAACCAGGCCCGCCAGCAACTAGAGCAAAGCAAGTTAGCTCAAATACACTCTGAAAGTTATCTGTCCGAGCTATGTTTGAACGATCTTAGAACCCTCGTAAATGATGTTTCATCACAATAGAAAAACTCAACGCGGGCGAATGAAAGGTTCATTTGCCAACCCGTACCCCCATGTAGTATCGTATCAGAAGACAACGTTATACGACCCATCTTCAGGGAAACGGGTCAAGGAGAATATTTTCATGTCCATCCAATCGATCAACCCCGCTACAGAAGAAGTTTTGAACACCTTTGAGCCATACAGCGCCGCGCAAATAGAGCAGGCCCTCGCGGAAGCGCGTGCCGCCTTCCTCAGCTGGCGCGACACATCATTCGCGGAACGCAGCGCGTTATTTCACAAACTGGCAAACTACCTGCGCGACCGTAAAGAACACCTCGGTCGCCTGGCAACCCTCGAAATGGGCAAACCCATCGCCGAGGCCATCGCCGAAATCGAAAAATGCGCCTGGAACTGTGACTTCTACGCCGGCAGCGCCGAAAAATTCCTCGCCGACGAGCCGGTAACCACCACCGCCACCAGCAGTTATATCGAATACCAGCCGTTAGGCGTAGTACTGGCCCTCATGCCCTGGAACTACCCGTACTGGCAGGTTATCCGCTTTGCCGCGCCCGCCTTGATGGCCGGCAACACAGCAGTCCTGAAACACGCTTCTAATGTATCAATGTGCGCCCTCGAAATTGAGCACATCTTCAAAGCCTGCGGCTTCCCGCAGGGCGTATTTCGCACCGTGCTGGTACCTGGCGCGGAAACGGGCCGCCTCATCGCCGACAAACGTATAGCAGCCGTCACCCTCACCGGCAGCGATATAGCAGGCGTGGCAGTAGCCTCCGCCAGCGGGCAGGCGTTGAAGAAAAATGTGCTGGAACTCGGCGGCTCCGACGCCTTCATAGTACTGGAAGATGCCGACATCGACGCAGCCGCGCAAATGGCCGTGCGCGCCCGTTTCCAGAACACCGGCCAGAGTTGTATCGCCGCCAAACGCTTCATCGTCGTCGCATCCGCCGCCGCCGCCTTCCAGGACAAATTCGTAGCGGCAGCCTCACAGCTCAAAATGGGCGACCCTCTCCAGAGCGAAACCCAGATCGGACCAATGGCGCGTGGCGACCTGCGCGACGCAATGGATAAGCAAGTTGCCGAGTCCGTCAAAATGGGCGCGCGCGTCCTGCTCGGCGGCAAGCCAGCAACAGGCAAGGGCTATTTCTACGAGCCAACCATCCTCGGCAACGTCACCACCGACATGCCCGTCTTCCGCGAAGAAACCTTCGGTCCCGCCGCCGCCATCATAGTCGCTCGCGACGCCGACCACGCCGTAGAACTGGCAAACGACTCGGACTTCGGGTTGGGCGGCAACCTGTGGACACGCGATATTGCCCGCGGGCGCGCCCTCGCCCGCCATCTCGAATCGGGCGGCGTCTTCATTAACGGCATGACCGCCTCGGACCCGCGCCTGCCCTTCGGCGGCGTCAAGCGCAGCGGCTATGGCCGCGAACTCTCTTCTTTCGGCATCCGCGAATTCGTCAACATCCAGACCATCTGGATCGGCCCCACCGTCACGGCGCAACCAACGACGGTCGCTGCCGAATAATACAGATAGATACACTTGCGATTGGCAAGTGTATCTATCTGTCACCCTATCCACTCGATAAATGTGTATGGTACGGGCGACCCTCGCGGTCGCCCTGGATCGGATCGGTCGCCCTGGAAGCGGTCGCCCTGAACAAGGAGAAACACGTGTCAACCGCAAACGAACAACATATACATGACTGGTGGGCCGAAGGAGACACACCGGTGCGCGAGCATTCCCGTGTGACCTATCTCATTGACGGTCGCAACGCCATGCTCTCCATGTGTCGCCATTTTCTCACGGCTCGCAAGTACATCTATCTCGCCAACTGGGGCCTCAGCGCTGACATGCAACTGGTGCGCGGCAAGGATCAACGCGCCGGTCCAGACGGCAGCCCCGCACAAGAGTCGCTTGTGCAAGAACTGCGCGCCGGGGGGCTGGGCGAACCCGAAATCGCCTTCTGGACGAGCCAGGAACTTACCGTCCAGAACGTGCTTGGCTACGCGGTGCGCAAAGGAGTCGAGGTCAAGGTGTTGTTATGGGAGTGCTCCATCATTTTTTCCCACTATAAACCGGGGAAAGCGCGCGATCAACTTGTATCTGCCGGTGTCACCTGCCTGCTTGATGATAGTTCAAGAGGGCTGTTGCATCATCCCATTGAATCGCTGCACCAGAAAGCTACCATCGTGGATGGCACCCACGCCTTCGTTGGAGGGATTGACTCGCTTATCGAACTGAACGGCGACTTTGATCGCTGGGACGTATCCTTTCATCATTATTCCTCTGAATTGCGCCGCAATGCCGACAATCCCTCACCACATCCCTGGCACGACGCGCACACTATCATCGAAGGCACGGCAGTCGCTGACGTTGAACTCAACTTCCGCCAGAGATGGAACGACCTGGTTCAACGACACCATTGGGACAACACCTTAATCATCCCCACACATCCCCTGCCAGAACCTGTCGAAAGCCGCGGCCTCGTACAGGTCGCGCGCACCATTCCTGAACACACCTACAGCTTCGATGCTGACACCGGCCTACAGGATATTGCCCAACTCTATATCAAAGCATTTGCTAACGCGCAGCGCTTCATCTACCTGGAGAACCAGTATTTCTGGCTGCACGCCTTTTATGGCCTGGATATCGCCTTCCTGGGACCGGACAGTCCCGACATGGAGCGCAATATCCGCGCACTGGGCGCGTCCCTGCGGCGCGGCGCGGCAGTTTCATTCGTGCTTCCCGACCATCCTAATGTTGGACGCGCCCTCACCGATACCGGTCTGGAACGCCTGCGCCAGGAAGCGCCCCAGGCGGCAGCAGAGGGCCGCATCCAGGCATTTTGCCTCGGCACATCCCAGAACCTCGACGGTGAAGAACGCTACCGCCCCATCTATGTCCATGCAAAGGTTGCCGTCATCGATGATCTCTGGTCAACGGTCGGTTCCGCCAACTTGAATAATCGCGGGATGCGCGACGACACCGAGATGAATGTTGCCACATTTGACCCAACGCTATCGCGCGGACTGCGTTTGATGCTGATTGCGGAACATCTGGGCCTGTTCACCGAAGAGGAGTTGTTTATCGTCGCCCGTTACCTGGGAAAACAGCGCCAGCGAGCCGATGTAGAGCAACATGCCAGGGTCATCTGGGACACTTTACAGAAACAATTAGGAAATCCTCTGGTCGCCCTGGGTATGATGGTCGAACGCGCTCAGGAAAACCTGCGTCGCTACAAAGCGAAGCAGCCTTTCGCCGGCCACCTGCTGCCATATCTCTCGGCAGCAGAGGCCAAACGAGAACAACTCAACTTTAATGAAGAACTGGGCTGGCTCGAAACCCCCAATATACGCGCCTAAATCTGTTCGAGATAGCGGCGGCGGTCCCAGTTGGTGACGGCTTTGT
>JADEYI010001554.1_pt1 | contig 16395 bp, 14 predicted proteins | sample 8542331 | NCBI WGS metagenome assembly JADEYI01 (sample SAMN16510988, study PRJNA670497) | mine drainage metagenome | isolation source: biofilm near Copperflume 1 | place: Germany: Marsberg coppermine Kilianstollen | collected 2018-02 | reverse complement strand
GACCCATGCGCTGCGCTCAGGGTGACAGCAGAGCCTGGTGCAGAGGTTCCCTAGTAGAACAATTGTCGTGCCAATGCCGGGCTGGCTATACTGGCGACTCCGGGACTGAGTTGCACACCGATTCGCGTTTGGAACCGAGCGAGGGGAAGCCGAGAACCCGTGCTATAGCGTACCTAGCCATTGATTGCCGCAGTTGCTTACGAGCGTTTCTTCATACGTAACTGCGGCTTCCGCTGTGTGCCCCGAACGACGCCTCGGATCAATTTACACTGACCTTTGCCGAATTACGGCACAAACCGGTCACTGTATGCGCGAGCCGGCGCAAACATCCGGCGATTACGCTTGCAACATTGGCGCACGACGAAAGGAGATCGGCAAATGAGCGTGATGGCGAAGATCTTCGCCCGAATCTTCGATTCCGAGCGCTTCAACTATCCGCTGTTGCGCAGGTACTCAACGCTGATCCACGAGGACCTGAGTGCCACCTATTCGCGCGATATCCAGAAATGGCTATTGATCGCGCCGATCATCGGCGTCGTCACCGGCCTCGTGATCACGCTCATCACGCTGGTGATACTCAACACGATCTGGGCGCGGATGCTGCCGTTTTACCTGCGGCATCATTGGACGATCATTCCCGGACTCGCGATCGGCTTTTTTCTGACTGGCGTGATCATGCAATACCGCACGCGCGACCCGAACGAACATTCGTCCGAGGAGATCATCCGCTCCTATCACGAGCATCAGGGCGACATCGCCATGAAGCCGTTTTGGTGGAAGCTGCTCGCGGCGGTGACGACGGTGGGATCGGGCGGGAGCGCGGCGCTCGAAGGGCCGAGTATCTATGCCGGCGGCGCGATCGGATCGTGGCTATGGACGAAGCTCGCACGCTTCGGCCTGACGCCGCGCGACCGGCGCCTGATGCTGATCAGCGGTGCGGGCGCCGGGATGGCGGCGGTGTTTCGCGCGCCACTGACCGGCCTGGTCTTCGCGCTCGAGATGCCGTACAAGGACGACCTCGCCCATGAGGCGCTGCTGCCGTCGCTGATCGCGGCGGTGGTCTCGTACGCGACCCTGGCCTCGATTCTGGGACCGGCGCCGCTGTTCGGATTCGCTGGCAGCACCACGTTTCGCACGGCCGACATTTTCTGGTCGGCGATCTTAGGCCTCGGCTGCGGCCTGATCTCGATGGTTTTCACGATCACCTTCCGGCGCGCGCGCCACTTCGCGATCCATGCCCCGCTTCCGCATACGCTCAAGCTGGTGATTGGCGGCGTGCTGACCGGCGTTTGCGGTGTGATCTTCGTCGCGGCCTTTCCCGGCGGGCTGATCCCGATCGGAACCAATTACGAAGCCGTGCGCGACGTGCTCGCCCATCCGTATCCGCCGGGCGAACTGTGTACGTTCGCGTTCCTGAAACTTTGCGCGACGCTCTTTTCGCTCGGTGCGGGCGGCGTGAGCGCGATGTTCGTGCCGCTTTTCCTGACCGGCGGCGCACTCGGCAGCGCCTTTGCCCAGGCGATCCTGCATACGCCGGCCTTTGACCTCTACGCGGCGGTCGGAATGGCGTCGTTTATCGCCGCCGGCTACAAGGCCCCGCTGACCGCGGTGATCTTCGTCGCGGAGACCACCGGCGGCCATGCCTACATCATTCCGAGCCTGATCGGCGCGGCCTGCGCCTATGCGATTTCGGGCGAGGCCTCGGCCTCGGGCGATCAGCGGATGCACGAGATGGTCAAGCTGAGCAGCTTCGCCGGCGTCGCGGTGCGCGAGGTGATGCAGCGCCACGTCGTCTCGGTCAGCGCGGATACGACGATCCGCGATTTCGCCACGAGCGTCGCGGCCACCGCGCAGCATACGATTTTCCCGGTGAGCGAGGACGGCAAGCCGATCGGGACGATCGGCGTATGGGCGCTCGGCGCGATTGCGCCCGAACAATGGGAAAGTACGCATGTCGGCGAAGCCGCGCATCGACAGATCGCGACGATCGCGGGAGACCGCGACGTGGCCGAGGCGCTGCGGATGCTGGCGCGCGAGGACAGCGGGAGGATTCTCTTCGTAACCGCGGCGGGCGGCGTGATCGAAGGAATCGTCACCCGCAGCGATATCTTGCGCGCGCTGCAACCGGGCGGCGCGAACGGCGGGAATGGCGATCACTGAACAATCGCGTCCGCTGACGCTCGCAGGCGCTGGCCAGCGGCGCTCCGCGACCCGCTTCGACGCGGTCCGCAGCGCCGATCGGCGATTGCCGCGCGTGTCCGCCGCTGTTAGTTTCACGGCCATCGCCGCATGACTCCCGACGAAAAACCCGACCCCTCGCCTGTCGCGGACGCGCCCCCGGCGAACGTATCCATGGCGGCGCCGACGCTCGACGAATTCGATCCGCGCACGTGGGTCGTGCCGCTGGTCTGCAAGGATTGCGGCAAGGACTTCAGCGTGCCGTATCGCCATGTGCAGGCGGGCATAGTCTTTCACTGTCCGCATTGCCGCGGATCGTTCGTGCCGACCAGCACTATCCATCGCGAGGTCCACGACGCCTTCACCGAGTTCTATGCCGCGCGCCAGCGTGACCGCGCCGAGTCCGCGCGCCGCGGCGATGACGCGGCGGCCCTGGCCGCCAAACAGGCGCATGAGCTCGAGGAATTTCGCGCGCGCCTGAACACGCTCGCGCATGCGATGAATCCGGCGGGCAAGTTGATCCGCCGCAAGGGTCTCGGCGCGATGTTCTCTTAGGGCGGGCGCGCGCCGGCGCATGCGCCGTCAGCTTTCGATCGCGATCAGGTAGCCGTGCGCGGCCAGCCGCTCGCTCAACTCCTGGCGCTGGACCGGGCCGCGCGTCTCGAGTTCCAGGCTCACCCGCGCGCCGCCGATCGCCACGTCACGCCGCGTGCGATCGTGGCGGATCGATCGCACGTTGGCGCCCGCTTCGCCGATCAGCGCGAGCAGCCGCTGCAACTCGCCCGGACGATCGCGCAGGTCCACCGTGCAGCGCATCAGGCGGCCGGCATGGGCGAGACCGTAGCCGATAATCCGATCGAGCAGATTGATGTCGATATTGCCGCCACTCAGTACGATCACCACGCGCCGGCCGGCCAGTTGATCCTTAATTTTAAGCGCGCCCGCCAGCGCGGTGGCGCCGGCGCCCTCGACCAGCAGCTTCATCCGTTCGAGCAGCAGCAGGACGGCGGCGCCAATCTCGAAATCGTCGACCGTGACGGCGCGGCGCACGCGCGCGCCGATCAGATCGAACGGCAGCCGGCCCAGGCGCCCGGTCGCCAGGCCGTCGGCGATCGTATCGGCCGGTGCCGCGATCGCCATCGGCGCGCCGGCCGCAAGGCTGACGCTCAGTTGCGGCGAGCCGGCCGCCTCCACGCCGATCACTTCGGCGCCCGGCGCCCGCGCAGCCAGCGCGACGGCCATACCCGCAATCAGGCCGCCGCCGCCGACCGGTGCCAGCACCACGTCGGGCGTGATCTCATCGGCGATTTCGAGGCCAATGGTGCCCTGCCCCGCGATCACGAATTCGTCGTCGTAGGCGTCGACGAAGAGCGCGCCGGTGCGATCGCGGATCGCCTCGGCGGCATGGCGCGCGGCCTGGTAGTCGGCGCCGGCGAGCACCACCTCGGGGCCGTAGCCGCGGGTCGCGTCGACCTTGGCGATCGCCGCCGTCGCCGGCATCACGATCGTCGCGCGCACGCCCGCGCGGGTCGCGGCATAGGCCAGCGCCTGGCCGTGATTGCCGGCCGACGCCGCGATTACGCCGCGCGCCGCTTCGGCCGGCGTGAGCGCCGCGACCCGGTTGGCCGCGCCGCGCAGCTTGAACGATCCGGTCTTCTGAAAATTCTCGGGCTTGAGAAAGACTTGCGCGCCGATCATGCGATCGAGCGTCGCACTGCGCATCAGCGGGGTCGGCTTGATGATACCGGCGAGGCGCCGCCGCGCGCTTTCGATCTCGTCGATGCCGGGCGCCATCGTGATTTCACCCACCATGCCGCGCGCTTCGTGGCGCGTTCACGCCAACGCCGCGATCGACCGCGCCTCAGGCGTGGCGATGCGCCGCGTCAAACTGGCGCTCCTTGATCGCGCCGAACCCGTCGCCCTCGAAATCGACCTGCCGGCAATGGCCGCTCGAGTACTCGAGGTCGAGCAGCAGGAAGCGAATCGGCCGGCGCTTGAGCGCGGCGATCAGCGCGGCGAGGCCCGCGCGATCGTCACCCGCCATCGTGACAATTTCTGCTACTTCAAGGCGGCTTTCCCCGACAAAGCGATGCGCCGCGGCGTCGCTCGAAAAGGCCAGCACGCCGGCCCACGACTGATCCTTTTCCTGGAACGCGATCAGCGCGCCGGCCGCGTCGAGCAGGAAATGCAGCTCGCTGAATTGCGGCGTGTTCACGCCGCCTCGACCTCGAGGCGGCCCTGGCGAATCGCCTCGGCGCGCTCGCGGACCAGCGCCGGATAGGTGTAATAGTGCTCGCCAGTCAGGCGCAGAAACGACGCCTGGTCGACGTCGTCGAGCTCGAGCCCGCCGATTTCGGCCTCGGCGGCGGCGCGGCTCGGTGCGGCGACGATGATAGCATAGAGCCGCCGGCCTTGGTCCGACTGAAAATCCTGCCGCGGCGGCAGGGCCGCGGGTGGCAGTTTACCGGCGTGATAGTTGTCGAGAATATAACGCAGCGCCTTGAGTTCATGGCGCAGAATATCGATTCGTTTGAGTGGACGGTCGGCGGCCATGACTAAAGATTATCGCCGCGCGCGCCGCGGTTTCAACCGCGCCGTCCGCGACCCATCGCCAGCCGCGCGAGGCCGCCTGCGATGATCCGCCTGCTGCCGCCCAGCACCACGGCCGACGGCCGCCGCCTGCTCGTCACGCGCGCGCTGCGCGGTCTCGGCGACGGCGCGGTCAGCGTGATCCTGCCGAGCTACCTGATCGCGATCGGCTTCAACCCGGCGCGTATCGGTGCGATCGTCTTCGGCACCCTGATCGGTTCCGCCGCGCTGACCCTGTGGATCGGCCTGGCGGTCAACCGCCTCGGGCGCCGCCGCGTGCTGCTCGGCGCGTGCCTGCTGATGTGCGCGACGGGTCTCGGCTTCGCCCTCGTGACGGCGTTCTGGCCGCTGTTTCTGATCGCGGTCGCCGGCACGCTCAATCCGTCGGCGGGCGACGTAAGCCTGTTTTTGCCGGTCGAGCAGGCGGCCCTGGCCGAGACCGCCGCCCCGCGCGATTTCACCGCGATCTTCTCGCGCTACAGCGTGGCCGGCGCACTGGCCGGCGCGCTCGGCGCGCTCGGCGCGCTGGCCAGCGGACTGCCCGCGACGATCGCCTCGCGCGTCCATTGCGCACCCGACGCCGCCGATCGCTGGGCCTTCATCGCGTACGCCGCGCTCGCCCCGATCGCCGCCGCGATCTACTGGCCGCTGACGCCGGCGGTCGAATCCGCGGTCGCGGCGCCGGGCGCCGCCGCGCTGGGCGCTTCGCGCGCCATCGTGATGCGCCTGTCGGCACTGTTCGCGCTCGATTCGTTCGGTGGCGGGCTCGCGATTCAATCGCTGCTCGCGCTTTGGCTGTTTCGCCGCTTCAACCTGTCGATTCAGGCCGCCGCGATATTTTTCTTTTTCACCGGGCTGCTCGGCGCGCTCTCGCAATTGATCTCGCCGTGGGTCGCCGCGCGCTTCGGACGGATCAAGACGATGGCTTATACCCATGTGCCCGCCAATCTCGCCTTGATGCTCGCGGCGCTGATGCCGAACCTGCAACTCACGCTGGTCTGCCTGCTGATTCGATCGTCGATGTCTTCGATGGACGTCCCGGCGCGGCAATCCTACGTGATGGCGATAGTGGCGCCGGAGGAACGCGCCGCCGCCGCCAGTGTGACCAGCGTGCCGCGCAGCCTGGCCGCCGCGCTCGCACCGCTGCCGGCCGGCGCGCTGCTCGACTACTCGCTGTTTGGCTGGCCGCTGATGCTGGGCGGCGCATGCAAGCTGGTCTATGACGGGCTGCTGCTATGGCAGTTCAGCGCGGTCAAACCGGCCGACGAACGCTAGCGAATCTATCCCCGAGGCCTACTTTGTCATTCTGAGCGCAGCGAAGAATCCCGTGATTCTCCACGTCGCGGACTCCGTTCGGAATGACAACCCGACTTGCGCAGAGTTGCCATGGCGGGACGGCCGGCGATAGTGCGCGCGTTCGCGCCCCGACGCGATGCGGCGCATCGCGCGATCAATATGTCGCGGTCGATGCTAGTCGACGCTGAGGCGGCGGATCTGGCTCAGATGGCGCAGCGCGTCGCGCTTGCGGCCGGCCCGCTCGTAGAGTTCGGCCAGGTTGCGATGGGCCTCGAGCGACAGCGGATCGCATTCGGCGGCGCGTTGAAAACTGTGCAGCGCGTTCTCATACTCTTCGCGTACGCGGTAGATCGCACCCAGGCGCAGATTGACTTCGGCGTTGGCCGGCACCAGCACGGCCGCGCCCAGCAGATGGCCCAGCGCGCCGGCCAGGTCGCCCTTGCCCTCGAGCAGCGCGGCCATGCGCATGTGGAGCTCGAAATTGCCCGGCTCGCGGCCGAGCAGATCGCCGTAGAGCGTGAGCGCACGCAGCGGATCGTCCTCGGCCATCTTGCGCGCCTCGGCAAAGCGCTCGCGCACGCGCGCCGGACCAAAGCGATCCTCGACCACACCGGCCGCACGCGGCGGTCCAAAGCGCAGCAGCAACTGGCCGGTGTCAATCTCGATCAGCGCGTCGCCGTCGCTCAGCACGATGCGGCCGTCGTCGTTATGCAGCTTGAGCGAGGTGACCAGCCGCTCGGGCTCGAGGTAGCCGCGCACGCGGGCGAACGATCGCTGAAAGGGCGCGACGTGGCGGCGGCTCGGCAGCAGATCCTTGGCCATCCGCATCAGCAGCAGGTCGTTGAAGGCGAAACGGAAGCACCGCCCGTGCGTGGCGGCCGGCATCAGTAGCCGATGCTTCACCCAGTAGCGAATTCGATCGGGCGAGACGGCAAGTATGCGGGCCGCACTACGTGTTGAAAACGTCTGCACCCGGGGCAATCCGCCATCCTCCGTCATCACCGCCACGCGCAGGAGTATAGGAAGTCGCGGCGCATTCCTCAACGTGATGCGCCGCGATATTTTCACAGCCTGTGGGTTAATCGATCTCTTTGAGCGTGCGCAGCATCCGAACTACCGACTCGACGGCGTTTTTCGCGTTGTCGATGCGGTCGAGCGCCTGCACGCGATCCATGCCGGGACCGGTGATGCCGAGGCCGATCGGCTTGTCGAATTCGAGCGCCAGGTCGACGGCGGCCGCGGCGGTCGCCCCGGCGATCACTTCGTCATGGCCGGTGTCGCCCTTGATTACCGCGCCGATCATCACGACGCCATCGACATCCTTGCGCTTGAGCAGGCGCTTGACCGCCAGCGGCATGTCGAAGACCCCCGGCACGTGAATCACGCGCGGAGCGTCGGCGCCGAGAAACTCGGCGTGGCGGCGCGCACGCTCGGCCATCAGTGAGGTCACGTCGAAATTAAAATCCGCAACTACCAGCGCGATCTTCAATGGGCGCTCCTTTCGATCCCGGCCGCGTCGCGTTCGATCGCGTCACGCACTTCGACGCCGCGGCCGCGCAGATAATGCTTGAGGCCGGGTATCGGATGTTCACCGTAATGGACGATCGACGCGACGATCGCGGCGTCGGCCGCACCCGCCGTAAACGCGTCGTACAGATGCGCCGGCTCGCCCGCGCCGCCCGACGCGATCACCGGGATACCCACGCGCTCGCTAATCATCCGCGTCACTTTCAGGTCGTAGCCCTGCTTGGTGCCGTCGCGATCGATCGAGTTGATGCATAGCTCGCCCGCCCCCAGCCCCTCGCCCTCCTGCGCCCAGGCGAGCGCGTCACGCCCGGTCGGCGTGCGTCCGCCGTCGATCACCACCTCGCATCCCGAGGGAAACCCGGCGCTCGGCGCGACCCGCCGCACCTGCATCGAGAGCACGATACACTGGCTGCCAAAGGCGCGCGCGCCCTCGGCCAGGATACGCGGATTGCGCACCGCGCCGGAATCGATCGAAACCTTCTCGGCGCCGGCCAGCAGCACCGCGCGCAGATCGTCGAGCGTGCGCAGGCCGCCGCCAACGCTGAACGGAATGAAAATTTCGCGCGCCACCGCGCGCACCACGTCGAGCATGATGCCGCGACGCTCGTTAGACGCCGTGATGTCGTAAAAGACCAGTTCGTCGGCGCCCTGCTCGTAGTAATAGCGCGCCATCGCGGCCGGATCGCCGACGTCGACGTTGCCGAGGAACTGCACGCCCTTGGTCACCTTGCCGGCGCGCACGTCGAGGCACGGGATGATCCGTTTGGCGAGCATCGCGTCAGTCCTTGAGCCGGCAGAAGTTGTCGAGCAGCTTGAGGCCGGCGGCGCCGCTCTTTTCGAGATGGAACTGCGTGGCGATAACGTTGTCGCGCGCGATCGCAGCGGTAAAGTTGACGCCGTAATCGCTCATCGCGATGGTCGCCGCCGGATCGTCCGGCACCGGGTAGTAGGAATTGACGAAGTAGAAATGCGTATTGTCGGGCACGTCGGCGAAGACCGGATGCGCGCGCGTCTGACGCACGCGGTTCCAGCCGATTTGCGGAACCTTGAGCGGGCGGCCGTCGATCGCCGGCGCAAAGCGCACCACTTTGCCGGGGATTATCCCGAGGCATTCGGCGTGATCCTCGGCACTGCGATCGAGCAGCACCTGAATTCCTATGCAGATGCCTAAAAACAGCTTGCCGGTGCGCGCCACGTCATCGCGCAGCGCCGCGGCCAGCCCAAGCGCCTCGAGCTGCTCCATCGTCGCGCCGGCCGCACCGACGCCGGGCAGGATCACGCGATCGGCGGCGCGGATCGCGGCGCGCTGATCAGTAATCTCGCAGCGATGGCCCAGATGGTCGAGGGCGCGCGCCACGCTGGTCAGATTGCCCGCCTTGTAGTCTACGATTGCGATCATCTCAGGCCATTTCCGCATCACGAATAATAGCGGCATCGCGCGCGCTGCGACAGCGCCCCGCCAGGTCGAGTATCGGCGAGCGCCCCACGCCGGGTTCACGAGTGTTGCCAGCGGACGCGTATGAACGGTATCAAGAAGGCGCGCCCGGCGAATCGAGGCCGCCGCCAAAAGGACATCACGATGGCTAAAATCGCGCTCGCCTTCTCAATCATGCCCGACAGCTCCCTGCCGACGATTATCGACTGGGCGCGCACCGCCGAGGACGCCGGTTTCGACGGCGTGTTCATGACCGAAGCCAACAACGATTCGCTGGCCTGCTCGCTGGCGATCGGGCTCAAGACGCGGCGCGTCACGCTCGGCACGGCGATCACCAACATCTACCTGCGCCATCCCAATCTGCTCGCCAACGAGGTCGCCGCGGTCCACGAACAGACTGGCGGACGCTTCATCCTGGGCCTCGGCACCGGCCATCGCGAGGGCAACAGCGCCATCGGCATCGAGATGGGCGGCCCGGCCGATCCGATGAAGAAGATGCGCGCGACGGTCGCCACTCTGCGCAAGATGATCGAGGGCGGACGGACCAATCCCAAGGTCAGCGGCAAGACGCCGCTGTACCTGGCGGGCGTGTCGCGCCCGATGGTGCGGATGGCGGGTGAGATCGCCGACGGCGTGATCTTCAATTTTTTTCCGCCCGCGCGGATCAAGGAGGCGCTCGGGGAAATCGCCGAGGGCGCCGCCAAGGCCGGCCGCCCGGTCAGCGAGATCGAACCGACGATGTTCGCGACGGCTTTCATTTCGGACGATCTCGAACTGGCGCGCAAACCTGCCCGCACTTTGCTCTCGCGCTACGGCGCGTTGCGCTTTTACGGCAACATGTTCGCGCACGCCGGTTTCGAGAGCGAAATCGCGGGCATCCGCGCGGCGGCCGGCGACGGCAAGGCGGCGGTAGCCGCCGTCACCGATCGGATGATCGACGCGACGCTGCTGGTCGGCTCCGAGGGGCGCGTGCGCGAGCGGCTGGCCGAGCTGGCCGCACCAGGCATCGGATGGGCGATCGTGTTTATCAACCCGGTGGGCGAGGATCGCGCGAGCGCGATCCAGCGCGCGCTTCGGGCACTCAAGCCGTAGTCATTCGCGATGGCGGTAGACGACGAAGAGTTGTCCGCGCCAGACCACCTCGAGCTGGCCAAGTGCGCGCGCCAATGCCGGCCAGGCGGTCATCGCGTAGCCACCGACCGCGGGACTGATCGGCACGACCACCATCGGCGCGTTGAGCACCTCGCGGACGGTGTGGTCGAAATCCTGCTGCTTCGAAATGCCCGGGATTAGCGTGGGGTTGATGGGTGGCGCAAAGCCGGGTTGCAGCAGCGCCGCCGCACCTTCGATGGAGACGATCGTCGCGTGCGAGCCCTGCGTCAGCGCCAACACCTTGGCCCATTCGTCACGCTCGGTGGTATCGGACCACAGGCCCGCGGTAATCGAGGTTGGCGCCGTGGTCGTCATTAATGCTTGATCCGTCACAAGAAGCCCGATTTGCCCGATAATCGCGACCAGCGTGAGCAGGCTGGCGATTCGCGCGCGCATGAGCCCGGGAACGCTGGCCGCCGCCACGCCCATCACGAGCAGGTAGCTGTAAATGCTCCATGAGGTGGGTCCGCCGAACATCACGAAAATAAACATCGCGATCATCCCGCCGCAGCAGGCCACGATTTCGTTGCGCCGCGCGCTCTCGTTCCCGGCGCGCTCAGTGCGCCCGGCGCTCGCCGCGTTGCGCAGGATTTGCCATGCCGCCACGACCCCCGCCACGATCACCCATATGCTGGCGGCGAGCCAGAACGGCGCGACGGTCGCCGCATAGGCGAAGATCGAGGCACCCGGCACGTACCAGAAGGTCCTGCCCCAGGGACCAAAGAAGCCGTAGTGCATGAGGCGATAGGCGCGCATCCCTGCGATCGGCAGGATCGTCGCCGCCATCGACCGCGGCCCGTACACGAAGGTCAGGATGGCCACCAGCGCAATCGCGGTAAGCGCGGCCGGCGTTATTTCGCGGACTAGGGCCGATGCGCGCGCGCGCCAGGTGGCCGTCGGAGCCGTCCGGGTGACGTTGAGCACGATCGTCACCACCAGCATCGCCCCGTAAACGTAACCCATCGCGGGCCGCGCGAAACATGCTGCCGTCGCCAGGACCAGCGCGGCTGATCGTTTGCCCCCGGCATGCGCCGCGACCGCGTGGGCGAGCAGGACCGCCTCGAGCGCATGGGCCAGCGAAAAATAGGCCGGCGGAATCCCGACCGGCAGCGCAAACGCCAGGAATATGATCGCGACCGCGCTTAGGCGCAGCGCGTGCGCCAGCCGCGTCATCGCCAGCGCGATCAGCAGGCCGCAAACGATCATCGCGGCTTCAAACGCCCACGGCGTAAGCCCGAACAGGCCGAACCACCCGCGCCCGATCAGAATCGGTAGCAAACCGTAGAGGTAGCCGAAATCGACTCCCGGGCGGGCGCCATGCGCCGCCACGAATTGGTCGGCGATCCAGCTACCCGGATCGGCGAAGGCGAAGGCGTTGAAGCTCAGATCGCGCGGGAGCCGCTGGAGCGTGACCGCGAGCACCTCGATGCCGAAGAGAACCGCCAGCACGACGGTCGAAACCGGCCGTGGCGGCTGCGCCGCGATCCGCGGAAAGAGCGCCACGCGGCGGCGGCCGGAAGCGGCACTCCGGCGCGCGTGAAACATCTCGCGCGGCTGAAGCGCCGGCGCTCGCATCTTCAATTGCAACGTGCGCTGGGCCTCCGCGACACGGTCTCAGGTGCGGCCGGCACGGCCGACGCTCACGGCTGAACCTGCGCCGTCCCCGGCGGCGCGCTCTGCGGCCCGGCCTTCGCGATCCGCCAGAAGCTCATGATGCGATCGTAATTCGCGCCCAGATCGCTGACTCCGTCGCGCGACTTCGAGCGCATCTCGACCACGCTCATGCCGCCCTCGCCGGGGCGCACCTCGATTATGAAATCGTCCTTGAATTTGAATAAGGCCGACGTCGCGACCCCCTCGAGTTCGCGGGTCTTGGGGTCGTTACGCGTGATATGCCAGTCGGGGATTTCGCCCGCCATGATCTCGACCCGCTGGTAAACCTCGTCCGGAGTCCCCGGGAGACGCAGCGGCTCCAGTGCCGGGTAGGCGATATGCTGGATCGCGGCGAACCGCGGATCGTAGCCCATGCTGCGCCCGCGATTGGCCGGCAGATCGGATGCGGCAACGAATTGCGGCGGATCGAGTGCGTCGGTGGTGAGGTCGTTGATCGGGATCGCGCGATGCCTGGAAACCACGATCAGCACCGGCGCGGTGAGCGCGAGGGCCAGAATCGTGCCGAGTATCGCCCGTGGACGGCCCGCGCGCCGCGCGGCCGAGGAAGTGACAAAGATCGAGATCACGCCGAAGATAAAGGCAATCGTCGCGAAGAAGAATCCGATCAGGAAGATCTGAAACCCCCGATACGGCGGCGTCATTTCATAATGGGCCGAAACTATTCCGGCCGCCATCAGCGCCGCCGCCAGCAGCGCATCATAGAGGGATAACCAGGTCAATATCATCTTGCGCTCACTGCCTCCCGCGATACGGCGGGCGCCGAAGAACTCGCCTGCACGCCCCATTGTGTTGGTTACAGGATGCGCCGGGTGATTAAAAGGCCCGTGCGCATCGGCCAATTCGCCGCCACCGGGACGTGCAACTGGCGCCGCGCACACCAATCATGGGCGGCGGGCGAAATTGCGGCACGCGTGACCGTCGGATATTCTGTTTGATTACGGCGGCGATGGGCCACGCCTCCGTTACTCAATGACCAACACTACCGATCGCATACGCGCCCTGCGCGATCTCCTCGCCCGGCGGATCGTCGTGATGGACGGCGCCACCGGCACGTCGATCCAGGGGATGAACCTGCACGCGAGCTATTTTGGCGGCGTGCATCTGGACGGCTGCAACGAGAACCTGGTGCGCAGCGCCCCCGACCGCATCCGCGAGCTGCATCGCAGCTTTCTCGCAATCGGCGCCGACATCATCGAGACCAACAGCTTCGGTTCGACCCGCGTCGTGCTCGCCGAATACGGCCTCGAACACGATGCGTTTGAACTCAACCGCGTCGCCGCCGCTCTCGCCCGCGCCGAGGCCGACGCCTTCAGCACGCCCGACCGGCCGCGCTTTGTGGCCGGCTCGATGGGCCCGACGACCAAGAGCATCTCGGTCACCGGCGGCGTGACCTTCGACGAACTGGCCGACGCCTTCCAGGAGCAGGCCGAGGGGCTGATCGCGGGTGGCGCCGACCTCATGCTGCTCGAGACCGTGCAGGACACCATCAACTGCAAAGCCGGCCTGCTGGGTATCGAGCGCGCAATCGCAAAGACCGGCGTCACCGTGGGCGTGGCGGTTTCGGGCACGATCGAAACGATGGGCACGCTGCTGGCCGGCCAGGATATCGAAGCCTTTTACACCTCGATCGCCCATCATGATCTGCTCTGGATCGGGCTCAATTGCGCGACCGGCCCCGACTTCATGACCGACCATCTGCGCACGCTTTCCGCCATTTCGCGCTTTCCGGTCGCCTGCGTGCCCAACGCCGGCCTGCCCGACGAAGAGGGCAACTACAACGAGACCCCAGCCTCGCTCGCCGCCAAGCTCGATCGCTTCGTGGCCAGCGGATGGGTCAATATCGTCGGCGGATGCTGCGGCACCACGCCCGCGCATATCGCCGCCCTGGCCCGCGCCGTCGAGGGCCGCCCGCGCCGCGAGGTCACGCCGCCGCGCCGCTCCATCGTCTCGGGCATCGAAGCGCTGGTGATCGACGACAGCACCCGCCCGGTGATCGTCGGCGAGCGCACCAACGTCCTCGGCAGCCGCAAGTTCAAGCGCCTCATCAGCGCCGGCAAGTTCGAGGAATCAGCCGAGGTCGGCCGACTACAGGTGCGCCGCGGCGCCCACATCCTCGATGTCTGCGTGCAGGACCCCGACCGCGACGAGAGCGCCGACATGGCCGCCCTGCTCCAGCCGCTGGTCAAGAAGATCAAGGTGCCCCTGATGATCGACTCGACCGACGCGCGCGTCATCGAGGAGTCGCTCAAGCGCACGCCCGGCAAATCGATCATCAATTCGATCAATCTCGAAGACGGCGAGGAGCGCTTCGAGCGCGTCGTACCGCTGGCGCGCCGCTACGGCGCGGCGCTGGTCGTCGGATGCATCGATGAGGACAAGCAGCAGGCCCAGGCCGTCACCCGCGATCGCAAGCTCGCCATCGCCGAGCGTTCCTATCATCTGCTCAGCACCAAGTACGGCGTCGATCCCGAGGACCTCATCTTCGATCCGCTGGTCTTTCCGGTCGGCACCGGCGACCGCAACTATATCGGCTCCGCCGTCGAGACCATCGAGGGTATCCGCCTGATCAAGGCCGCGATGCCCCGCGCCAAGACCGTGCTGGGCATCTCGAACGTCTCCTTCGGATTGCCCGAGAGCGGGCGCGAAGTGCTGAACTCCGTGATGCTCTATCATTGCGTGCAGGCCGGCCTCGATCTCGCGATCGTCAACTCCGAGAAGCTCGAACGCTATCCCCTGATTCCCGAGGAGGAGCGCCGCCTGGCCGAGGACCTGATCTGGTGGCGCGGCGACGATCCGATCGCGGCCTTCGCCGCCTACTTCCGCGAGAAAAAGGCCAAGCCCACGCGCGAGGAGCGCAAGTCGCTGCCGCTCGACGAGCGCCTCGCACTCTACATCCTCGAAGGATCGCGCGACGGCCTCATCGAGGATCTCGACGAAGCCCTGGCCGCGCGGCCGCCGCTCGAGATCATCAACGGCCCCCTGATGAAGGGGATGGACGAGGTCGGCCGCCTGTTCAACGCCAATCAGATGATCGTCGCCGAGGTGTTGCAGTCGGCCGAGGCGATGAAGGCCGCCGTGGCCCATCTCGAACCGCACATGGACAAGGCCGAAGGGCTCAACAAGGGCACCATCGTGCTCGCCACGGTCAAGGGCGACGTCCACGATATCGGCAAGAACCTGGTCGATATCATCTTGAGCAACAACGGCTACAAGGTCATCAACCTCGGCATCAAGATTCCGCCCGACGAACTGATCAAGGCCTGCGCGAAGTATCAGCCCGACGCGATCGGGCTTTCGGGATTGCTGGTGAAATCCGCCCAGATGATGGTGATCACGGCGCAGGATCTGAAGACCGCGGGCGTCCGCTGTCCGATCCTGGTCGGCGGCGCGGCGCTCTCCGCGCGCTTCACGCGGATCAAGATCGCCCCCGAATACGACGGCCTGGTTGCTTACGCCAACGACGCGATGGCCGGACTCGACCTCGCCAACCAGGTGATGGACCCGCAGCGGCGCGAGGCGCTGATCGGCACGCTCGACGATCAGACCCGCAAGCTGCTCGCCGCCGTCCGGCCAGTCGACGGCAAGGCGCGCACGGTCCGCCACGGCCCCGCAGTGGTCTACGACGGGCCCATCCCGGAGCCGCCCGATCTCAAGCTCCATCTCGTGCGCGATTACGATCTCGAGCAGATTTTCCGCTACATCAACCCGGTGATGCTCTACGCGCGCCACCTCGGCTTCAAGAATTTCGAGCATGCGCTCGCCGCCGGCGATCCCAAGGCGCTCGAACTGCACGCCGCGGTCGCCGCCGTCGAGGACGAGATGCTCGCCCGCCCCGACATCACCGCGCGCGCGGCCTATCGCTTCTTCACCGCCCATTCCGACGGCGATCGCGTGCTGACGGTCTATGCGCCCGACGGCAAGCATCCGCTCGAGCGCTTCATCTTCGGCCGCCAGTCCGAGACCCCGGGCCTGTGCCTGGCCGATTACGTTACGCCGGCCTCATCGGGGCGCCCCGACTACCTCGCCATGATGGTCACGACGATCGGCGAGGGGGTGCGCGCGCTGGCCGAGGAATGGAAGGACAAGGGCGAGTATCTGCGCTCGCACATCCTGCAAGTGCTCGCGCTCGAAGGCGCCGAAGCCTTCGCCGAAGTGCTCCATCTCAAGCTGCGCCAGATGTGGGGTATCGGCGATCCGCCGGGCCTCACGATGAAGGATCTCTACCAGGCCCATTATCACGGCAAGCGGTTTTCTTTTGGCTATCCGGCCTGCCCGCGGCTCGAAGACCAGGCGCAACTGTTCCGCGCGCTCGAACTCGAACAGAGCGGCTTGGGCGTGCGCTTGACCGAGGGCTACATGATGGATCCGGAGAGTTCGGTCAGCGCGATCGTCTTTCATAATCCGCTGGCCAAATATTTCGCGCTCTCGCCCGGCGATATCGAAGCGCTCGAGCGTGAGCACGACTCCGCCACCCCGCAAGCGGCAGTCAGCTAGGGAACCTCTGCACCAGGCTCTGCTGTCACCCTGAGCGCAGCGCATGGGTC
>JADEYI010001553.1_pt1 | contig 16412 bp, 16 predicted proteins | sample 8542331 | NCBI WGS metagenome assembly JADEYI01 (sample SAMN16510988, study PRJNA670497) | mine drainage metagenome | isolation source: biofilm near Copperflume 1 | place: Germany: Marsberg coppermine Kilianstollen | collected 2018-02 | reverse complement strand
ATCCGACTCATCGAAGGAATATTTGGTTACACCATGTGATAGACTACATGCAGCGTTATCTTCCTTGTCACCGCAGGCATACCAATCAAGCAAGGAGAGCTTGCAACTCCATGAGCAACGGTCCCAGGGTAGCGCTGAAAGTGAAGGTATTGAATATGTATATGTTAAAAGCTTGTCAGGCTGGTCGCCTAAATACATTCCAGAGTCACTCTTGCGCGAGGCGGCCACGCGTTGACAAGATCGCTTCCTCTTTGGTTCTGATTATCCTTTTATCACGCCACAACGCTGGCTCAAGGATTTCGAGGCGGTAAAGATCGAGTTCAAGCCAGAAGTACGCGAGAAATTGCTGTGGAAGAACAGTCAACAGTTGTTGGCGCATTCGGCGGTGGGGAAGATGAGCTTTTCTTCGTAACGCTCCTCGCCCGATCGAAGCGTTCGGCGTGCTCTTCTCGTCAACGAAACGGAAAGCAGCTTGGGTGGGGAGACTTTTCGAGGTCTCCCCATGTAGCGAAGCCTACCAAACTACATGCCGTGGAAAAGGGAAGAGATCCGCTACGGGAGGAGATCTGCAACTGTCCAGGTATCGATATATTTCATGAGATGCGCATGGTGTGGCGCAAGCAGATCACGTACCTGCTCCATCTGCTCATACCTGGAGAGACACACTGCGAGGACATGATGTCCGCGGCGCGCCTCTTGTAGGTATACGTCTAGATCGATTGATGCGAGGAAGCTTATGAATGTCTCTCCCTGTTCCACCGCTTCTACATAATCACTGTTCGCTAGAATGTGAATGTTCTTGCCATCGTAACCCGCTTCGAGCAAAATGCGATAGGCTTGCACCGCGTCTTGCAGGTCGTCAAACACACAATGGACATGCTTGCGCGGAAAAGGTGTCGCAGGCAACGTTTGCTGAGAGGACAACGCCAACTGTTCATAGGTATCTATTGTTGTTGTAGAGTTCATGAGTAATACCCTCCTGGTATGTTCTTCTTTCACCGATTCATTTCGTCAGCGGAGAGAATGCTTTCCTTACATAACGAAGGGTAACATCAACTGATTGAAACTCTATTGGAAAAAAATTTGAGGATTCTCATTTGATTGGTACGGCAAGTAGAATGGCAAAAATAACTATGTGAAAGAGGGCAAAAAAGATCAGGAGGCGCATGCCCCAGGCGAATTCTCGCTGGAAATCCTGCTGTTCGCGCATAGATGTACTCATAGTATAAGCATTAGGTGAACGTTCGGCGGCTACAAGCCCAATAGCAATGCGCAGACGTACTGGTGAACGTATGGAGGAACGGTGCATTTCCGCGAGCAATGCCTCGTGACAAGGTTTGCAGAGTACCCATTCATGGCGCGGTTCTGGTGCTTCAACAGGCTCTTTGAGCGCATTAGGGTGAAACCAGATAAAACTTGTGCAGATAGAACAGCGAATAGGTTTGTACCAGTACCCTCTCTGTCCTATTTCTCGCCAGGTGGTATCCGTTAGATCATTACTTGGCATCATAATTTCGCTCGCTCGCTGTCCATTCCGCTCACACTACCGGGTTTCCACAGGAAGGAGTTCTCTACTTTGCTCGCGTTACACTTCGCTGTCCAGCATCATTATTGTATCATAATCCTTCCAGGCATAGCTGTAATTTGAGAAGCAACTTCAAGGTCAATAGAAAAGTGGCTTCCACTTTTCCCCGTTTTCGCACTCACAAGGTAATGCCTCAATGTCTCACTCACTGTAGAAAAGGAATTCCAGAAGATTTACTATTTGGGACGATGCTGGCAGAATGAAACAAAAAGATATATTTTCAAACCTTGCATTTTATGTTATACTTGTGTTACGCACTTGAAAAAGTTAAAGGAGGAACTCTTCTGACATTCCTGATATTTCCCAATATTTCCAGCTACAAATCGAAGGGAAGAATACAAAGAACACCGGATGTCTAAGAGTTTCTTATTACAGAGGATGCCTGTATTGTTATTTTTATAACAGCAAGACATCCAACTGGTGCAATGCGTGTAGCCACGAACATTAGCCAGCAAAGGTGCTCTTCCACCTTGTCGGCTATTGCGTCAAACCCACTGACAAGGAGGTCTACATTGAAACGACATTCATCAGGCTTTATTATTGGCATCGTAGTATCGCTCGTTCTAGGTTTCGGTATAGTAGCCGGAACCGCGCTAAGTCTTCGAGCAGCGTGGGGACTTGGTTACGCCCCCCCCAGCGTGTTGAAGGCGACCCCAACAGGTCCTAATAGCGCAACGATCTCATTCTCTACATTTCCTGACAGTTTGGTATGTCACCCCAAGGCAGATGCAAAGGAAAGTCAAGGGGTAACTTACTGCCCAACGACCAACTTTGAAGTCCCACCAAACAGCGTCATCACGGTCGTCATCAACCAATACGACTCTGCAAGTGGCTTGATCAACGATTACTTCCGACAAGTACGTGGAACAATTGGAAGTACGATGACGGTCAACGGTAAGTCCATGGGCGAGATTAGTGCGGACGCCCCAGGGCGCACCTTCACTCTCCAGCCATCGCCCGACACTGCCTACCCTCTATTTGTCAGTGTCCCTCTGCTTGGAGTTGCCGATGACGCTAATCCTAATGCCGTGACCACTAACGGCAACCCGTACCAAAAGTCCAACGTCATCTTTTTCCAGTTCCGCACTGGTCCAGCGGGTACTTACGTCTGGCACTGCTACGTTTCTTGTGGAAGCGACCGCGGGATACCCTATGGCTTTAGCGGGCCGATGTCTACTACCGGCTTCATGGCCGGAACAATGACGGTAGGAAGTTATTAGGGAGGGTAACATGGCTGACGACAACTTGAATGAAAATACCGGCAATGCCACATCAGTACGCAAGGAACCGAATCATCTGCGTCGTGCAATCATTATCTGGGTGGTACTCTCTGTCATAGGAATGGTGCTCGTGATTGTCACGTCCCCATTTGTTCTGCCAGTGGCCGCAAGCGGCCTTGACGCCACCGATAACACTACGATGGAGATGCTCACCATCCTATCTGTGCCGGTGGCTTTGTTCGTCTTTGTCTTTCTCATCTATAGCTTGATTGCTTTCAAGGTCAATGGGCGACCTACGGAAGATGCGCCCGTTCTGAAGCCCAGACCAGGGCTCCAAATTGGCTGGATGGGCATCACGGGAGCGCTTTGTCTATTCCTGCTTATCTGGGGCATGTTTGGTTTCTACCAGGATACGGTTGCTTCAGCTACGAGCCCACTTGTTGTCCAGGTAACTGCACAGCAATGGCTGTGGACTTTTAACTATCCACAATATGGAACGTCCAGCCAGGGCCAGGTGCTTGAACTGCCGGTGAATCGTCCGGTGGTATTCAACGTCACCTCGGACGATGTCTTGCACGGATTTTCCATTCAGGCTCTTGGAATACGCGTAGACGCTAATCCAGGGGAAATGACCACCACCCCACTTGTGACACCATCGCGGATCGGCAGTTACGCCGTGCGCTGTGTAGAATTATGCGGGCTTTATCATTCCTATATGTGGACATCCGTGCAAGTGGTCAGTACTTCGACATTTGATTCCTGGATAATAAGCCAAGGAGGACACCCATGACCGAGGTCAAACGAACAAGTCTCTTACAGAATCTTTTTCCAAGCGTGGTTTCTGGCATTGTACTCGGTGTCGTAGGTGCAGTCGTGGCTTACTTGATCGTAGCCCAATTTGTAGATATAACCGTGAATCCCGACGCACCAATAATAGCTCTCTTCACAGCCTGGACACTGTTCTTCTTTGTGGGTATTGGAGCCTTCAATGGGGTCTTTAAATGGGGGTTTGCTCGTCATGATCCAACAGCCGACGAAGATTTACAGATGGCCGGAAAAGATCAGGGACTCTGGCGCTACTTCCGCTTCACCACCGATCACAAAGTTGTCGGGATGCAATACCTGGTAACTGTGCTGATCACCTTTTTCTTAGGCTCTATGGGAGCCTTCATGATCCGCCTCCAGCAATCAACGCCTGGGGCAAAATACTTCACACCCTCCACATACAATACTATTGTGGGAATGCATGGGATTTTAATGATTGTATCCTCAATCATCATGATCAGCGGTCCCTTCGGCAACTTCATACTGCCTATCATGATTGGGGCGCGTGATATGGCCTTTCCTCGGCTCAACGCGCTAAGCTACTGGCTGATTTTCTCCATTATTCCCATATTCTTTTCCACGCTGTTTCTCGGTGGGTTCCCAACCGGATGGACTGGTTACGCACCTCTGTCTGTTCAGGAGTTAACCCCAGGCATGGATGCCTACAGCTTCACCATCATCATCTTTGCTATCTCAACAACGCTAGCAGCACTGAATATCGTCACGACCGTGTTCGTGCTGCGAACGAAGGGAATGACATGGGGACGACTCCCCATCTTTGTCTGGGGCGTGATACTCTCGGTGTTCCTTGGTTTAACAGCGTTCCCTACCTTCCTGATATCGCAGGTGATGGTCGTAATGGACCGGACCTTCCAAACGTCCTTCTTTATTGCCTCTTTTGGTGGTAGTAACTGGCTATACGAGCATCTGTTCTGGTTTATGGGACACCCCGAGGTGTACGTGATTGCCCTACCGTCAATGGCAGCCGCTGCTGAGATAGCGACGGTTTTTTCCCGCAAGACGATATTTGGTCGTCGCATGATGCTTGGTAGCCTGATCACGATTTGTTTACTAAGCGTACTCGTGTGGGGGCATCATCTCTATACGAGTGGGTCAGCAAACGCATTGGATGGCCCTTACATGCTCGATACAGAGTTAATCTCTATTCCCACTGGCTTCTTCTTCCTGGCTATGATCGGCACGTTCTGGCGTGGGAAGATGTGGGTTACGGTCCCAGTCTTGTTCGTGGCTGGCATGTTGGTAAACTTCGTCATCGGAGGCATCACAGGTATCTACCTAGCAGACCTTCCCACTGATGAGATTTTACATGGCGGCATGTTTGTCACAGCCCACTTCCATTTCACCCTCGTTGGAAGCATGGTCTTCGGGTTTTTCGCCGCATTCTACTACTGGTTCCCCAAAATGACGGGTCGCCGACTCGATCCACTCTTGGGCAGGATCCATTTCTGGCTGTTTGAAATCGGTTTTCTGGGAACATTCCTGGCTCTGTTCTACGCGGGCCTACAAGGTGAGCCGCGCTGGTCAGCTAATGTCGCTCCCCCGTTTGCTACCGCCAATTTGATTGCCAGCTTGTTTGCTATCCTGATCGCGGCCTCGGTGTTTATTACGGTATACAACGTGATTATCACAATGGTGCGCGGTGAGCGTGCCACTGCCGATGAGTGGGGCGGTAAAACATTGGAGTGGACTGTGCCAACGCCAGTACCGCTGGAGAATTTTGAACACCTGCCTGTGGTGACATCAACACCCTACGATTACGGTACGCCTGAACCGGTAGAGGCGGATAAGGAGGATGCCTTGATAGCACCCGTAGTGCCACAATCAGAGAGTTGATAACACCACCATAGGAGACATACTGATGAGTACATCCTTAGAGGAAATGCACGAACTTCCACTGCATATTCGGTTTGGAAGAGCGCGAGCAGGCGTGATAATGCTCATTATCGCGGATTTCATGTCTATACTTGCCCTCCTGGCTGCGGGTGGGTACCTGAGTACGCTCAATGTGTTGAACCAGTACAGGCTTCCCGCCGACCGTCCTCCCGCCCTTCTGCCTGGGGTGCTGGCATCCGTTGTTCTGCTCCTGAGCGGACTCGCCTACTACTGGTGGGAGCGCAGGGGCAGCCAATCGGTGATCTTCATTCTCTCATTGCTGCTCATGGTCGTGGCACTGGCGTTCCAGATCTGGCTCGGCCTATCCCTGGGATATGCCGCTCCCTTCCATGCCTATGAGAGTGTAATCTTACTGCTTTCATGGTATTCCGTATTCCACCTCGCGCTGACAGCATTCATCGGCTTTCTGCTTCTGGGACGGATCTTGCGCGGACGTCTGGTTGGACATCCCTACATCCCGGAGGTTGTTGGCTACTGGTGGTACTATACCGTCATCGTTAGCTTAGTTCTGTGGGCGTTCAGCATGCTCCTTCTATGAGGCAGGTTGCTGGAATATGGAGAACCTTTGATGAACATCTGGGTTGATGCAAATGGGTGGCCGATTCCACCTATTGTGCTGCTTGGGTGTCTTGTTGCAGGAATCCTGTATGTCCGTGGATGGCGTGTGCTCGTAAAAGAGGAGCAGGTTAAGAAAGCTGCCAGGACCACGACTCCCGCATTTATCGGCTCTGATACTGATGAATTTCAGTGGGACAGTTGGTTCTGGCGCGGCATCTACTTTCTCGGGGCAATCTTTGTGTTCTTTCTAGCAGCTTCTGCCCCCATTGACACACTCACTAGTAGGCTCTTCTGGGTTCACATGGTTCAACACCTGCTCTTACTGGTCGTCATGGCACCACTGCTCGTGGCCGGTGCTCCGCTGCTACCGATATGGCTGGGATTACCAGGTTGGGCGCAAAGACTCGCAAAGGCGTCTGCAAAGTTGAGGGCAGGGCGTACCTTCTACTTGATAGGACGATGGCTTCGACAACCTGCCATTTCATGCGTCCTCTTGATCATCGGAACCTGGGTGTGGCACTGGCCACCCTTCTACGATTTCGCACTGACGCACGATTTCATCCACGATTGGGGAGAACATGTAGCCTTTCAAGCAGTTAGCATCTTGTTTTGGACGCAGGTGATACCATCACCTCCGCTCCGACCCCGCCTGGGTTATCTTGGACGCATAGGGTGCCTGGGAGCTGCAATCGCACAAAATGTTGTTTTGGCCGTGCTGCTTGGATTTGCCCCGCTACCACTTTATGCGCCTTATGCTCACCTGGCCACTGTGTCAGGTGGACTCTCTGCATTACAAGATCAACAATTTGGAGCAGGCATCATGTGGACATTTGGCGACCTTCCTTTCGGCATCGCTTTCAGCATCATCGTGCAACGCTGGTTTGCCGCGCAGGAGGACGATACAAGCATCGCCATAAAATCACACAACGCAGAGAGGTGAATGCTGGGGAAAAAAAATCAGAGGGCATATACGTATGCAAACACGCATCTGATGAAAGGAAATGATCATGCAGCACCCTGATAGTATGCAGAAACTGACTCGTGCAGTTTTTATTGCCACTTCACTACTCCTGATCATTACCGGGACTGCCTGGGGAATCAGGCTTCACACCATGGTTCGCAGCCAACCAACTGTACAGGCGGTTGACAATGCCCTTGGCGGCTTTCCAATGACAGGCGATGCCGCGCCTGACTTCACTCTCACTGATCAGTTCGGTCACGCAGTCACTTTTTCTTCTCTACGCGGTCGCGAGGTAGTGCTGGCTTTCATCGATTCGCGGTGTACTAGTATATGCCCGCTGACGGCTAACATTATATATAACGCCAAGGCTAAGCTGGGACCCTCTGCCGCCAGCCAGGTAGCACTAGTCGCTGTTAATGCCAATCCGACTGCAACCAGTGTCGCTGATGTGCGGGACTGGTCAATCAAGCACGGAATGTTGCATCAGTGGTTGTTCCTTACAGGAACGGCACAACAGTTACGCTCTGTGTACAACGCGTACCATGTGCTTGTCCAGGTCATAGGCACGCAGGTAGTACATGATGCAGCAACACTTATCATTGACTCTCAAGGGCGTCAACGGCTCTATTTCGAGACACTTGACTCAAGTAGCAAGTCCGATCTTAGCAGTGAAATAAACGGGCTAGAGGATGGAATGCGGCAGTGGCTACCGCAGCTGCACTAATATTTTATACTTTTTTGAATATCGCCAATTCATAGATTTTGGAAGGCACATGTCAGGAGTTTTTATGAAGTTAATACATAGCGTAACGCAAGAGATAGAGCCAATAGAGCCAGCAGAGCACGAGGTGAAAAAAGAGATCAACTTAGTGCGGCAGACCATCGCCAATTACGTCGATCTGATGAAGCCGCATGTAACGGTGCTGCTGCTCGGCGTGACTGCGGCGGCGATGGCGATTGCTAATAAGGGTTTACCTCCACTTCTCCTTGTCATTCCAACGCTGCTTGGTGGCGCGATGGCGGCAGGCAGCGCGAACTGCATTAACTGCTATATCGATCGCGATATCGACCAGATCATGGGGCGCACGCGGCGTCGCTCGCTGCCCTCCGGACGCGTGGAACCCCGACAGGCATTGGTCTTCGGTATCATCCTGGGTGTAGCTGCATTTATTATCCTCACTGTCTTCATCAATCTGCTCAGCGCGTTGCTGGCCTGTTCCGCCATTCTCTTCTACGTCTTCGTTTACACGCTCGGTCTCAAGCGTACCTCGACACAAAATATCGTTATTGGCGGTGCTGCCGGAGCGGTGCCGGTGCTGGTTGGCTGGGCAGCCATTACCGGCACCGTGGGCATACCGGCTATCTGGCTCTTCGCTATTATCTTCTTCTGGACGCCCCCGCACTTCTGGGCACTTTCGCTGCTGATACAGAAGGATTATGAGAAGGCAAACATACCTATGCTGCCGGTGGTCAAAGGCGCGGCGGAGACACGGCGGCAAATCCTGCTCTACTCGCTACTCTTGTTGGCTATCACCATTGGGCTTTTCGCGTTCGGCATCATGGGCTACTTCTACCTGGCGGGAGCTGTGTTCCTGGGCGGCGGGCTGGTCTATCTCGCGCTTCGCTTGTGGCGCAATCAATCCAAGAAGTCTGCGCTCACCCTTTTCTGGTACTCGAATATGTACCTGGCAGCAATCTTCGCCGTCATGGTGCTAGATCGGGTAATTCATTAGGGACAATCATGGAGCATGTGGCCCTGGTCACAGAAGGTGTCAGTCCGCTACACCCCGACATTGGAGCGATGCCAGTATGGCAAACGCTCCAATGCATCCGCAAGCAACCCTGTAGTTACTCGGCTGCCAAACCGATGGCACTGAAGGGCAGTGTGATCTTGGCCGGATCTACCACGGAGGTCAAGCTGCCATCGTGGTGAATCAAAAAGCCACCCAGCGTAGCAGGTCCAGGTGGGGAGAGCAGTAGACGGGATTCCAGCACATACAGGAAGCTGCTATTTCGGCTAAGGCTTTCCTCTAACGGAAAAGTATCCGCTGGTGTGGCAGCCGTAACCCCGTCGGCATTCAACAGAGTGATGGTAGCATCTTTATTGATCCGGTAGCCAGAGATAGCGTGACTATCCGCATCAGAAGTGTAGGCGAAGTGCCCATCCTGAGTGATGACCATCCAGCACGGTGCGACCTGAAAGTCGGGTACAGGGCCATTAATCAGGTGGACGTTTCCACGCGCCAGGCGATAGGCAGTTACGGCACCAGTCGGGTTCTGGCCTCCCAGACCAAAGCCATCGTCGACGATGAACTCTTGCGGGTTGGCAGGGTTAAAGGCCATACCAAAGGGATAGACCCCCACCGATGAGGTTGTTGTCGGACCGCTCAGACTGCCAGCGTTGCCAATGTGATACACATCTATCAAGTTAGTGAGCTTCTCCGTGACCAACAAAAACCGACCGGAAGGATCAATCTGTACCTGGGCTGGGTTGGGATGTGCAGTGCTCAAGGGCCTGGTGCCTCCAGGAATCGGATGCAGCCGCCCCTTGTCGTCAACATGGAAACCCGCCACGTTGGCCGCTTCCGCACTCCCATTGGCTGCATTCAGGACATAGAGCAGGCCATTCTGGTAGGTAAGGCTGACGGGACCAACCCCGCCGGAGGAAAAGACCCCCGCGAGGGAGAGATGCCCATTTTGAACATTGACGACGGAAATTTGGTCGCTTCCAGCATCGGCCGCAAACAACCTGCTTCCTTTGTCATGTGTGAGGATCAGTGATCCCTGAACGCCATCCGCAAAGGCCGTTAAGCTCCCGAGCCCACCGATAGAGGTCGAGCCAGACGGCTTCAGTGAGCCGTCTTCTCCCCGGTTGAAAACGGTGATGGAGTTGGAGCCGCTGAGGTTGTTATTCAAGACATACACATAGCCGTCGGCATGCGCAGAGGCACGCGGCACCGGCCCAAGTAGTAGAGCCAGTGCGGACACAAGTAGCGCGATCAAGGTGCAGGTGACGAGTGACCGAGAGTTGCTTAGACGCATGCGAGTATTCTCCCCACCGCTGCGTCTGTCTGCTGTGTTCATAGCAGCTTTCTCTTGAATAGTCATCATGGTAAAACCCCCTTCTGTAGATAATCAGGCAGGCAAAAGTAACTTATCTTCTGAACCATACGGAGAAGAAGCTATCGTAGATCAAAAAAAGGAAAGGCGTCGGGAAATTCAATGCGTTAGATTATGGAAGCAGATAGGGTACGGTGTTTTAGGTACTTTTTGAAAGGAAAAACTGCCACTTTCACGAGTACCTTGTGGTTGCAAACATTGTATACTATGCTCCTTTCATCTATAATAGAGTCATACCCGATTTGACTATCTTCCATCTAAATGCTTAGCGTCGCCGACATTGGAGGGATAGATATGCTGCTTCTCCAAGACATCACCGTCACCTACCAAAGCGTCGTTCCAGCGGTCCAGGGAGTATCGATTGAGGTACCGGAAAAGGATGTTGTTACCTTGCTCGGTACCAATGGTGCCGGTAAAACCACGATCTTCCGCGCCATCACCGGACTACTGAACTTTCATAAAGCCAGTATTGTGCAAGGTACCATTCTCTTTGAGGGCGAACGTATTGATCGCCTGAACGCGACCCAGATTGTGCAACGCGGCATCTCGCAAGTCTTAGAAGGACGTCGGCTCTTCGCTGATTTGACCGTTGATGAGAACTTGCGCACCGGTGCTATCTCTTCGCGCAATTCCGCCGCTTTGCGACACGCATATGAGCGCGTCATGGAGTTATTTCCAGTTTTACGTGAACGCCGCCAAAGTGTCGCGGGCTATCTGTCAGGCGGTGAGCAACAGATGCTCGCGATAGCGCGCGGCCTGATGACCAGCCCCAAACTGCTCTTATTGGACGAACCTTCCCTTGGCCTGGCCCCCTTTATGGTGCAACAGATACGCACTATCATCAGAGAAATTCATGATAGCGGCACTGCTGTGCTGTTAATCGAACAGAATGCGCAAATGGCTCTCTCTGTTGCCAGTTATGGCTACGTGCTGGAAACCGGAAAAGTCGTGCTGGCGCAACCCGCAACCGTATTATTACAAGATGAGAGCGTGCGCAAGTTCTACCTGGGCTTGCACGAAGGTGACACAGATAGCATGAGCATTCGACTGCGAAAGCGAGCAGAGAAGAGGTGGACATTTTGAGTGACGTTTTAGCAACTACAAAAAATAGTGCTATGCATCCACCATTGCTTTCGATTGAAGGAGTCTCCGTGCGCTTCGCGGGCGTGAAGGCACTCACTGATGTATCATTCGCGGTGCAGCCCGGTGAATTATTCGCGGTGATCGGTCCCAATGGTGCGGGCAAAACCTCGCTATTTAATGTGCTCTCGCGGGTCTATCAACCAGTGGCCGGTACCGTCACCTATCAAGGGCAAGACCTACTAAAATTAAAAACCTATCAAGTGGCACGCGTTGGCATTGCGCGTACCTTCCAAAATCTTGGGCAATTTCCCAACACCACGGTGCTTGATTATCTGCTGCTGGGTCGGCACACTCGCATGAAAAGTGGCATCATCCTGGGGGGTCTTTACATTGGCAAGACGCGCAACGAGGAGCAACACAATCGTGCTTATTGTTTGCACCTGCTGCACCTGATGAACCTGGAGAGTGCGTGCAATCTCCCATTGAGAAGCCTTCCCTACGGTTTACAGAAGCGTGCTGATCTGGCGCGTGCGCTGGCTCTTGAACCCAAGCTCTTGCTACTGGATGAACCGGTGGCAGGTATGGGAACGGAAGAGACCGAGGAGATCGCCTCTATTATCCTGGATATCAAAGAACAGCTCGGCGTCACGCAAATTTTGGTTGAACACGATATGGCACTTGTCATGGGCATTGCTGACCGCGTTATGGTCTTAGACTTTGGACGCGTCATCGCTCAGGGAACACCTGCCATGGTACAGGCCAATCCCAATGTCATCAAAGCCTATTTGGGTGAGGAGTTCGGAGAAGGAACTGCCGCATTACCCATCTCAACTGAAGAGCATTCCGCGTAGCAGCACGCCTGGTTTCACGCACAGGATGGAAAGGAAAGAACGTGGCTTATTTTTTGCAAATAGCCTTCGCGGGCATTGCGCTGGGCTGTATCTATGCCTTGATCGGACTGGGCTTCTCTATTATCTTCAAAGCCAGTGAGGTCATCAACTTTGCACAAGGTGAACTGCTGTTGGTAGGTGCATATGTGGTTTCGTCAGCAGTGTTCGAGTGGCATCTGAACTTCATAGTTGCCGTACTGGCGGGCGTCGCAGTGACGGTCGTGATCGGTCTCCTCTTTGAACGCTTTGTCCTGCGACGTATGATTGGCCGCCCAGTCTTCTCCATCTTGATGATTACGATTGGCCTGGATACTATCCTGCGCACCGCAATCGTGGTGAGATGGGGATCGAATCCCATTCCAGCGGCTTCTCCCTACACGATCACGGCTGGTTTTAACATCGCGAACGTCCACCTTGGCGCCAACGACTTGCTAACTATCACTGTAACGATCTTATTGTGCGCCATCCTCTTTTATTTCTTCCAATACACGCGCTATGGGCTAGCCATGCGTGCGACAGCACTTGATCAGGAAGCTGCACTGGCGGTAGGGATCAATATTCGCACGGTGTATGCGCTGGCATGGGGAATATCGGCTGCCATTGCCACCATCGGCGGCGTCTTTCTCGCAATGAGTTCTTATGCGATGGACCCCACACTGGGCGGTGCCGCGCTGCTGGCGTTCCCTGCTATTATCCTGGGCGGCGTTGACTCCATTGTAGGAGCGATAGTTGGCGGCATCATTATTGGCCTGGTGCAAGACCTGACGGCTGGCTATGAAAACCAGGTCGCTGGCTTCCTGGGTACAGGTATCCATCAGATTACGCCCTATCTGATCATGATTCTTGTGCTGCTCATTCGGCCCTATGGTCTCTTTGGTACAAGAAAGGTGGAGCGCATATGAGTTCATCTCCTAAGACGCGAATACCAACGAACACCAACACCGCAATCACTGCATCTTCCACCGCCCCATCATCACGGCTCCTGGGAAGCAGGGCCTCGCGCTGGCTCACCATAATATTGCTGGTGGTAGTAGCACTTGTCTTCTTCACTGTAGCTAATGATGACTGGTTCACAATCATCAACTATACGCTGATCGCGGCAATTGCAACACTTTCGCTCAATGTCCTTTCGGGTTACACAGGCCAGATTTCGCTGGGCATCGCCTTTTTTATGGCTATTGGAGCGTATACGGCTGCCTATCTCGGCGGTGACATACCGTCATCTCCACTCGATCCATTCGGCCTGAACCTGCCATTTTATATCTGGCTTCCAGCAGCAGGCATTGTCGCAGCACTCGCCGGGGCCTTAGTTGGCCCGACCGCTCTACGCTTGAAAGGGTTTTACCTCGGTATCGTCACGCTGGCCTTGATTTTTATCGGACAATATATCTTCTTCAATGCCCGTGGCATTACAGGCGGTCCACAGGGAAGAGCCTTCCCCGTACCCGCTATTGGTGATGCTTCCTTTAGTCAGCAAAACGCATTCTTAGGTTTTGCGCTGACATCCGGGCAGCAATATTTCTTGTTGATTCTGCTGGTTTTAGCGCTGTCCGCATTCTTTGTCTATAACGTCATGCGTTCGCGTGCGGGACGTGCATTTCATGCCGTGCGTGACAACGAAATAGGCGCGACCATTATGGGGGTCAATCTCTTTGAAGCGAAGATGGGCGCATTTATCCTGTCTTCGTTCCTGGCGGGTATTTCAGGCGCACTCTTTGCGTCGTATAGTCGCTATATCATCCCCAATTACTGGGGCCTGACGCTCTCCATTCAGTTTATCGCCGCCATCATCATTGGCGGCATCGCTAGTGTCTGGGGCTCAATGCTTGGAGCCGCATTCGTGTTCGGGTTGCCACTAATTATCGATCATTTTGCCTTGTTGCCTGTTGCCAGCGGTTCAGGTATCATCAATAGTGGCGATCTGAACGCACTTCTGTATGGCCTACTGATTATCGCCTTCCTGCTCTTTGAGCCGGGAGGAGTGATTGGACTTGTGCGCCGGGGCCAGGGGTTGCTCCACAAGTTCAATGTGCGTAAAGATGAAGGAGGTGAATCAGCCGAGATTACTGATCTACCAGCGGAAGCAGGGAACCCAACGCCCACAAAAGGCGAAAGCGCATAATTTTGGGCATGGCAGGTTAAACACAACAAGATTCTGGCAATGTAGTGCATGTTCCCTTGCATTCCTCAATCCCACACTGCTGTGGAATAGGGTTCACGCTCAGGAATGCGCCAGGGGAGTACATCCTCGACCGTCGTTATCGCGAATATTGCACGAAGAGGTACAACATATGCTTACCAGGAAGACACTTTTTGCTTGCATAGGTATCTTTGCCATCGGTGTGATGGCACTCTCTGGATGCGCCAGCAACAGCTCAAATAACGGCAATGGAAGTGGACTTAAAACTGGTCCCGGCGTCGATGTAGCGAGTAAAACTATCACCTTGGGGATAATCTCACCGTATTCGGGGCCGGTAGCAGCCCCGGTCGGTGATCCACTGGCAAACGGCGTTGAGACGTTCTTCAAACACGTCAACGATAACGGCGGCATCAATGGCTACAAGGTAAAATTCATCGAGGAGGATTCACAGTACAACCCACAAATTGAGGTACAAAAGTACAATCAGATCCACAATCAGGTGTTGATGATTGCCGATAGCCTGGGAACACCCACCACGTTCGCCATCAAGGACCTTGCCGCGGCAGATCACATGTTGGTTTCAGCGGCTACGCTGTCTTCCGCGCTGGCACGCGAAAAGTACCTCATCCTCGCAGGAACGCCCTATCGTTTGCAGGTCGAAAATGCTTTTGACTACGTTGTCAACAAACTGGGTGTGAAGAATCCCACGACAGGGATCATCTACCAGAATGATGAGTACGGCCAGGATGGGCTAACCGGCTACAAAGAGGCCGTCAGTGCCTATCAGATGCACGATGTAGCGCAAGCCAGTTATGCTCCTACCGACACCGACTTTACCGCGCAGGTTTCGCAAATGAAAGCCAAAGGGGCAAAGTACGTCTTCCTCACCACCTTGCCGCTCGTCACCGCCTCCATTGTCGGTAAAGCCGCCCAACTCGGCTACAATCCACAGTGGATTCTCCAGAGTCCGGCGTGGGCGAACGGGTTGCTCGCTGTTCCTGCTTTGAAGCCACTGCTCACCAAGGTGTGGGTAATGTCCCAAGGTGCTTCCTGGGGTGACACCTCCGTACCAGGTATGGCACAGTTGCTACAGGACGTCCAGAAGTATGCTCCAACCCAGAAGCCAGATGGCTACTTTGAGTTCGGCTATGCTGAGTCGGAAATCACCTATGCCATCTTGAAGAAGGCCATGGCGAATAATGACATCACACGCGATGGCCTCTATAAAGCCTTCCTGTCATTGCGCAACATCGATCTAGGAGGCTTGCTACCCCCGGCGACCTATGGTTCATCACCCGACCAGCGCGTTCCCACGCGCGATTCGGTCGTTTTCCAGGTTGACCCCACCCAGCCCGCCGATTTCAGGGCACTGACCCCTGATTTCACCGGAACGGCTGCACAGCAATCGCGCTTCTAATAGAGTCGCTTCCTGGCTAACAACGAACGTCTCGTTGCAATCGCCTGGAGAGTCTCCAGGCGATTGTATTGGTAAGGCGCAAGTTATGCAACCCGCCTCTTCTCTTGTGTTATAATAAGATATCTCCAATGAAATAGACACTGTTATTCGCAGTTCCTATGAAAAATTATAGGCAACAAGGGAGTTGGTATATGCGTATTGGAGTTGGCTTACCTTCCACGGTGCCAGGAGCGGATGGGCAATTGGTCATTGAATGGGCGCGGCGTGCCGATGAGGGGCCATTTTCTAGCCTGGGAGTGCTTGACCGCCTGGTCTACGATAGCTTTGAACCATTGACCGCGTTGGCGGCGGCAGCTGCTGTCACCCAGCGCGTACAATTGGCAACCACCATCGTCATTGGGCTGCTGCACAATACTACTCTACTCGCAAAAGTTGCCGCCTCCATTGATGCCCTCTCCAATGGTCGCCTTGTGCTTGGTCTTGCCGTGGGAGCGCGTAGAGAAGATTATGATGCCGCCGGTATCGACTTCCGCGCCAGGGGAAAACGCCTGTCAGAACAACTTGCCACGTTACGCATCTTGTGGGAAGAGGGTACTATCAGTCCACAATCCGACCGTGCGAGGGGGCCTGATTTGCTCATCGGAGGCTTGAGTGACCAGGGCTTTGCGCGTGTCGCTCGCTATGCTGATGGCTACGTTC
>JADEYI010001552.1_pt1 | contig 16444 bp, 11 predicted proteins | sample 8542331 | NCBI WGS metagenome assembly JADEYI01 (sample SAMN16510988, study PRJNA670497) | mine drainage metagenome | isolation source: biofilm near Copperflume 1 | place: Germany: Marsberg coppermine Kilianstollen | collected 2018-02 | reverse complement strand
TTTCGCAGTTACGTTAGAATCTTTGATTTTTTCGCACATACGTTGGGACGTACATACAGCCTGCCATCCATTTTTGCTGCACATTTATTGCGCAGCTTATCACGGAATGTGCGGGAGAGCCATTCATTTGGTGGGAGAAATGAGTATAATTCTGCGGGGCGTTCTCCTGTCAAAAACCCGTATTTTCAGAGCGCTTGCCCGCCCGGACAACTGTGTCGATTTCTCCCATAGAGTCCTGGGATTTACATGTAGGCAGGCTCAAGCGCTTGAGCCTGCCTTTGTCTGTGTGGAAATGTTTGAATCTGGTGGCAGAAAAATCTTGAGATGCTTCCACCTGGAGATCGGTTGCATTTTCTCCCAACCGAATTCGCATTTACAGTTCATGCAGAAGATCAGGTTCCTGGTGGACAATTACAGGTTTATTACGGGTAATTTTCTGAAGAATACTGCGGTCTTCACCAAATTTGCAGAGTGCATCACAATGCTCGCACAAATCTTCAAAGAGGATGAAGTTCAGGCTGTCACTGGTATAGCGGCGGCGGAAAGCAGGACGGGCCAATTGCGCCATGACCTCTTTTTCCCGGCTGTCTGGCACGAGCAGGTAAAAATGGCAGGTACAGCCAGCAAGGGAGCCCGCCAGATCTTCTAGCCGTAAAATACCTGAGTAGATGGAGGTGCTTTTCTCGACCTCAAAGGCACTGACAATCTCATGGGTTTGAGGATGGAGCCAGATCACATCTATCAAACTTACCGTATCCATAACGTCGGAAGGCCAACCCTGCCGGGGTAGGTCTGGCGTGGTCAGCAGGGCAAATGACTCACCATTGTAGGAACGATGGCGGTCATTGCGTGCCACGTATACATCATAGTGAAGTGCCCGTCCAATTTTGATCAGCAGGTGTTGTATTTGCGTGTGTTCAGACTCTTCTTTTTGTTCAGCCAGCACCTGACCATGACGAATCCTCGCTGCTTTCTCTGCCTTTTCTTTCTCCATTGCAAAAACGTTGTCTGCATTGGTTTCAATGAGCAACCGTCCCGCTCCGATCTCAAAAAGTAAGCCGGCAAATGCTCCCAGATCTTTAGAGAGTACGTTACGCGTTTCGGTATTCGTTTGCACGATCATCTCGCGCATTTCGAGATAACTTTCCCAGGAACCGAGCTTTTTCCTGGCATGAAACAGGGCATTGAAACCGTTGACCATTGCCGTGTTGAAAGGTGGTACAAGAGTGGGGTGCAAGAAGTAAATAATGTTCGCACATGCCGGACCCAGTCCCTTAATCTTAGCCGCCGCCAATCGACTCATTTCAGCTAAGATCTGACTATCACGTGTGGCAGTGAGGCAGGCTGCCAAAAATGCTCCAAAAGCCCTCTTATTCGTTTCGTCTTCGTAAATATCTGGAATGCGTAGCTTTGGTTTCCAGTAGAAGGGATGTGCCGCCCCTTCAAAAACCTGCTTCTGCTCGGTGATTGCGGTTAAGACCACTTCTAACGTCGAACCCTTGAAGTCATTGCCAAAGGTTCCCGCGCCGATGCTCTCTACCACATCTTTTACTCCGCGCCGGATAGAACGGAAGGCTTTCATTCGCTCATTGCCGCTGATAAACCACGTGTTATACACTGACTCAGGATCGCTTTTGTAGCGCGTAATCACTTCAATGAGGGCAGTTTTGTCCATCGTATGTTGTCCTTTAGAAAAACTCTCTGTTGGTCGATTGGACTTTTGTAAAGATGGTGAAATGTCTTAATAGAGCGTCAGATCAGAGATGAATGTCTGAGTTTTAGCAACAATAGAATATATTTATTTCCTCGAAAAGTCAAGTTTTTGGCCTGGATGGACATAGCCTATCCTGATGGCAGGGCACGCTGGTTGGATGAGAGTACCCCGCTGGACGCCTCACCTGAGCGGGCAACGATCTGCAGAATTATACTCATTTCTCCCACAGAGTCCTGGGATTTACACTCAAGTCTCCAAAAATGGAGTTCGTTCTTTGTCTCTGCCTATACTTTTGCTGCCAGAATATGGGTAAGAGTGCCAGAATATGGTTTAAAAGCTCTTCTGTAACTGCCACATAATGCTTCAGAGACCATGTTTGAGTCGAACCTTGCGGCAGGATGCAAAAAGCGAGTGTAGAAAACCTCGCCAATGTGCCAGTTTATGGAGTACATCTGCAAAAGTCTCTCGATCCAGGTATTTCCTGAGCTGCGCCACTCTTACAACTCAAAAGTGGTCTGTGAAGGATAATATGCCGATCTAGGGATGAAGCATGTCCTGTCCTAATGCCGATTACCCAAAAGGTTGGCCGTTTCCTACCGAAAGGTTGGCCGAAATCTAGAAACTGTGATATGCTTCAAATCAAGTACCAAATGCTGCTTCTTTTCTAGTAAGAAATCATCTACGAAAGCTTGTCAGCCTACCTTTCCTGTGGGATCTAAATAACCAGAGCAGAAAGTGGTTGATAAAAAATTGATTTAACAGCGAGATCGAGGGGACAGAGATATGAGTGAGAAGTGGATGAATGAATTTGGTTCCTCCAGGCTAATTGATTTACTAAAGCCGCTGGTAATTCAGGAGATCAGAAGTACCGTTCATAGGCATGAACGAAAAGGACAAAGCCAAGCCGAATTGTGGTCAATGTTCCTGGAGGTAAGGCGTGAACAAGCTATCCGGGACATACAGGCGGCATTTCTAATGTTAGGAGGAAAGGAGGGCATACTTTCTGAGGTTGATTTAGATAAACTCATGCAAGTGATACTAAAGCATAGATATGAGCTAGAGAAAGAAATGACACTCCACATTCGCATTGTTGAGGAACCTCTTACTGCCCAAAATCTTCTAACAATCCTCTCGGCACTCACAGATCTCTCAACCAAATACTGGCTCATTGCAAAAAGTCGCTTCGCTGATCTCATCGAGTACACCCAAACACACAATGGTCGTTTCGCTGAGGAAGCAGGTGTCGTGATTTCCAAGATCAGCTACAACTCCCCTTTCAACATGGATTGGAAGGTAGATTTAAGTGCTCCTAGCGTTGCGGAGGCACTGATCACCACCATTGATGGTATTACTCAGCGAAAAGAACGGCTAGAAAAGGTCCAACTGGAAAACCAGGCTAAAGCACAGGAGATCCGAGAAGCAGAGCAAAAGTCTGAGCAGGAAAGTCAAATGGCTCTGCTTGAGCGAGAAAAGCAACGGCTTGAGATCGAACAACGCCGTTTGGAGGTGCTAGAAAAGCAGCTAGAAGTGCAAAAGAAAGGCATCGAATATGCACTAGGGATTGCAGAAAAGGTAGTGGATACTTTACATCCAGGAGCTGATCCAGCGACACGAGCAATGGAAATTCAAACTCTTCTCCCCAATCTTGTTCAGCTACAAAATGGAAAAGGGCTTGAATTGGCTTTACCTCCTCTACCACCAAACATCCAGGAGAGATCATGATGAAAGCTCTTGATGGCACTGCGCTGTACACATACTTCCGCCGCCTTGAGTTTCCACGAGAAACTCAAGAGTTGCTCATTCATATCCGCTCATCTCCTCCTAGCCGCACTCCGGGCGCTCGTCGAGGCAATATGCCGGTCTGGTATCCCTCCAAAAAGATGCAATGTATCATCAAAGCAGAGAGCACCAAGGTTGAGTTCCCCTTTCTGCTCCAAGCTGAACATGACGATGATGTGCTAGAGGTGTGGGATCAGCCACCGTCGATTCCTCTCGAATACCTCGACAAACGCGGACGTCTCCAACAGCCAATGCACACAGCCGACTACTTTGTTTTCCGGTATCAAGCCTGCGGATGGATTGAATGCAAACCCGCCCAAGAACTCAGCCGACTCGTTGAAAAGCAACCTCATCGCTACAAGCTCGACGAGCAAGGGGTTTGGCGTTGTCCTCCTGGTGAGGTATTTGCAGCCAAATATGGACTGGGCTATCAAGTCTGGTCTTCTGACCAGATTAATTGGGCAGCACAAGAGAACGCCCTTTTTCTAGAGGACTACTACCAGGATCTTGATCGCCTTAGCGTGGAAGATCAGACACGAGCGATCCTTGTTCGGCTGGTTGAAGACCATCCTGGAATATTCCTCTCTGAGCTTCAGATCACATCTGGAGTTCCTGCTGATCTCATCAATATCGCGATCTCCAGACATGATCTGTATGTGGACTTGGCGACTTGCCGACTGTCAGAACCATGGCGCACACCAGTTTTTCGCTCCCAGCGCCAAGCGCGAGCATCCATGAAGCCACAGGCGAAGGAGGCGACAGTTACACGTTCAAACGCAGATGAAAACCTTTCCAGCTTTACTCCAGAAGGACAGGAGTTGCTTGACCAGGCGCGGGAAGTGGATATGACGGTAGCCATCTTTCGGAACCGTGTCATCAATCCCGACCACTACCTTGATGATGAGCAAGCACAAGTCAACACTCGTGTAGAAACCATTCCAGCGCGAACGAAACGACGTTGGCAGATGCGCTATCGAGAAGCGGAGCACCTCTACGGAAGTGGCTTGATTGGCTTGCTTCCTAAAGTGGCGAAGAGTGGAAGAAAGCGAACCATTTCTGACGAGGTAAGCGATCTGGTTCAGCAAGTGTTAGAAACGCATTACGATACCGTAACTCGCAAACCAAAACGTGGAGCCTACGGAGAATATCTTCGGGTGTCTTCAGAGCGGCACCTGCCCTGCATGAGCCAGCGGATGTTTTACGATGAAGTCCGACGGCACAAGCCAAAGTATGATCAAGCGTTGGTACGCGAAGGAACCCGCGCGGCTTACCCATTCAAGGATTACGCACGCGAAGCGGAAAGAACGGTGAGTCGTCATGGGAGCTACGCCTGGGCAATGGCGCACCTGGATCACACAGAATTGAATCTGGTATTATGCGATTCGAGGACTGGTCAGCCTCTGGGGAAATGTTGGCTCACGCTCCTCATTCTTTCCCATCCCAGGCGTATTGCGGCTTACCATTTGACCTTTGACCCTCCCAGTTATCGCTCATGCCTGGCCGTCCTTCGTTTGTGTGTCAAGCGCTATGGACGTCTGCCAACAGCCATTACGGTCGATGGCGGGTCAGAGTTTGCCACTGTGTACTTTGAGCAACTGCTCGCCTTGTACCGCGTCCGCAAACATCAGCGCCCGGCTGCTGAGCCGCGCTTCGGGTCGCCCCAAGAAAGGCTCTTCGGTACCCTGGAAACGGAGGTGCTTTACCACCTGCTCGGGAATACTCAGGCCACACGAGAACCTCGGTTAAATACACGGGCGACTGATCCACAGCGCCAAGCGGTGTGGACGCTTCCAGCCCTGGCGGAGCGAGTGCAGCAATGGGCGGACGAGGAATATGACACCATCGTTCATCCGGCTTTGGGAATGACGCCCCGTGACGCTTACGATCTTTCCATCAAACAAAATGGAGCCAGAACGCACAAAGATATTCCTTACGATGACGCCTTTTTGAAAGCAACCTTTCCCACTACTCGCAAAGGGACTGCGAAGGTTGAACCAGGTGTGGGTGTACGCATGAATTACCTGGACTACTGGTGCGAAGCCATGCGCGACCCAACCATTGAAGAAACCCAGGTCAAGGTGAGATTCGACCCATTTGATGTCAGCGTGGGCTTTGCCTACATTGATGGCCGTTGGCGAAAATGTGATTGCCCTTACACGGAATTCGCCGGGTGTTCTGAGCGTGAACTGCAACTCCTCACCACAGAGCTTCGTCAACGGAATCGTTTGCAGTATGGAAAAGAGCAAATTGAGATGACTCAAAGGCAACTGGCGGTATTTCGGCGAGAGAATACGGATATCGAGAGTGTCCTTCGCCAGCAGCGCCATGACCGCGAAACCAGAGCTGCTCTGGTCGTACTAGAGGGCGGGAAAAAACCCTCAGTTCTGCTGCCTTCAGAGCCTGTGCAAGCAGATGTGGAGCAAGAGAAGAAAGAACAGGAGTCACCCGGAAAACCCAAAAAGGTTGATCCCTACAAAAATTTGCTGGTGCTCAGGCGGATCGAGCTATGAGCGACGAAACGAAGCAGGAAGATCGCCAAACACAAGCGCCAGCGTCATTTCCACCTGAGTTGCTCGTGCAGCCTGCGGGGGCGCGTCTGGAATATTTTGAGCAACGATGCCTGATCTCCCATCCACGCCTGCAAGAAGCGTTAGAAACCATCATCCAGGCAGTCACACCACCAGGTGAAGGAGCAAGCACCAGACGGCCAGGGACGATGGTGCTCGTGATCGGTCCGAGCCGAGTCGGGAAAACCACATTGATCCGTATGCTGGAAGAACTTTTGCTGGCCAGGTGCAAAGAGTTACTGGCATCCGATCCCAGTTTCATCCCCTTTGCCAGTATCCTTGTCACAGGGCCTGGCACGAACCGTTTCGACTGGGCTGAGTATTACCGGGCGGTCCTGCGTGCTTTGCATGATCCATTTGTCGATGGGAAGACAGCGCGGATACGAGCCAGAGAATTGAGAGAAGCCATGGAAACGGCATTGATCCAGCGCAAGCCCCTGGCCATCATTGCTGATGAAGCCCACCACCTGGCAGAAGCTGCCCGTGGGAGTCGCCTCCAGAGCCAACTCAATCACCTCAAGCATTTCGAGAATGCCAGTGGTGTCAGCCACATTCTGGTGGGAACCTACGAAATGCGCCCCTTTCGGAAGGCGAATGCACAATTAGCGTGCCGAAGCATTGATGTGCATTTTCCCCGCTATGACGCGGCGAACGAAGAGGATGCACAGATCTTTCGGAGCGTTCTGTGGGCGTTACAGCGGCAATTACCTGTTCTCGAAGAGCCACATCTTGTTGAGCAGTGGGAGTTCCTGTATGCTCGGAGCATCGGTTGTATCGGATTGCTCAAAATGCACCTGAATCGGGCACTGAATCTGGCCTTGACAGAGCAGGCTCGGACAGTGACATTAACGCATTTGCGAAAAACTGCCCCATCGGAGACCCGTATTGAGCTGGCATTGCGTAATGCACTAGAGAGCGAGGCAGAGCTGACTGACTCAGAAGGTGCTGACGAGCGACTTCTGACCCTCTTAGGACTGCGGGGATCTCGCACAGCACAACCAGCCAAAGGACAAACTGAAGAGCCTTCTCCAAAGCCGAAGAAACCAGATCGGCCTGGGAAACGATCACCTGGTCGAGATGCAACCGGGCAAGAATTGGACGAAGATCCGTCGGAGCCGCTTCCAGGTAAGGAGAAAGCTGGATGAATATGGCAGCCTTCCCGGCTTTTTCAGTGCGTATCCTTTCTCCCGTGCGTGATGGTCAGGAGACCTTTCAGGAAAGTGATATTCCTACCCGCAGTCGGCTTTACCCCCTTGAACCACAAGCGATGAGGAGCCTGTGGCAGGAAAGCTTCACGAGTTATCTCAATCGATTAGGGTGGACACATCACGTTTCTCCCCGTGCAATGGTCAGGCAAGAGATCATTCCTCGCCTGAACAAGGCGCAAGAACTCCCGTATCAGTGGCTTGGCTCTTTGAGTCGTGGATATGCCACCAGAATCAATGGAACAGGAGCGCTTGCCCTGGAGTGGTCTCATATTCTTGAGCAACTAACCTTGCGTTCTGACCTCCATCTACTGACCTTTCACGGGTGGATTGGGAATTTGACTTCGCCAGGACACCTGCGAGCTAATCCAGCTTGGTGCCCTCTCTGTTACGAGGAGTGGCGAGAGAAGAACCTTGAGATCTACCAACCCCTTTGCTGGTTCGTCAAAGCGATTACAGCATGTCCTACTCATCATATCCCGCTCGAAAGTTCCTGCTCTCATTGTCAAAAGACGCAATCTGTGATTGCTCTTCAAACTCAGCCTGGCCATTGTACCCAATGCAATCAATGGTTGGGCATATCTCCTGGCGAGGCGCTGCCACAGCCGATGCAGGAAGAATCAATGCACTGGCAACAATGGGCACTACAAGCACTGGAGGAACTTCATGCTGCGAGTATGACGAACAGCCTGCCTTCGTGGGAAACTTTCTTTACCCATCTGGCAACAGGGATTCTTTCTATTGTCAATCATGGCTCCTGGGGCTCCTGGAAACGGATAGAACGCTTGACGGGAGTGAAGCCGTATATATTGACGCAGTGGCTCAAACGAGAATGGATTCCTTCACTCGAAACCATTCTCCGATTTTGTTATGTCTGCGAAGTAACGCCTCTCCAAGTCATGAGAGGCGAGATTTCCTCTCTTGCCAAAGCACTCCAGAAGGGAGCCTCGTCGCGGCCTCCTGTGCCTCGTCGAACGCAAGCAAGTGTAGATCAAGATCGCTGCCTTGCGTTGATTCACGCGGTGCTTGACGGGAGTGAGAAGCCATTAGGGCTTCACCAACTGAGTGAGCGTCTGGGGTGCAGTGAGCGCATCCTGTTATATTACTTTCGAGAAGAATGTGCTTTGATTACGCGGCAAGCACGCGAGCATCGAAAACGACAAGGTGAACAACGTCTGCTCAAAATACGGGACGAAGTACGTCAGCAAGCGCTGTCTTTACACGCTCAAGGGATCTATCCTTCTCAGATGAAGGTGAGTAATCTTCTCTCTCCCGGTTTGATGCGTTCATCCGTAGCACGAGAGGCATGGCATGAGGCTTTGCGCGAACTTGGACTTGAGCCACGGAAAAAGTAGATATGGCCAACCTTTCGGTAGGAAACGGCCAACCTTTTGGGTAATCGGCACCTAAATTGCCACAGTATGGGTAAAATTTCACTGAGCTTGGAAAGTCTGTCTTTCGTTCACCAATCCGCGCACTAGAGGTTATTGAGAAGAGGAGAGTGTCATGGCCTTTGAACACAAGCATTGGAGCAAGATCATCTGCACGAGGTTCATTGGGATCACTATCCACTTGTTGCCTCGACTCCTTTAGACCAGGAGGAGATCCAGGCAAAAAGAGGTTTAGCACCGAACGCCATAGAAGCATATGGGCGAGGGCGTAAGTTTGGGAATTCCATACCATTCGTGCAAAAAAGCGGAGCGCACCGAGATCACTTGTCCCACCCGAAATTGACGCCCAGGAAGTCGTAGAGGCAGGCATTGTACGGCTCGAAGAACGCTATCAAACGTTTGCGCAATGCTTTATCCATTGTTGTATAGTGGTTGTTGTTATACGGTTTGTATTCGATTTTCCTCAAGTGGGGTTCGGATACGGGGACGCTGAGAAAGTTCAATACCTGTTTGAGGGAGACGGCAGGATCAGCATAGAACGCTTCGCTCTTGAGAATCAAGAACTGCTCTCTGGGAAACAAGCTCATCCACCTCTGTAGTTGATCGATGTAAATGCTTCTCGTCAGATAGCAGTGTTGCATATAGGTGTAGTGCTCGTAATCGGTGTCGTGCAAGATATTTACTCGTTCCTCGGCTAGTCTTGCCTCCTGATCGGTGATAGCCTCTTCAAACGAGCGTGTTTCATGTCCTTGTACAACCGCATGTTGGTACTGGGAATAGGCGCGATCGACAGGATGGCGCAACAGGACGATGAGCTTGACCTGGGGCAGGACCTTGGCCACTTTCTGTGGAATGTGTGGAAGAAACAGGTACTCCGGTGTGGCTTCTCCTGTCACAAAGGTCTCTTTTCGGAGATGGTGGGCATAATATCGTTCAATGCTGGTGGGAAAGTGTCCCCGGTACCAGGCCAAGCCTTTGTTCAAGTTTAATCGCCTATCAAAAAAATGCACTTCCTTTCTTGCGGCAGATGTGATACATGGATGGTCTTGTAAATAGTTATATAATGAGGTCGTGCCACCTTTTTGCACGCCAATGATCAAAAAATCGGGCAAGAGCCGGATTGGGTGCGTCAGCCCTCTATAGAGTTTATCCGCGAGGGGAGTTGGGCTGTTTTTGTAAGCCGTTATGCTATGAGGAGCGGAATGCATAGTACCTATAGACGGGCGTACATCCACAGGCTTGTTGGTATGAAGAGAAAAATTCATAGTCGTTAAATTGTAACGCTGAAGCCCTTTAGCATCGCATAGTATTCATAGCAAGAGGACGCGCTACTACTCCTTTCAATTCGTTGTCGTTGCAGCAATTAGTGTCACAGTACTGATTCGCTTCGTACCCTTCTAACCTGTTGCCAGTGCGCTGGTAAGAAGCACCAGCCATTCAGGAATCATTAACCAATGGGAGGGATAGCGTGAAAGTCGATCCTTGCCCTACTTGACTTTCGACGTGAATAGACCCCTCATGGGCGCGTATCACCCAATCAACAATGGATAGTCCTAAACCGCTGCCGCCGCCCCGCCACGTTCGCGCTGGATCAGCGCGATAGAAACGTTCAAATATATGGATGGTATCCTCTGGAGCAATGCCAATCCCTGTATCTTGGACTTCAATACATCCACAGCGATCCCTGACCTCGACCAGAAGCGTAACGCGCCCGCCGGAATTCGTGTAGGTAAACGCATTATCCAGGAGATTCATCACGCACTGAATGAGTCGTGAGATATCACCTCGCACCGTAACTGGCTCCAGCTTTAGCACCTGGAGCACGATATTACGTTCAGTTGCCAATGGTTCGAGTGTCCCAACGACATCGGAGACCAGGAGATCGAGCCGGACTAGCTCCTGGTCGAGTTGTACCTGCCCTTCATCCGAGCGTGCGAGTATCAAAAGATCACGGATAAGATTCCCCAGTCGCTCGGCTTCGGCATTCACGTCACGCAGAACAGCGATACATTCCTCTGCATTAGGAGACTGTGCCAGTGCCACATCCGTCATACTGCGAATTGCAGCGACAGGTGTGCGCAGTTCGTGTGAGGCATCTGACACAAAGCGACGTTGTTGCATAAAGGACTGGTTAAGCCGCCCAATCATTTTATTGAAGGTAAGGGCGAGATGTTGTACTTCGTCGCGGGAGCGTGGCACAGGGACGCGGCTATGCAAGTCTCCTGCACTTATATCCTCGGCAATACGTGTAAGCTGGTGGATGGGGATAAAGGCCCGCGACGCGAGCCAGTAGCTGCCAATGATACCAAGGAGGAGCACAAATGGGATCATGAGGAGCAATTCCCGGACGACTTTCCGCAATGAGGTGTTCAAGGGGGTCAGTGTCTGACCAACCTGAATGACCCCATACGGTGTGCTAGTATTCATCAGCCTGACACTGTACAAACGCACCTGGTAGCCATTCGTTGTCATGACAGTGCCTTGCCAGGGCGTGCCATGCAACGGTTGAGTCGCACTTAAAGAGGGTACCTGGAGGACACGAAAGGCGGGTGTCATGGCGATGGTTTGCCCCTTCGCATCAAGGATTCTTACTAAGGCACCAAAGTTCACATCTGCATTCCGAGCATTTTGTTTGAGTGTGCTATGATTGAGGAGAAGCATCTCCTGTGCTATATCCTGGGAATCGATGCTACCATTATCACCAGTGATATCAGCTATAAGTTGTTCTGTGCGCACTTTGAGCGGCCCATCGTAGGTTTCAATAAGTTCTGTCTGCAATCTCCAATACAAAACAATGCCGATCAGGAGAAGGAGTACTACAAAGATGCCCGTGTACCACAGCGTCAACTGGACGCGAATTCCTGGCAGCTCCATACCTCGCAAACGATGAATCATTCTACAGGTTCCTTCAATTGATAGCCCATCCTACGGATGGTATGGATAATATTGGGCTCATTTTGTTCACAGAGTTTACGCCTCAAACTGTGAATATGTACATCAATGACATTGGAGAGGTGCTCGGCATCATAGTCCCAGATATGTTCGGCGATTTTTAATCGGCTCAGGACGTGTCGCGGGTGGCGCATCAGTAACTCTAGGAGGGCATATTCCTTGCCACATAAGGCAATAACACGGTTTCCCCGTCGCACCTCATGAGTTTGAGCATTCAGGACTAGATCCAGGAAGTGCAGTTCTGCCGTTTTAGACGGGCTCTCACGACGCAGTAAAGCTCGTACTCGCGCCTCCAATTCACCGAAAGCAAAGGGTTTCGTCAGGTAGTCATCTGCTCCCAGGTCCAAGCCTCTGATACGATGATCAATCTCATCCAATGCAGTCAGGAGCAGAATAGGCATGGTCTGCCCGTAGTCGCGTAATTGACGACAAACCTCGAAACCATTGAGTTGGGGCAGTAAAACATCGAGAATGATAAGATCATATGGTATCGCTAGACCTGTTGAAAGAGCTTCTCTTCCATCCGTCACGAGGTCAACAGCATATTTATTGCCCATTAGCCCTTTCTTCAGACTAGGGCCTAAATGAGGATCATCTTCAACAACCAGGATACGCATAAGAATTTTAACCTTATAGGCTCTATTACAAAACAGCAGTTTCATCGACAGCGTCCTTCTTAGCATACCGTATCATGATTAAGTGAAGATTAAAATAGCGGCATAGTCCCCATTACCTACTAGAAACGGGTGCGGTTCATTTTTGGAAACTGTTGACAAACGGGGAGGAGGGTGGACGTAGCGGCGGACACCCTGTCTGCACCCTATTGGGGGACAGGTAATAGGGGCCTTGTGCCCAATACATTTCACGTAAAGACGTAGCAAGCAACCGTAGGGGCACGGTAAACCGGCCCCTACACAGCATTCATAACATCCTACGCCACCGTCTTAATGTACTGGCTTGCCATGTGCGATAGTCCCATAATCGAGAGCATGGGGTTCACACCAGAAGCCGACGGGAAGAGGCTGCCATCGCAGACAAATAACCCCTTGACGCCATGAACCTGGCCGTTGCCATCGGTAACAGATTTCTGAGCGTCGATACCCATGCGACATGTCCCCATCTGGTGGGCTGTGAACATCATGATGCGATTGACGCCCATGCCGTGCCGCTCCAATTGGCGATCATAGGCGCGGAACTGCTGCTCACTAACCGGACCATGCGTCGATTTTTCCAGTTTGGTACGTTTGTTGTGCAACGAAAGCACCGAGGTGGCACCGGCGGCAAAATGCGCACGCGTCGCCTGTCGTAAGCCATGCAGAAGATGATTACGATCATAGACCGAGACGACGTAGTCGATGACAGGTTCACCGTACTTATCTACAGTAATCCTGCCTTCGCCTTTGTCACGCGTCAAGATAATAAAGGTCGCGATATGCGGGGCCGATAGCATCTGCTCCCGATATTCTTGCGCTGTGTACCACGGTGTAGCCAGGCCAAGCAGACCAGGATGGGCAGGTGGCACCTCCAATTTATAGCCATAATTGCCTTCCAGGTGCGCAAATTGATCGCTATAGGCCGATTGCATCACACCCTGCCAGCCATAGACCTTTTCGGGATACACACCCGCAATCGTCGTGGTGGGATGGAACTTCAGATGATGACCAATATGTAGGTTTTCTACGCCCGACCTCAGTAAGACAGCAGGCGAGTTAATGGCACCCGCGGAGACCACGACCGTCCTGGCATGGATGGTCACAGTATGCGTCTTCCCTGTTACCGTGTTGGTCGCGGTAGCCTGGACTCCTACCGTCTGCCCCTTCTCGATCAGCACTTTATCAGCGTTACAATGAACGATGATGCGTGCGCCCTGATCATAGGCATCTTGCAGGTACGTTTTCATGGTAGATTGTTTCGCACCGTAGCGACAACCAAAGCCACACGTCCCACAACGCTGCTGACAATCAACCGCGTTGCGGCGGATCGTCTCACTGTGATAGCCCAGAGCGGAACAGCCATCGACCAACAATTGGTTCTGTTTGTTATGCGCACTGTTCTCGCTATTGACATGAATGCGCTGCTCGACCGCCGTGAAGCTGTCCTGTAGTCGAGAGCTGGTCAAATCTTGCAAGCCGGAGAGGTTTGCCCACTCTTCCAGAATGTCAGCGGGCGTGCGGAACGAGGTCATCCAGTTGACGGTCGTGCCACCACCGAGTGTGCTACCGGCGAGGACGATGACGCCCAGGTCTTTCGAGGTGAGCGTGCCACGCTTGAGATAGAGTTCCGGCATGGCCTGAGCTTCTTGTAGCGTAAAAGTGGCCTCGTTGTTATACCCCCCCTTTTCCAGTACAATGACGCTCTTCCCTGCGTGGGCAAGTTCACCAGCGGCTACGCCACCACCCGCGCCAGAGCCAATGACCACGACATCGGCTTCCAACGTGGTATCTTCAGCGATGGTCAGAGGCGTAATGGGCTCAGGCGCATCGACAGGTGGTGGAGTCGGTGCAGTATAGTCCAGCACTGCCCAGTTGGGGTTGACACCTTCTGCATTGGGAACTGAGAAAAAAATGAAGCCAGAGAGACGCTTCAAAGCTTGATAGCCCTGGCGCAGAGCCGCCAGAGGACTATTCGCCATAGCCAGCAAATACTTTTCGCGCTGCTGCTGTGCAAGTGCTATGAACGGCCTGGCACTACCCACCAGCATCAGCCCAGTAATAGGGCTGTTCAACAATCCCAGCAGTTGGTGTAATTCGGCCTGTGCTTCGGCATTTTCCTGGGCCAGCGTCTCGGCCACCAGTTGAGCCACATTCAGGTCGCTCGCCCGTCGCTGGTAGTAAGCCTTCATCGTGTCAGAACTCCCTGCGGGGGGTTCCAGGGAAGGGAAAAAGGTATCGCATACTGCCTCTACAATATGAAACTCGTCAGGGGTAAGCCAACCAGCAACGCTGCCATTTGTCGCTTTAGTATCCGATGATGATGTAACAGCCATAGGATAGACCCTCCTTCAATGGAACGAGAGACATGTTCAGTTAAGATACAAGCAGTATAGCACATCAATGTATGGCTGGTTAGACACGCCAGCGCATGGCATGCTATACTGCATCGTGACCAGTCACCAAACAGCAGTATTTCGCATGACCTATGGAGATATTTTAGATGACCACAAGTGAAAAGACGCCGCAAGAATCCTCTGGTACTAAAGGAACGCAAGAGAAAGTTGCCGAACTTCACCAAATGAAGGCTGAGGCCATGCTTGGCGGTGGGACAAAGCGGATAGAGGCTCAGCATAAAAAAGGGAAATTAACCGCTCGTGAACGATTAGATTTGCTGCTCGATCCGGGGACCTTCAACGAACTGGACATGTTTGTCACCCATCGCTCCACAGATTTTGGCCTGGATGAGCAACGCATCCCCGGCGATGGTGTCGTTACTGGCTACGGGCAGATTGATGGTCGCCTGGTTTACGTCTTCTCGCAGGATTTCACCGTCTTTGGCGGCTCGCTCTCCGAGGCCCACGCCGAAAAAATCTGTAAGGTTATGGATCTCGCCATGAAAAATGGCGCACCGGTCATCGGTTTGAATGACTCTGGCGGCGCACGCATCCAGGAGGGCGTGGTCAGCCTGGGGGCATATGCGGATATTTTTTTACGCAATACGCTGGCCTCCGGTGTCGTACCACAGATATCCGCCATCATGGGACCATGTGCCGGGGGCGCGGTCTACTCACCTGCCATCACCGATTTTATTTTTATGGTGGAGCAGACCAGCTATATGTTTGTCACCGGCCCCAATGTGCTCAAGACTGTCACGCACGAAGATGTCACCTTTGAAGACCTGGGCGGAGCGATGGTTCACAATAGCACCAGCGGCGTCGCCCACTTTGCCTGCCCCAGCGAGCCCGACTGCGTGCGCATGATGCGCACTCTGATGAGCTATCTTCCCTCCAACAACCTGGAAGACCCGCCACGGATTACGCCCATTGACTCACCAACCCGCGCCGAAACAGCCCTGGATAGCATCATCCCGGATAATCCCAATAAGCCGTATGATATGAAGGCGGTGATTGGCTATATCGTCGATGAGGGCGAATTTTTCGAGGTGCAGGAACATTTCGCGCCGAACATTGTGGTAGGCTTTGCCCGTATGAATGGTCGCTCCATCGGCATCGTGGCCCAGCAGCCCGGTGCATTGGCCGGCGTCCTCGACATCAATTCTTCGGATAAGGCGGCGCGTTTTGTGCGCTTCTGCGACTGCTTCAATATCCCTATCGTGACCTTTGTGGATGTGCCAGGCTTTTTACCAGGGGTCAGCCAGGAGCATAATGGCATTATTCGGCACGGTGCCAAACTGCTCTTCGCCTACTGCGAGGCCACGGTACCCAAAATCACGGTGATTACGCGCAAAGCCTATGGCGGTGCCTACGATGTGATGAATAGCAAGCATGTGCGCGGAGATATCAACTATGCCTGGCCTACGGCGGAAATCGCGGTCATGGGGGCAGAGGGCGCGGTAAATATCCTTTTCAAAGATGACATTGAACATGCCGCCGACCCTGAACAGCGGCGCAAAGAACTGATTAACGAATATATTGAAAAGTTCGCCAATCCCTACATCGCGGCCAGTCGTGGCTACATCGACGAGATCATCGAGCCGCGTTATACACGCACCAAAATCATCACGGCCCTGGAGATGCTAAAAAATAAGCGGGACAGCAATCCGCCCAAGAAGCACGGCAATATCCCGCTGTAAGAATATGGGTATGAAAAGAAGTGGGTACGCGTGTTTGAACAGGCACCAAGGTCTGTGAATTATGGCCAGGGCGACCGCAAGGGATCGCCC
>JADEYI010001551.1_pt1 | contig 16464 bp, 11 predicted proteins | sample 8542331 | NCBI WGS metagenome assembly JADEYI01 (sample SAMN16510988, study PRJNA670497) | mine drainage metagenome | isolation source: biofilm near Copperflume 1 | place: Germany: Marsberg coppermine Kilianstollen | collected 2018-02 | reverse complement strand
TGTACCAGATGCCGATCAAACCTAAGAGCACTGGCAGGTTTTGCTCAAATGGTGCTGTGCGGAAATGTTCGTCCATCGCGTGGAAGCCGCCCAACATCTCGTCAAACTGTTCGGGGCCAATAGCGATCATCAGCGCGAGGCCAATGGCCGAGTCATAGGAGTAACGACCACCAACCCAGTCCCAGAACCCAAACATGTTCGCTGTGTCAATGCCAAACTTCTCGACTTCCCTCTCGTTGGTGGAGACGGCGACGAAGTGTTTGGCAACCGCTTTGACGTCGCCCAGAGCTTCAACGCACCAGTCGCGGGCCGAGCGAGCGTTAGTTAATGTCTCCAACGTGGTGAAGGTTTTGGAGCAGACGATAAAGAGTGTCTCTGCTGGATCGAGGTCGTGGGTAGCTTCAGCGAACTCGTTACCGTCAATGTTGGAGACGAAGCGCAGGTTCAAGTTCCGGTCACTGTAGTATTTCAACGCCTCGTAGGCCATGAATGGCCCAAGGTCAGAGCCTCCTATACCGATGTTGACGATATTGCGGATGCGCTGGCCCGTGTAGCCCTTCCATTCGCCGCTGCGCACGCGGTTAGAGAAGTTCGCCATCTTGTCCAGCACCTGGTGGACTTCCGGTACGACGTTTTCGCCATCAACGACAATTGATTCGTCTTTGGGAGCGCGTAGCGCGACATGAAGCACGGCGCGTTGCTCCGTGACGTTGATCTTATCGCCATGGAACATGGCATCGATGCGCTCGCGTAGACCAGAAGACTCGGCCAATTGCAGGAGCAGGCGCAGCGTCTCTTCGGTGATGCGGTTCTTGGAATAGTCAAAATAGAGGCCGATAGCCTCGGCGGCGAACCGCTCGCCGCGCCGCGGATCATCGGCAAAAAGTTGCCGCAGATGAACATCCCGCATCTGCTGGTAATGTGCTTCCAGAGCTTGCCAGGCCGGGCGTTGTGTTAAAGGTGTTTGGTTGGTGGACATTTATGCCTTGCCTTCTTCTTCCTTTTCCAGGTGCCCACCGAACTCGTAGCGCATAGCGGACATCAGCTTGTTGGCGAAATCTGCCTCACCACGCGAGGCGAACCGCTCGAAGAGGGCTGCGCTCAACACCGGAACGGGTACCGATTCGTCGATAGCTGCTGAGATTGTCCAACGTCCCTCACCCGAATCGGATACGCGACCGGCGAATTTGGCGAGATCGTTGCTCTTGAGCAGTGCGCTGGCGGTGAGATCCAGCAGCCAGGAGCCAACGACGCTGCCACGCCGCCACAACTCGGCAACATCTGGCAGATTGAGATCGTACTGGTAGTATTCGGGATTCTGTATTGGTGCCGTCTCGGCATCAATATCTTGTTGGTTCTTGCCGACGTTGGCACGGTGAAGGATATTCAGCCCCTCGGCATACGCGGCCATAATACCGTACTCAATGCCGTTGTGAACCATCTTCACAAAGTGGCCCGCTCCATTAGGCCCACAGTGGAGATAGCCCTTTTCTGCTGTACCGCCTACCTTTTCACGCCCCTCAGTACGTGGTGCGGCATCAATGCCAGGAGCAAGGGTATCGAAGATAGGGTCAAGGCTTTCAACGACACCATCTTCGCCACCAATCATGAGACAATATCCGCGTTCCAGTCCCCAGACGCCACCGCTTGTGCCACAGTCAACGTAGTGGATGTCATGTGTTTTGAGTTCGGCGGCACGCCGGATGTCATCTTTGTAATAGGAGTTGCCACCATCAACGATCACATCACCTGCTGAAAGATGGGGCAGCAGGTCCTGAATGGTCGCATCCACTGACCCTGCTGGTACCATCAACCAGAGGATACGTGGTGTAGATAGTTGGCTGGCAACCTCTGCCAGTGAGTGCGCACCCTTCGTGATGGAATTATCGTCCAAATATCCCTGCACGGTTTCCCAGTGGCGGGCATAGCCAACCGTAGTATGTCCCTTGCGCAGCAGCCTGCGCGACATATTAATGCCCATGCGGCCAAGTCCGATCAGTCCTAGTTCCATTGTATGTTCCTTTCTCTTTCCAACTGTTCAATATAAAGCAGTGTTATTGGTATATCGTCTCCTCTTATCATACTGCTTGCAATAGCCTATAGCAAGGGAAACCATTTGATGGGATGTATAAAGGCAGAGAATTGGCGTGGGGGAGCCTGCCCGCCGCTCCCAGGGTACCCGCGAGGGGTACCCCCATAGGCATGAAGGTAAGCGCGTTTTCCAGGGCGGTCGCCAGGGCCGCCCCTCCCATACACGCCACGCTTGTCCTGACGAGATACGGCTCACAGAGCCGTGGCGTGTATGGGAGGGGCGGCCCTGGCGGCCGCCCTGGTGGGGGAAGAGCCGCACAGTTGTCTTTACCTTCATGCCTATGGGTACCCGCGAGGGGTACCCCTACCATGGACGAATGCTCTCCATCACGCATGCGTGTAGGAAACCATCTTTGTCCACCAACCAGCCTTGCAAGCCATCTGAGGGAAACGTTCGGGCTACTTCGTCCATGGTAGGGGTACCCTTTACGGGTACCCTGGGGCGGGGTAGGGTCAAATCCATCAACCCTGAACCAATATTTACAGCACTAACATACGAATGCTATCCATACGAATAATAGCTTTAGCCGCTTTGAACTGAATGGGGCCGCCGGAGAGAAAGTTGGTTTGTGAGCTTACGGCAAAACTCTTGCGCAAGCCATCTATAAAGAAGCTTACTGCTGGCCCCTGCACCTCAACGCGATAGGTATGCCAGCCAGAGCCGGGTTCGTAGTCAGCAACTACAGATGGCGAATCCATGGCACCAATCGGTACAATGTAGGAATTCACTTCGGGATTGGCGAATTCCGAGCGTGGGCCTGGTCCAAGCAGACTCAATATGCCAGCGGTATAGCCATTTTTCCCCGGTACCTGCGCTGCCGCGACGGCGAAATACCCGCCGCCCTGTGGGACGCTCACGATCTGGAAATGAACCTCAACCGCGTAGTTCGGCACCGTTGGCACATATGGTGAGGTGAGGACGTTATCGTTGCTCAAGTCGGATTGAAGAAAGCCATGCACCATCTTCCAGCCCGTGGTGCCATGCACGCTATTCAGCCCCAGGCTGTCGGCCTGATACAGAACGGTACCACTAGGCAATGTGGTTGGCTTGACGGATGCTGTTGCTGTAGAAGAAGGAGATTTACCTGGGGTAGTAGTGGTACTGCCTGAACAAGCTGCTAGCAATAGAAGGCTTGCGCCCAGAAAGAGGACATGCACTATTTTATTACGATGGCACCAAAAGCACTGTTTCATATAACCCTTCTTCTTTCATGTGTTTACCCCCATCTGTCTTCTCGCCAATGCCCTCACCAGCCGAATCTCTTCATAGCTATACTCATCACCCAGGAAGTCCTTCACTGGTCGCAGGACTTCACCGCCAATCTCTTGAAGGGCATCGACGATGACAGTGTAGTGCTCTGGTTGAATCAACTGTTCCACGTCGATGTCCTCCCCCATTTCGATCAGTTCGGCTAAATGGCTACTAATCGTACTCGGCTTCAAATTGCGCTCCGTAGCAATCTCCTCGATGCTGCGGCCCGCTTTGTAGAGGTCGAGCGTGACCATACGCGTAGAGGGGCCAGCACTGATAGGTGCAGCAGAGACAGCGGATTGTTTGCGTTCCTTCTCAGGCTTGAGCGGTACGAGGCCCATTTCCAGGTTGTGCTCTGCGCAATAGTCGCGAATGGCACGCGTGAATGGCACATAAAAAGCTTCCAGCTTGCGACTGCCCACCCCTGGAATATGCGCAAAGTGCTCCTCGCTTTGCGGACGCTGTTGGGCCATGGCTCGCAAACTACTATCGGGAAAGACAACGTAAGGCGGCACGTTGAGTTCGTCGGCCAATTCTTTACGCAATGTGCGTAGGTATTGGAACAGGCCCATCTCTTCTAATGTCAAATCCACTTCTGCGGCACTACTACTACTACTCGCTTTCTGTTGACGCACTGGCGCGGCGGCAACCTCGACGCTGCGCTGCTTGCGCAATATCTCCAGCGAGAGCCTGTTCAGTTTGAGGATGGGATAGCCATCAATATTTTCTTCCCTGAGCAGGTCTTGTTGCAGCAAAGCTCTGCCAAAACGCAACCATTCGTCGGCACTATTGTCTCTGCCGATGCCATAGGTGGTGAGTTGGTCATGGCCGAGTGCTCGTATGCGCTGCGTGTTGGCACCGCGCAGGATATCTACGATATGGCGCATGCCAAAGCGTTGTTGCGTGCGCGAGACGCAGGATAAGAACTTTTGGGCGTCAATCGTGCGGTCTTCTAGCTCCGCCTGGGGGCGCAGGCAATTATCGCAGTTGCCGCAATTCTCTTGTGGATAGTCTTCCGCGAAATAGGCCAGCAAGCTGCGGCGACGACAGCTCAAGCTTTCGGCGTAGGCGACAACTTGCTGGAGCTGCTGTCGAGCAATAAATAGTTCCTGTTCATTCGTTTTTTGCGCGAGGATAAACTCGTATTTGGTGCGGTCGCCATATTGAAAAAAGAGAATACATTGCGCGGGCAGACCATCGCGTCCGGCCCGTCCCGTCTCTTGATAGTAGCCTTCCAGGCTCTTGGGCATATCGTAGTGGATAACGGCGCGTACATCTGGCTTGGCGATACCCATGCCGAAGGCGATGGTGGCGACCAGGACAGAGACATCGTCGCGGATAAAGCGGTTCTGGTTCTGCGTCCGTTGTTCGCTGGTCAAGCCGGCGTGATAGGATAAGGCGTTGATGCCGTCGCGCTGGAGGGCCGCGCTCACATCGTCAACGGTTTTGCGGCTCTGGCAGTAGATGATGATAGGGGCGTCAAGTTGGTCGCGCAGATACTGGACGAGTTCGCGGTACGAACCTGAATGTTTCTCGCGCACCTCATACGAGAGGTTGGGGCGATTGAAGCTGGCGATATGAATAAAGGGATCGCGCAGACGCAGTTGGGTGAGGATATCTGCACGCACACGCTCGGTGGCGGTCGCGGTCAATCCCAGCATAGGGACCGTCGGGTAGCGGTCGCGCAAGCGGCCCAACTGTCGATACTCAGGACGAAAATCATGGCCCCACTCGCTGACACAATGTGCCTCGTCAACCGCCAACAGCGAGAGGCCGACGCGCCGTTGCACCTCGTCCAGCAACTGTAAGAAATCGCCCGTTAATAGGCGTTCGGGAGCGACATAGAGCAGCTTGAGTTCTCCATCCAGAGCCATCTGTTCCCGCTCAGCCCGCTCCGCGCTACTCAGCGCACTATTGATGAACGTAGCGGCAATGCCGTTAGTTTTCAGCCGATCCACCTGATCCTGCATCAGAGCAATCAGTGGAGAAATCACCACCGTCACCCCCGGCAAAAGCTGCGCTGAAAACTGATAGATGAGGGATTTGCCGGCTCCGGTAGGCATCAAGACAAACGCGTCTCTCCCAGAGATGGCATGCTCGATGATCTCCTGTTGCCCTGCTAAAAAGGCATCATGCCCAAAATATTGCTTTAACTGCTGCTCAATCTGTTGTTCAATCTGCTCCACAGGTTCCGCGCTCCTCACTCGCTGCTACAATGTTAGCCGCGCCAATGACATTTGTTCGCGTGTTCTATCATAACAGATTTTGCGCCATGAATAAATATCACAGAGCCTCGGTTTTACATCCTTCTGGGTGAACCGTAGGGCGCGATTTATCGTCGCCACCGCCGCACCCTGCCTGGGGGGTAGGTAATATCGGCCCGTTCTCGTATACCACCCGTATACCCGTATGGATGCAGTGCCGGAGCATGACCAATCTATGATATACTGGAAATGATGTTAAAATAGGTGTTTTGATCGACATGAGGCAAGAGGAAGAATAACCAATGGCAATCCAGCATGGTGAATCATAAAGAAAGAATAAGCCCGGAGGAATTCTTTGTACTCGTCGAGGGCGATCCTGAACACCGCTACGAATACATTGACGGCTACGCCTATATGATGACAGGGGGATCGCCCGATCACTCTATCATCGGGGCCAATATGAATAGAATCCTGGGCGAACAACTGCGGAAACGCCCTTGCATTGTTTATAACTCAGATGTGTACCTCGAACTGGCTGATGCAACCAGTTGTCTCTGTCCTGATGCATCTGTCAGTTGTGATCGGCGGGACCGTCACGCGGTAAAAGTCATCCACTATCCCTGTGTTGTTGCTGAAGTCCTCTCATCCGGCACGAAAGCACGAGATCGCGGCATAAAATCTGAATTGTATCAAAACATCCCGACAGTGCAAGAAATCCTCTTCATCGACACGCAGGTGATGAGAATTCAACTGTACCGACGCGAAACGGATTACTGGACAATGCGCAACTTCATCCAGGGTGCCACCTTGGAGTTAACCAGTATAGGCGTGCATTTTCCTGTCGCAGAGGTGTACGAAAAAACAACCTTCGATCACACTTTCGCAGCCGAAGAATAACCGAACACTTGCCCCATCCATACTTGACATATGTCTGTTACAGTTTACCTGCCTGGACATTCCTTTCGCTCATCTTCGGCGGCCTTATTTAGGAACGTTTGGCGGAGCCCTTGGGATGCCCTCTTCCATCAACGCATAAGCTGCGGAATAACAACCACAACTTCACAACACAATAACCCACAATAATATCAGCACTATTTAACAGCAGAACTGAACTTGTCTCATACGATATAATGCGTCCAGATATGCATGAAGAGTTTGAAACTGGCAAGAAGGAAGATGCGCTCTTGGATAAAAACAATGCTGACAGCATTACTCACCAGCAGACATCCATTCTTCACGAGGACGATGCAAAATTTATGGCCCTTTCTTCAATAGGGGGTCTCAAGCATGAGTCTGCTGAACGTATCTTTCGGCTATTACAGTTTCTGACGGCCAATGAATGTACGCGAAAGGATGTGTTTGAACACCTGGCCTTGTATTACAAAATAGATGATGCGGCCCCTGCTGCGGAACCGACGACTTCACGACGTGCCGATAGGATGTTTGAGCGGGATATAAAATTCCTGGAAGAACAAGGCTTTGAAATAAAAAAGGTGAAAGTGCGGACTAAACCCACGCGCTATAGCCTTGTAAAGGGGTCAGGTCCACGGGCAACGTTCCTTTTCTCAGAGTCAGAGGTGGATAGCCTGGCCCTATTATATACATTGTTTGCTGATCCTACACGCTATGCAAAAGCTGATCACACGCAGCCATTACCACAACAACTGCCGCGTAATCCTTTCGCGGACGAGATGCTTTCGCTGATTGAGAAGCTGGTTTCCACACTGCCTACTGATCAAAAGCAACACTTTGACCGTTGGGTGCGTAAACCCTATATCTATTTCAACCTCTCTACGGTTGCTAACTACCTTCCCCATCGCACTACAATTGATACGATAGTACAGGCTATTGCTGACCGTCAGCAAATCCGTTTTGAATATATGCCTACCCAAAGCAAACAAGATAGTGTTGCTCACGAACACATCGACCCTTATTACATTATCTACATGGATGGTCACTTCTACCTCATCGCCTATAGCCATACCAGCAATCAGTTCCTGGAATATCGTGTTGACCGGATTAAGGCAGAGACGCTCAAAGCGGAAAACGCTATGGTTGACATGGAGCGCAGGCGTCGCCCTGTCGAGTTTCAATTTTGGATTGATGGTAGCATTGCGAAGCGTGGCCTGAGCCAGCGTTGGCTCACGCAGACACTTGAACGTGAAGAGGTCTACTTGGATGAAAAGGGACATCAACGCCATCGCGTGTTAGTGCGAGCAACGGCCTATAGCGAGTGGCGCGTAATTCAGCAGATGCTCAAATACGGCGACAAGGCAGAACTGGTAGAACCTGCTCATTTACGGGAAGAGATGCGGAAAGTGGTACGGAGCATGGCAAAGTTTTATGAATAATTACTTAATGCGGCAATATATGTCGCATTAAGTAATTATTCATAAAATCTTGTATAACACGTTGACAAAACAAAATTGAAGAGATATACTACTATCCGTAGAGTAATGGCGCAAAAAAAGCAGCCAAATCGTCCTGAAATCGCCCATAGGAAAAATCCCACCCTGGCCTGAAACCCTACAAAACTCACAAATTCTGCTAAAGCACACCTATCCCTCGTGACTTGATTGCACCAAAGATGCTGCAGACATCCTTGGTGCAATCTGCGGTATTTCTATCCCTTCGCAATCAGTATCCTGGCAATTTTTGCGAGAATCCGAAAACTCGTAGCAAAAACCGTTTAATACGACACCACCTGTCGCTACCCTCTTTTACAATTGAGGTAGATACGGTGAAAAGAAACAACTAGCAATTCTGGAACTCATCTGTTACTATTGGCGACATGTTGAACAGTTTTAGTGAGGAGGTCGTCTATGCCTGTGGATTGGAACACTCTTGATTTTCTCTATCGGAACGTGGGCGATTCGGCAGATAGCTCAGAGGTGCTGGCGGAGTACATTGAGTACATTGCAAACAAGGGCTTGCTTCGTTATAAGTACATTATCCAATACGGGGGTAAGTCGGGGGAGAGCGTTTGGACGCACATTTTGAACCTGGTGACGACGATTGAAAAACTGCGTCCACTCTTTCAACTCAGTGCCGATGAGATGCGCTGCTTGCTATTGGCCCTCACCATCCATGACTTGAACAAAATAGATGCCTATGGCAAATTAGCGAATGATAGGAATGCTAGCTATGCCAATGCCGCTTCAAAGGCAAATATTTTGCAAGAACTTGAACAGTTACAAGTTACAGCATTTTTTCCAGATTGGCGTGACTACCGATTTGATATTATCTATCTGGCCCATACTCACCAGGAAGGGTCGATGGTAGAGACGGTGCTGAATCAGCACGAAATTGGGCAATGCCGCCTGGATGGGGATCGGTTGGAAGGGCCATTGAAATATCTGATGAAGGCGGCTGATGTCACTGATAACTCGCACTCAGGTAATTTTACACTGCGCCATGAGAAGCATATCCGTGATAAGCTGCGTGACCATGTGAACTCGGCCTTGAATGCAGTGGTCTATCCACGCCGTTATCGTTTTGTCGGGCATCACCTGGCTGAACTGCGTGGCTTGATGACGAACGTAATGCACAACGAGATAGTAACCTATATGCTTGAAACCTATGGCAAAGAGACGTGCATCGATCTACTCTATCATCCCGAAGGCGTGGATTATCTGCTAGATAAGAAGATTCCCTTTACCTGGACACCAGAGCAACGACAAGCGGTGGCTGAGCGCATCGGGCGACGTTTTGCCAAGTTGCAGTCTGATCAATTGGCGCAATTTATCAAAGCCACCCCTTCTGGAATTGGTGTTGATGAAGCCGCGCTGCAAAGTGGTGCCTCGATAGAGGCTATCTTCGGCATCATTGCGAACGTGGTAGCTCGTAAACAATACCGTCTGGAGTGGCTCGAAGAGCGCAACCGGCTTGTTCGTAGTGACTTGACGAATGCTCTTGCCAATGAGAAAGTTTCTGAGGCGGTCAAAGAACAAATCAAGCTACTTTTGCAGGGTGCCGATCTAGTGACGGCTAATGAAGAAGCTCTTAAGCGCGGCGAGTTTGTCGCGGCATATCGCAACTTCTTGAAAGATCATCGTGCTGACCAACTCAAGGCGGTGAAGCAGGACGCGTGGTCGCGGGTGATGCGTCTCTTCCAATTGCCAGAAACATCGGATGCGCTTTATGCCCTGATTGATCCGTATCGACGTGGCTACTTTATGGCGCGGAATCTTCCTGTACAAGATGTTGAGGAGATGGTATTGGATACATTGGAAGATATGCAGCAGTTAGAGGTTGAAGCGGCAAAGGCACAGGCGGCGCGAAAGCCAAAGAAAACTGCGTCTTCTGAAGAGGGAGATGAGGCACCACCTGAAGCAGAGGATATAGCACTGATGGCTTTCGATATAGCCTATATCGTTGATTACCTGGAACGCCACCTGGAAATGTGGGATAGCCTTGCCGATACGTCAGCGCATACGATTCCTGTACAATCCATCGATTTTGCTGAGACGTTGCGTCGCTATGCTGATGCCAAGCAACCGCATAAACAGTGCTGCTATTGCGGTAGTGCGCTGAAAGCGGGTGAATGGATGTCCATCCAGGTGCCACCGAGTATTGGTGTACAGAGCTTTTCTAATCGCCTGGAGGCCGGCAGTAGTCGCGATCCCAAGCGCAATGTCTGCGATATCTGTCGTACACAGTTCATCCTGGAGAAGCTGGCCTGGCGTTCGCATCGCGATAAGCAGGGCAGCGAGCAGGTGACGTTCTACCTCCACCTTTTCCCCTATTCCTACTTTACACAGCCGATGTTGTTAGCCTGGTGGCAGAGTATTGCTAAGTTGCGGGATACTGATCATACCGCGCTGTTCCTTGATACACGAAGTTACTTTAGTGAGTGGGAACGCTATAAAGAGCTTCAAGTTGAGGTATCGCCACGTTATTATCGTTCCAGTATCGCAGGATTGGGTATCCCCACGCTTTCTGATGCATTAAGCAATACTCCTGTGTTGCCATTAATTATCTCGGGTAGCAACTACGGGTTGCAATTCCTGCAAGCATTGGAGAAAACAGCCTTGCTGGCTAACTGGTTTGATACCCGTGTCATTCTCTCTCGCATGCCAGTACCCTCACTCAATCTGGCCAATGAGAGTATTGGCGAGGAACCGATGGCGTTACTGGTGGAGAATCCACCGCAGAGTATGAGCTGGCTGCTCCCTCAGTCGATGATGACGCGCAAAGATGTTGATACATTGTGCCGCAAACTGTGCAATATTCATCAACTCGCTGATACGCTCACTGCCAAAGATGACAAATTTGAGGACACGATCTACGATCTTGTCGTGGCCGCGGCCAGCGACCCTCTTGCGCTCTACTATGAGGTAGACCGCTTGACCGAGCAGCAGGTCTCGCGCAAAAAGGGCGGGAAACCTGAGTATCAGGCCATGCGTCTGAGCCATCTCATTGCCCCAATTTTAACGGAACTTACAACATTGTAGAAGGAGAATTCCATCATGGACGCTTTACAAGATTTGGCGACGTTTGCCGCTTCTCACCGCATTCGTGGCCGCTCATACAAACGTAACTCGATGCTCAAGCCATTGGACATCATTCTCAATGAGCTTGATCGCTGCCCCAACCCGAAAGACCCCGCGGAAATCAAGTTGGTACGCACGGGCAGCAAGGGACTTATCTATGAGCATGTGCAGCGCGTTGCGAAGGGCGTGCGTGAGGATGCGGTCTATCACTACGTTGACCTGTTTTTTGATCAGGTGTTGGAGGAGGCGCACCACAATAATGCAAATAAGCTGTTGCAGCGTGAACGCTTGATTCGCAGTGCCTACCTTGTTTACATGCGACAAGCACTGGCTGAAATCTTCATCGCCCACGGCAAGGCAAAAAATACTGGCGATGCCATGAACTCTATGCAGGAGGCAGCATTACAGGATAGCGACGATGAAGATACCGATCAGAATTTGTAGTCTGATCGCAATGGACACTTTGAGTTGAACATATCCATTTAGTTGTTAGTTGATGAAGGAGTACAACCATGAGCGTTATTGGTAATTTGACCATATTGAATCAGTATAGTGATTATCTGCCATCCAGGTACGATAATTTCCCGCGTGGGCGCTATGCAAACTTGCTGATTGTGCGGAAAACTGAATCGGAGACGATCTTTCGCACCGAGGGAAGCGGAGAGGGCCTTGTCAAAGAAGTTGTGACCGCCGGAGTAACGAATGCAACGCCCATACGTCGTGTGATGATTAGCAAGCGCAAGCAGACGGCTGTCGAGCGGAGGACGGGGCGCGAACTATTGCGCGAACATGACCTGTTGAAAATGGCTAAAGCCAATAAGAAAGAGCAGATTTGTGCGCTCAATACCAATATGCCGTGTGGGGAATGTATTGATTGCATGCTCTACGGCTTTGCTGTTGGCGGTGGTGGCGCACAAAAAAGTCGCGTCATGACCGATGATGCCTATTCAATTGGGCCGGTAGCTCAAGTGACAGGCAGACGTACCTTCAATGCCACCTTTGATAACGGCACGATGCGTAACCCTTTCACAGGTGAAGCCTCAACCTCAATCAACGAAGACGAGTACGTCCTACCTGAGACCCATTTCCTGGATGTTGAGACGCTGAAAGATGTGACACTTGGCGAGTTGCAGTATGTTATTGGCAACGTTTTGCGCAGCAGTCGCTACGGTGCCATCAGTAGCCGCCTGGGGCGTGTACACAATACGCTGGCCGCTATTGTCTTTAGTGATACCGAAATCTTCTCCAACCTTGAACTGACCCAGCATGTCTATGACGCCTTGAAAGGGGATCAGGAAGAGTTGGATTTCCCACTGCTTGATGAGCAGGTACTGGAGGCTGTACATGAGGCAACCAATACCTTGCTCTCACAGGTGGTTGGACGTATGCCAGTTGTGCTGCGTGGTGATGTACTGCAACGGGTGCGCGACGAGACGATTGCGCTCTATCGCAATCCTGACGATGTGAAGACCTTCCTGGCAGAGATTGATAAGGGCTATCCCAAAACGAGCAAGTAAGCAAGGAGATCGACGCAATGACGATGTATCTCTATCGCGCCGATCTCACTTTAATGGAGCATACCTACTTTGCGAGCCGTGAGGTAGGGACGCTCTACGAAAGTGAACCGCTCATCGGCAATTACGCCTTAACCTATGCCATGGGATTGTGCGCGGCACCTTACGATTGGAGTGGCCCTCCTCGCTATAAGCAAGACCTGAGTCCATTGAACGAGCAAGGCATCTATGTCACTCCCGCGACCTTTCAGCCTGGGAAGTTGCACTATGTATTCAGTCAGTTTAATGCGCAGACGGATAGCTATTACTTTCGCTTTGATCAGAATGCTATCGGTACAGAGCCTGGGAAGAAAGTGAGGGCCGCTAATTTCCCACAAAATGGCAAGCTACGAATGCTGGGGTTGGAGAGCCAGGCCATCTTTTACCTGCTTTCGACACAGGATATAGCCGCACGTTTGCCGAGCTATATTCGACTTGGCAAGTTCAATAGCAAGGCGCGTATCCAATGGGAGCGGCTTTCACAGGTCAATGGACAGCCAGAAGAAAGCGAGCGATCACTAGAGTTTTTGCTCAACGCGGTCGATCTTCCTCCAGCGTATGTGGCAAATTTACGCGGCTTCTCTGTCTACAACATCTATCCTGCGCCCTTGCTGAGTCGTTGCTTGCTACGTGCGCCATTTTGGCAAGGCGTGACGAAGGGCGGACAAAAGGTGTTTCTCCCAGCAGGAATGCGTTATGGTGTTGACTCACTGGCTTAGAAGGAGGACTTACGATGCTGTCGATCAACCTTAAGGCCCAGGATGAGTACCAGTGGCTCGGAGAGAATCCATCACCCGCCACCTTTCCGAAAGAAAAAGGTTGGTATCCACTCTACCACCAGTGGCTTACATATAATGCTGAGAAGCCCATCATCGTCAACACCTACAATACCGGAACGGGCAAGACAAAAGCGGCACTGTTGAGATTGCTGAAACGGGCCAGGGATGTCGGATTTGAGAGACTCAATCCTATCAGCCACAATGCCCTGTTGATTGCGCCAACGAATGAGTTGCTGGCTCAGCATGTAGCGGATGCGAGAAAATTCTGTCGAGAAAATGACTTACCATATCGTGTGTTGGCTCTGACTAAGGCAGACCTTGAGGATTATAAGAATACACCGGGTTTCAGTGAGGCAGATTTGAGAAGAGGAGCCGCTCTGCACTCGATACTCAACGATCCCAGTAAAGTATATGATCCAAGTAAGCCGGATGACGAGCTTACGAAGCGAGCTACTTTGTATGTTGTTAACCCTGATATCTTCTACTATGCGGTGCTGTTTTGCTACAGCAGCCCCGTTCGTGCAACGTTGTTCAGAGATTTTTTTACGCTGTTCAATTACATTGTCATCGACGAGTTTCACTACTACAGCCCTAAACAACTGACGGCTTTTCTCTTTTTCATGAAGCTTTCGCAACATTACGGCTATATCGATAGCTCGTCGAAAAAGCGGCAATTTTGTATTCTGACCGCTACGCCGCGTCCACAGGTGACGGACTACTTGAACGGATTGAGCATCCCTATCGCATGGATTCGGCCTGGAGAGCTTGCACCCTCTGATATATCATCCATACAGTCGGTACGCGCTCTTACTCCTGTACATTTGCAGGTATATCATACCGAGGAATTGCAGCAAGGCGATGCGCAGGGCGGGTTGTTGCAACTAGTGCAGCAAGAGCAAGGGACATTGCGGTCATGGCTCGATCAAGGATTAGAAGGGGCGATCATCTCCAGCTCGCTTGGGACGGTGAACCGTATTCATGATGCGCTGTTGCCAAACATCTCTCGTGATGTGATGGGGCGCATTACGGGGGCGGAAAAACGTGCTGGGCGGAACGAGGCAAAAGAGAAGGCATTGATCCTGGCAACGCCGACGGTTGATATTGGTTACAACTTTGATCGCGCCCGGTACAAACCGCGCCAAAACATTGATTTTTTGCTTCTCGATGCCTTTTCAGGTGATGAGTTGGTGCAGAGAATAGGGCGTGCGGGAAGAGTTTTGGCAGCGAACGAACGCAATCAGCCAAGTTTTGTGATAGTAGCTGTCGATCCTGTGGCCTATAAACTGCTGAAAGCATACGATGGGAAAGAGCTAGAGCGGTCTGAACTGGCGAGGGTAGCCGATTCAGAGGAGATGCCGAAGCGCAACGATTTGTATGCCTACATCAAGACTGGAGCGATATTGGAGGTATTTCGGCCTATCATGTTTATAGGCCAGGGAACAGCTACCGAAAATTTGCCCAATCTTGAAACCTTCTTGCAAAATATCCAGAAGCTGTTTGGTGTAAAGAAGCCTTTTAAGTACGCAGATGCACAGTGGATAGTCAAGAAATTTGAAAAACGTAAGGAACACTACAGTGAGCTAAAAACTATTCCCCAGGAGGCGTTTAACATTCTCCGGTTGAAGGTTGATAAGAAACCGGTTGATGTACCAGAAAAGCTAGAAAAGTGCTTAAAGGCGTTTGTTGCCAGGTTGGGGAGTGTTAAGGAGCGGGTAGGGAAAAATGGGTATGAGGTGGTGCAGTGGCTACAGCGTGACCTGCGTGATTACTTTGTAGATCAGGCACGCTTTAGCTTCCGCGATAGTTTTCAACCACCGCTGGCCCTGGTATATGATCCCGATCATCTCCATTCGAGCAAGAATGTGGCATCTTATAACGCTTTGCACGTTGCCAAGTACTATGAAGCGCGTTACTATGGGTCGGCGGCGGAATGGGAAAAACAAGCAGAAAGAGATGCCCCGGCTGAGTCAAAAGACGCCTTGGCCTTTTGCCATTTGCGGCAATTCCACGAGAAGCCGCTACAGATTGGCTTCAATCTCAATGCGAACGCGTACACGCAAGATGAGTGGGAAGAGCAGTTTGCTTATCAGGTGACAGCTTTGTATGGGTTAGAGGTGGTTGCGCTCGACGATAATCGTGGCTTAGACCCTACGCTGCAATCCCTCTTTCGAACACAATTTATTCCTGCTTTTGCTGCGCTTGATGAAGCCAGAAGTTTTACTGCTAGCGCGATTCGCCGACTGCAAAGGCAGGCACGTTTTTTACCTGTGCAGATGAAGGTGACTTTTTGCGATGGCAAAACACTCACGTACCTGGTCATTATGGGGACGATGGCATTTCAGGTGTGTGCTGAAATCCCTTATCGCGCAATTGCGATTGATAGGCATAAGACACAATTGATGGATGATCGTCCGTTCATTTGCTGATGCTGGAAAGGATACTTCCCTTGACACAATCTGTGCAAAAGACATCTACCGAGATGACCCAATCTCGTGGCGAACTCTTCTCCCTCCTCCTCCGCCTTCACCCGATAGAAGCGGGTCAAGTTTCGCCGGGGGCGGGCAACCAGGTGCAAGCTGCCTTCCTGGACATGGTGCGCCAGGGCGATCCTGCTTTGTCGGAGTGGTTGCATACGCCGAACCAGCGGCGACCGTACAGCGTGGGACTATTGCAAGGCTTTAATCACCTGACGCCAGCGCAAGTTGAGGAGGCGCGAACGCAGCAGCAGACGGTCTCCGTGCTGCCGGGGCAAACCTACTGGCTGCGTATCACCATACTGGACGGCACAATATTCAGCTCATTCGCGCAATTGCTGATTGCCAAATCTCGTGCATTGGTCGTGCGGATCGGCGATGCGCGTTTTGAGATGAGCCGCCTGGTCAGTGTACCCGACCCGGAAGCTTCGGCCCAATCTTGGGTGGCCTACTCGTCGTTTGCTGAATTGCACACGCTACGTCGTCCAGCGCAGAAGCTGTATGCTTTTGAGTTCGTGACGCCGACTGCCTTTAGCATGGGACAGAAGCCGTGGGGCAAACTATTGAAATTGTTTCCTGAACCGATCTATGTTTTTGAAAGCCTGGCCCGCCAATGGGA
>JADEYI010001550.1_pt1 | contig 16468 bp, 15 predicted proteins | sample 8542331 | NCBI WGS metagenome assembly JADEYI01 (sample SAMN16510988, study PRJNA670497) | mine drainage metagenome | isolation source: biofilm near Copperflume 1 | place: Germany: Marsberg coppermine Kilianstollen | collected 2018-02 | reverse complement strand
GTCAGAGGAGACGCTACCGCTGAATTGGTCCATCTGAATACCTCCCGCGGCATGGGCATGCCGATTGGCCGATGAGTCATCAATGTCGCTAGCATACGCCAGGCAGGCTCGACCGGCAAGGTGCCCGCGCTCTCCTCCGATGCTGACGAGTGCCAGGGTACAATAGATGGCGGGCCGCGCGCCCAGAAGCGCCGCGAGAAGAGCGATCCAGAAGCGATGAGGAGGTCTATGACGAACGAGCCATCCATTCCTGAGTCATCCGCCGCGGCGGCGCCACCGGAGGCGCCGCGGCAACAGATTACTGAGCGTAGCATCGTGTCGCAGGGGCAGCGCGTGGCCTCGGCCATGAATGACGCGCCGCGTGCGTTCCTAGCGCGTGCCCCGCTAGTCGTCCTCCCCGCCACCGGCTATACGTGGCGTGACTACCTGCCCGTGATCGAGCATTTCGCCGCGACCCGGCGCGTCTTCGCGCTGGATTGGCCTGGCTTCGGCGGCTCAGCCAAGCCCGACCCTGACAGCTTCACCTATGACGCGGTGAGCTTCACCGAGGTGTTGGCAGGGTGGATGGATGCGCTGGGCATCGGGCGCGCGGTGCTGCTGGGCAATGGCCTGGGCGGGACAGTGGCGTTGCGCTATGCCGCGGCACATCCCAAACGGGTGCTAGGGCTGGCGCTCGTTGCCCCCCGGGGTCTGGGTGCGCCTGGCCCGATGCGTCATGCGGTGATGAGCATCTTCAGCGCGCCCGTGCTCTTTAGTTTGCTCGATCCCTTGCTTCTGTGGCTGGCTCTTGGTCCCGCCACGCCGGGGGCACGCACCATCATCGCCCGCAGACGGGCGATGCGTCGCTCACCCGACTATGCCGCCTACGAGGCCGCTTTCACCGCGCTTGCGCGCCATGAGACGCGCTCACTGGCCGATCTGCCGGCGCTGGCTCGCGCTGTGACGGCGCCAACTCTCGTGTTGCGGGGCGGGTTGGATCCCCTCTTCACGGCGGGGGATGCGCATCGGGCGGCGGCGCGCATCGGCGAGCGTGGCGCATTGGAGGTTATGCTGCCGGGGGCGGGGCACCTGCCATTCTTGCAGGAGCCGCAACGCTTCTTCCAAGCGGTGGAGGGCCTGCTCAACGCCGCGGAGATGGCCGCGCTCGCCGATGCAGAGCACACTGGGCAGAGCTGAGCAAAAAGCATGGGCGGAGAGGCGATGTCCTCTCCGCCCCGTACAATGGCCGCTGCTGTCGCTTAGACGCGGGCGCGTGTGCCACCCGCCACCAGTCGCACGATCAGCAACAGCACGATCGCGCCCGCCAAGGCCGTCACGAAGGTCCAGAAGATGCCCGTTCCGCCACCGCCGAGGATACCCAGGATGATCCCACCGACGAAGCCGCCGATGATGCCCACGAGAATATCACCCAGAAGGCCGAGACCGGAGCCTTTGATCAGCACACTCGCCAGCCATCCGGCAACGCCGCCGATGACGATCCAGACAATCCAGCCCCAAACGGTTCCCGAGACACTGGCAAGTGCGAGACTGTTGGTCAGCATATCCTTGCGCTCCTCTTCTTGTTACCAGGCGCTGTGCCGATGAGGTGGGCACCCGGCGTGCCTGTCCGTTCCACAACTGCCCGCGAGCTTTGCGGCGCCGGAGTGAACCCCTGCCGCCATCGGCCTTGCGCCCGCTACCGAATAGGAGATAGATGGGGCAATATGTATGCCACGGGGTGTGTGCCACGCGGCACTCAGACCAGGCGACGCGAAGGTACCAGCGGCGCTCGCGAGCCCCCAGTCTAGCCGTTTGGGCGGTATCATGCCCGCCGCTGATCATGTATCTTCTAGGGTACGCGCGCAGTCGTTCTCACTATCAATCGGACGCGAGTAGAGCGGGAGGTCACCATGAGCATCAACCCGGCGGGCGCCAGCCATGAGGCTCGTGAGGTTAGCCGGCTGGATGCCTTCAGCGATGGTGTCTTTGCCATCGCCATCACGCTCTTGATTCTGACCATCCAAGTGCCTGACCCGCTGACCACGCGAGCGCATACCCTGGGCGCGGCGCTGGCGCAACGCTGGCCAACCTACGTGGCCTATGTGGTCAGCTTTGTCTTCGTGCTCATCATGTGGATCAACCACCGCCATATGTTCCGCTATCTCGCGCGCACCAGCCACACGCTGCTCTTGCTCAATGGGCTATTGCTGATGTGTGTGACGATCATGCCATTCCCCACGGCGCTGTTGGCCGAGTACATGCTGCTGCCGGATGCGCGCGTGGCAGCACTGATCTATACCGGTATGTTTACCGTCATCGCTGGCGCTTTCAATTCGCTGTGGTGGTATCTCTCGCGCCATTCCCAGTTGCTCGCGAAGGGCGTAGACACGGGCTTCACCGGCAGTATCACACGGCGCTTCGCCGTTGGCCCGGCGCTTTATCTGACCGCATTTGGGCTGGCGTTTATGAGCGTCTGGGCGAGCCTGGGCCTCACGATTGGCCTCTCGGTCTACTTCGCGCTGCCGCATCGCATCGTGCCCACGGAGCCAGCAGCGTAGCTGGTCAGCAGAGCGGGGACTATACGCCTCTCACCGGGCGAAGCGTGCCGCCCGCGGCGCGGCGCAGGCGGTCCTCCAGGGCAAGACCCAGGCCCTCTCGCTCGAACGTGTGGGCGAGGATGACGTCGAGGCCAGCGGCATCCAACGTGCGCAGGGCGGCGTAGAGGCGACGTGTAATCGTCGCGAGATCGGCCCGCGGCCCCAGCCGCGCCATCTGGATGGGCAAATAGGCCAGCGCCGCGGCCTCCTCATCAGGCAGCAGCGCGCCCACTCGTGCTCCTCGCGCCAGCGCGGCGTGCGCTTCCGCCGCCAGCGCGGCCAGCGTCGCTGGCCCCGGCCCCGCGAAGACGATGAAGGGCGTATGGGGAGCATAGTGCCGCGCCATCTGCCCCGGCGCCCGCATCATGCGCTCCATCCCCGCTTCACCCGTCGCCTCCGCCGCCTCGGTCGTGTCGGGCGAGGGACCACGCACCGTTGGCAACAGCTCGCGCAGGGCCTCCAGCGTGACGCCGCCGGGCCGTAGGAGACGCGGTGGATCGGTCATCAGATCCAGCACGGTTGATTCAATACCGATGGCGCAAGGGCCACCATCCAGCACACAATCAATGCGACCTTCTAGGTCCGCGAGGACGTGCGCGGCGGTCGTGGGGCTGGTGTGCATGAAGCGGTTGGCGCTCGGCGCGGCCACCGGCACGCCCGCCGCGCGCAGCAGAGCGCGCGCCACCGGATGTGCGGGCACGCGCACGCCAATGCTGTCCCCTCCCGCCGCGACGATCGCGGGGATGCTCGCGCCGCGTGGGACGATCAGCGTGAGCGGGCCAGGCCAGAAGCGTTGGGCCAGCGCCAGCGCGACCGGCGGAATCTCCGCCGCCACATCGGCGAGCTGCGCGGCGTCGGGCAGGTGGACGATCAACGGATCGCTTGAGGGGCGTTCTTTGGCCGTGAAGATGCGCTGAACAGCGAGCGGGTTGGTAGCGTCCGCGCCCAGGCCATACACGGTCTCAGTGGGGAAGGCCACAAGCCCCCCGGCGTGCAGCAGCGCCGCCGCCCGCGTGATGGCGTCTGATGGCGCGCCATCAGGAGTGGTGGTCAGGACGAGCGTCGCGTGATGTGGTATGTTTCCGCTCATCCGCCCCCCACGCATGAAGAAATTGCCTACCCATTTCCTGTGACTCGCTCGTTGCACTAAGTGTGGCCGCGTGCGGGTGTAGGGTCCGTTCTATTGTACCGTGGCGTAACGCCCGCGTGGCAGGTTCAGTCCTTGAGGGTGCATAGAGTGCGCGACGTCGAGGTGGCAGGCATAGGCCGCGGAGGGTAATGCGAGCACACGCGGCGTGTGCCGAGCTTCGTATACCGTACTTCAGGTGGGGGCACCGTTGCGTTTTCGGGTTGGTCGGTGTATCATAAGCCGCAAGCGGATGGCAGCGGTGACACAGCGAGGACGACCGGACGCATGAGGCGAGGGAGCAGCTGTTGACGAAGTCACTCCGCCTCGTGGCCGCGCAATTGACAGATGTCGGCCGCAGGCGCGAACGCAATCAGGATAACGTAAGCCACGTCATTCCCAACGATCAGAGCTTGCTGGAAGAGAAAGGCGCGCTCTTCGTCGTCTGCGACGGCATGGGTGGGCATGCGGCCGGCGAAGTGGCGGCGGAGTTGGGCGTGACGACGATCAGCGAGGACTACTACTCTTCGCGTGAGTCGGATATCATCAGCGCTCTGGCACGGTCGGTCGAGCAGGCAAACCAGGCTATCTATGCGCATGCCCGTGAGCATGCCGAGTTAGCGGGCATGGGCACGACCTGCGTGGCGGTGGTAGTGGCCAAAGGCCGCGCCTACTTCGCGAATATCGGCGACAGCCGGGGCTATATCGTTCGCGAAGGGCGTATGCGCCAGATCACGCGCGACCATTCTTGGGTGGCTGAGCAGGTGCGCGTCGGCGTGCTTACCCCAGAGCAGGCGCGCACACATGCCCATCGCAATGTCATTACCCGCAGTCTGGGCACCCAGCCAGCCGTCACAGCCGATATCTTCGTCGAGACGCTCCGCGACGGCGACCGTGTGCTGCTCTGTAGCGATGGTCTGCATGGCTACGTGGATGAGCGCCTCATCGAAGAGGAGGTGGTGCGTCAGAGCGACCCAGACGCCGCCGTCCGTCACCTCATTGATATGGCCAATGGCAATGGTGGTCCAGATAACATCACCGCCATCGTTGTACATCTCTTGCAGGTGCCTGAGGCGGTTGGAGACATCACCCTGCCGCTGGGTGTCATCACCGCCGCGCCCGAATCCGTGACGCAACCGCTTCCGATGGGGCTTGTGCCGCCGATGGCGCCCTCAACTGGGCCGCTTCCCGCACTCGCCGGCTCTGCCGTTGCTGTCAAGGAGGCGGAGCGCGCCAGGCATTCCGGGCGCAGTCGAGGCGCGAGCCTCGTGCTGGCGCTCGTGGCGGTGCTCGTGCTGGCGCTGGCTGGCACAGCGGCGTGGTATGTTGGGTTCGGGCCGAATTCCATAAATCAGGCGGCGGACCGCCAGATGCAGCGTGATATTACGCAGGCCCAGCAGACCATCCAGGGCGCCCAATCACAGCCGCCGGCCCAGGCGCTCGCGGTGCTGGCCCAGGCCCGCGACATCATCGAGGCTGATCTGGGCAATCCGCGACTCGGCACCCAGGCACGCCAGCAGGGGCAAGCGTTGCTGACCGGCCAACTTGAGTCAGCGGTGCGCAGCGCCTTGCAAAAATACAACGCTGCCGCACGCGTGACGCCGATCACGGCGACCACGTTGAGTTGCACCGCGGGCAACACCGGCGACAATGTCGCGCTCAACGGCGTCACCGCGCTGACCGGAGCGGCGTGGATTCCCCCGGCGACCAGCCCCTATGCCGGCGCGCAGTTGCTCTATGCGCTGCACGCGGGCCATCTGTACGCGGTCCTGGTGCCGCTGGATAGTTCGAATACGCCGCGGACCGACCGGGTGGCATGTGAGGCGGTGCCAGTACCAGGGCTGAATACTATCGCGACGCTAGCCGCGGATGGCTCAACCCTCTATGCGCTGGGCCAACAATCGAATGGCGCTTTCCCGGTCGTCGCGGTCACGCCATCCGGCGTCACATCCGCTGGCCTCCTCGCAACCAAGACGCAGGTGCTCTTCACCACGCCCGGTGGGGCGATCACTCCAACGTTTCTGGCGGCACAGGGCAATGCGATCTTCGTAAGCTTCACTGGTGGGCCTGGCACCGGCGCGGGTATCTGGGTCTATGCTCGTGGGTCGCTCAAGATCGCCCCACAAACGGTGCAACTGCCCAATCCCGCCGCCTCGCTCGCGGTCTCGAACAACGCGCTCTACATCTTGCTGAGCGATGGCAGCCTCGCTGAGCTTGATAGCGCGCGCCGCTACGCGCCGCTGCCTGTGAACGTCCTGACGCCGATCCAGCCAGCCGATCCGAATACCTATGCCATCGGAACGCCCGTGCCGACGCCAGCGCCCACCCAACTCACCACCGTGAGCGAGGCGCCAACACCCACGCCAACACCCACTTCCACACCCAGCCGCGGCACGCCCACTCCAACGCCCACTCCAACGCCCACGCCCACGCCGACCAGCGGCGCGCCTCTCATGACGACGCTCTTCCCGCCGGGTAGCGCCCTAGTGGCTTACAACGGCTCGCCAGCGCACCTCTTGGTGGGTGATGGCGCCAACGCGCGCGTCGTTGGGCTGAGCGCCAGCGCCTCTGGGCCAGGGATCGCGCCGACCGCGCAGTTTGTCTATGGCGCGCCAGCCACCGGCAGCAGTTACTTGGCCGTCGCGCAGCGCGACAGCAACTTGATCATCTTCGCCTGGAACGGCACGGCGTTGGAGGCCTTCGTCGTGCCACAGAGCGCTGTAGAGAGTTGATGCGCTCGATTCCGCTGGCGGTATGCCCATGGTATGCCTGACCTCGCCACTGACCACGCGACTCTCTCGCTTTCGCGCCCCACGCCTGGGTCACATAGCCCGCCGCCTCCCTCACGGACGCCGCGGCGGGCTATGATATAGTGTCGTACACACTATTCATTATCGCCCAATAGCCAGAGGAGCATACTGAAGTGGCATCACGCCCTCCGCGCAACGCATCACCATCCTCCAGGGACCAATCCGCCGCCGACACTCCACGAGCGCGCTCGCGCCTGGCGACGGCGCTGCGCACCACCACGTGCGGCGACCTGACCGCCGCCGATGTCGGCCAGCGGGTCGCGCTGACCGGGTGGGTCGGCCACCGGCGTGACTATGGCAAGCTGGTCTTCATTGATCTGCGTGATCGCTATGGCCTGACGCAGGTCGTTGTGGACCCAGAACGCTCGCCCGAATCCGCCGCGGCCCACGCCGTGGCGACCGAGGCACGGCTCGAGTATGTCCTGCGGGTGGAGGGTGTGGTGGCGAAGCGTCTGCCCGGCAAGGAGAATCCCCATCTCAAAACCGGTGAGATCGAGGTGGAGGCCCAGCATATCGAGGTGCTCAATGCCGCGAAGACCACGCCTTTCCCTATTGCCGATCACGTCACCGCTGATGAGAGCCTACGCCTCAAGTATCGCTACCTGGACCTGCGCCGTGAGAGCATTCGCGGCAATGTCGTGCTGCGCCACCGCGCGGTAAAGTTCATCCGCGACTTTCTGGACGAGCGCGGCTTCATCGAGGTTGAGACGCCGATCCTCACCAAGAGCACACCGGAGGGCGCGCGTGATTATCTCGTACCGAGCCGCCTCTATCCTGGTGAGTTTTACGCGCTGCCCCAGGCGCCGCAGCAGTTCAAGCAACTGCTGATGGTAGCGGGAATAGATCGCTACTTCCAGATTGCCCGCTGCTTCCGCGACGAGGATCTGCGCGCCGACCGCCAGCCGGAGTTCACCCAGCTCGACGTGGAGATGTCCTTCATCGCGGAAGAAGACGTGATGGGGCTGATCGAGCAGTTGCTCATCGAACTGATCTCGGCCACGACCGCCAAGCGGATTCAACAGGTGCCCTTTCCGCGCATCTCCTTCGCCGAAGCAATGGCGAAATATGGCATTGACCGGCCTGATATCCGCTTCGAGCTGCCGCTGGTAGAGTTGGGTGAACTGGCGCGACTGGGCACCTTTGGTGTCTTCTCCAGCGCGCTCGACAGGGGCGGCGTCGTCAAGGGCCTGCGCGTGCCGGGGCTGGCCACGGCCACCCGCAAAGAGCTTGACGAGTTGACCGAGTTGGCCAAGGCACTGGGCGCCAAGGGATTGGTGACATTAGCCCTGTTGCCAGAAGGGCCGAAGTCGCCGCTCACCAAGTACACCACACCAGAGGAGCTCGGGCGCATCGTGGCGCATCTGGGCGGCCAGACGGGCGATCTCCTGCTCTTCGTGGCGGACAGCGCCAAGGTAGCCAACGACGTGCTCTCGCGGCTGCGTGGGCGCATGGGCGAGCGGCTGGGGCTGATTGATACAGACGTGCTGGCGCTGTGCTGGGTGGTGGATTTCCCTCTCTTGGAGGTGATCGAGGAGGCCGGCAAGACACGCTATCACGCGACGCACAATCCCTTCTCTGGCATGCGGCCCGGCGAGGAGCCGCTGTTGGCGACAGATCCCCTGAAGGTAACGGCGCGGCAATACGACATCATCTGCAACGGCTATGAGATCGGCGGCGGCAGCATCCGTATCAATGTCGCGGACCTTCAGCATCGTGTCTTTGAGTTGCTTGGTCTCTCGGAGGAGCAGATTGTAGAGCAGTTTGGCCATATGCTCGAAGCATTCGGCTTCGGCGCGCCGCCGCACGGGGGCATCGCGCTGGGCATTGACCGGCTGGTGATGCTGCTGGCTGGAGCGGAGACGATCCGGGACGTGATTCCGTTCGCCAAGATGCAGAACGGCCAGGATCCCATGATGGGCGCGCCATCGCCCGTCACCGAGGAGCAGTTGCGTGAGTTGCATCTGCGCACCCACATGCCAGAGAAGCCACAGGCGTAGCCGTCACAGGCGTCGCAAGCCGCGAGCGACAGAGGGCGAGGGGACCGTGGTTTCCTCGCCGTGTGCTCACCTCTCGCCCATCCCTGTCAGGCGCTGCCGCGTCCTATCAGACGGCCAGCTCGCCACGCAGGGTAGTGACCGCCTGGCCGCCGAGCCAGACACGGTCGCCCGCCACACGCACGCGCACCACCCCACCCCGCCGCGACGCCTGATAACCCACAAGCTCCGTTTTGCCCAGTCGCTCGCCCCAGTAGGGCGCGAGATAACAATGTGCTGAGCCAGTGACCGGATCCTCATTGATGCCCACGTGTGGCGCGAAGAACCGTGAGATGAAGTCATATGTGCCCGATGTGTCGCGGCTGGTCACGATCACTCCCGTTGTCGGCACCGTCATCAGCAGCGCGAAATCCGGCTGGATGGCACGCACCGTCTCCGCCGATTCCACTTCCACGAGGTAGCAGTCCCGCTTGCCCACGTAGCGCGGTGTCACGCCGAGCGCCTGTATCAGCGCGGCAGGCGTTTCCGCTGGCTCCGGGCGTATGAGGGGGAAGTCCAACTGGATCCACTCGCCTTGGCGCTCTGCTGTGAGCAGCCCGCCGCGCGTGTGGAAGCGTGCCCGCGCCTCTGGCGCGAGGTGGCCCTCCTCCCAGAGCACGTGGGCGCTGGCGAGCGTCGCATGCCCGCAGAGGTCCACCTCTACAGTCGGCGTGAACCATCGCAGGCTATAGCCACCCTCCTCATCCTCCGCCCGTCGCAAAAAGGCGGTCTCGGCCAGATTCATCTCCGCGGCCACCTGCCGCATCCATCCATCCTCGCGCGGCTCAGTGAGCAGACAGACGCCAGCGGGGTTGCCCGCGAATGGACGATCAGTGAAGGCATCCACTTGCGTGATGCGCTGTCCCATGTGCGTGATGCTCCTCTCCCGGTGCTGAGGCCCCTATGACCCCGCCGCACACAGCATGCCGAGCGTGTCGCCGCATGGGCACGTCTCTGGCATGTCGCTGTTCAGTTTCAGTATGCCCCACGTGAAGAGCATACCAGGAGGCAGGCGCGCTAGCACACTCGACGAGGGTCTTGAAGATCTCTGGCGAGACGGCTTCCACACCAGCGATGGGAGCCGCACTTCCTTCTACGCCGCGCTCCATGTGAAGATAGGCCCCTGGCAATCTTTGGCACAGATTTTGACATACTTTACCAGCGTTGAGGATTCATCCGACAGAAGAGAGTGATTGAGGATTGGCCCCGCGGTGGAAAGATGGGTGAGCGCTATGGTGCCAGTATTAGTGGTGGATGATAATCGCGAGATCCGCGAAGCTCTGCGGCTCGCGCTCGAAGACGCGGGCTATGTGGTCGCGGAGGCGGAGGATGGCGCGCGGGCGCTCGAAGTGTTGCGTGAGGCGACCGAGGGCATGGTCGTGCTGCTCGATGTCATGATGCCACGACTGGATGGGCCGGCGGTGCTCCGCACGGTGATTGATGATACCCTTCTCGCGCGGCGGCATGCGTATGTGCTCATCACCGCGAATATCGCGGCGGTCCCGCTGGAACAGGCACGTGACCGCCTACGCCTAGCGGTTCCCATCCTGCAAAAACCTTTCAATATGCAGGTGTTACTGGATGCGGTGGCGCTGGCCGCCCGCCGGTTAGTAGCCGCCTGAAGGCGGCTGGCCCTGACCCGGCACGCCGCTGCGCGGTGACGAGCGCTTGGCCCATATAGCCGCTGGGTGGGGCACCTGCTGTCCTGCCCTTGCCCCATGTGCGCACGCGGGACAGCAGACTATTATGCCTTGGTTGGTACTCACGCTTGCCATGAGATACGCGTAAATTGAACATAAGATAGGGCTAAGAATCTATCAGCACCTGAGTCTAAATATGTAACTCGTTTGAGGATGTGCCTCATACGGCCACTCTGGAGGGCAAGCATGTCATCTCTTCCTCCCACCGATTCGGAGCCGCTAAAGCGCTACCCTCAGTTGGGTCAGTGGCTCAGGCAGCGCGAGAATCCCGCACGTGATACTGACATCCTCACTCTGGCATTCTCCAGCGAAGCTTCCCATGAGGAGATCGCCGCACGACTCGGCACAGCGCGCTTCACCGTGGATCGTGTCCTCCAGGAAGCGCACCACTTCCTGGGAAAGCCCATGCATGTGGATCAAGAACCGCATATCATTCTTGCGGGTGATCTGCCGCTTTCCCTTGAACATAAGCAGCGCATGGCAACCCATCTCCTGACGTGTGAGCATTGCCAGGAGACCCTGGAGTCCGCCATTCGCGCCATCGCAAGCCGTGCGGGCACCGAAAGCCCTCTGCGGGCGCGAGGAGATCAACTCCTCGCCCGGCTTCAGGCCACGCGCCAGAAGACGCGCACCTGTACCCAGATGCGCGACTACGCGGCCCTAGCCTACAGGCAAGGTGAGGCCATGGCGCGAAGACGCTTCCCTGATCTCGCGAGCCACCTGGCAGAGTGCCGCACCTGTCGGTCCGCGATGGACACGCGGGTGTGCGAGTTGCGCGCCAGCGAGCCACCTGCCAGCGCACCCGCCCTTGATTTAGGGGATACGGGTGATCGCGCGGATGTCTACCACGACGGTAGAGGAGCGCGAGCATACGACTTGCTGTGAGCGCTGACGTAGCCAGGTGGGACGTCTCAGCGACCAAGAGCGCAACAGATCCGTGGCGGGTGAGGGCCACGAGGCGGTGGCCCACCACACTGAGCCACCGCTCGATTGGCGCGGCGCATGCGCCCCCACTAGGCCCGCGTCGCGCATCGTGACGGCCTCCCAACGGCCATCCCTCTCGCCAACTGAGAGTGGTGCTGACCTTCCTGCCCTCTCCCTTCACCAGGGGAAGGGGCAGGAGGGAAGCTGTTCGCCTTTCCTTCACCAGGGGAAGGGGCAGCACGGGCTAGGCGAGCAGCGCTTGCACCGCGCGAACAATGTGGGGGGCGCTGATGCCAGCGGCTTCAAGCTGCTCATCGGGCGTGGCGGAGCCTGGCATATGGGTTGGAGTGAGCTTCACCACCGTGGGTAGCGGGCCGCTGGGGGGCCGCTGGTCCGAGCCAGCGAACGCTTCGAGCACGGCATCGCCCAACCCGCCTTCGGGCCAGTGATCCTCTACCACAACGATGCGCCGTCCGCTGGCCTGCGCCGCGGCCCGCAGCGTCGTCGCGTCAATCGGCTTCACCGAGTAGGCGTCAATCACACGGACGGTGATGCCTAGGCTCTTGAGCATATCGTAGGCTTTGAGCGCCTCGTGGAGCGTAATGCCCGCGGCGACGATCGTGGCGCGGTCGCTCTCCGATTGGCGCAGCACCTTGCTCCCACCGATGGGGAACTGCTCTTCGGCATCATAGATCACCGGTGTCTTCTCGCGGGTGGTGCGCAGATAGACGATGCCGGGGCGGTCGTTCATCTCGCTCAGGAGCCGCGCGGTCTGGTTGGCATCACAGGGGTAGAGGACCGTGCTGCTTTGTACCGCGCGCAACATCGCGAGATCCTCCAGCGCCATCTGCGAGGGGCCATCCTCACCGATGGAGACGCCAGCGTGCGAGCCGCAGAGTTTGATGTTCGCGCGCGAGATGGCTGCCATGCGGATGAAGTCATACGCACGGCTGAGGAACGCGGCGAAGGTAGAGGCATAGGGCTTGTAGCCGCGCACCTGCATGCCCACGGCTAGGGCAACGAGCTGTTGCTCGGCGATATAGGTCTCGAAGAAGCGGCTGGGGATCGCCTTGGCGAAGGTCTCGGCATAGGTGGAATTGCTGACCTCGCCATCCATCGCGACGACCTGGGAATCGGCCACACCCAGCGCCTTCAGGGCGTCGCCATAGGCGGTGCGGGTAGCGACCTTGCCACCAGCCTCGTAGGCGGGCAGGTGCAGCGGCTCAGCCTCAGCGGGCCGCGCCACCTGGCGATCCTCTGGCAGATGAACGTTCACGTGGATATCGCGTATGCCCCCCAGTTCCTCGATGGCCTTCCGCTCCATATCCGGCGGCAGTGGCTTGCCATGCCAACCCTCCTGGTTCTCAATAGCTGAGAAGCCCTTGCCCTTGAGCGTGCGCGCCACGATGAGCGTCGGTGCGTCGGCCTGCTGAAGTGCCTGGGCATACGCCTGGTGAATCTGATCCAGGTCATGGCCATCAATCTCGACGGCGCGCCAGCCGAAGGCGCGGGCGCGGGCCGCGTAGGCGTCCGCGTTCCAGCCGAGCATGGTCTCACCGCGCTGGCCTAGCCGGTTCATGTCCAGGATGCCGATGAGGTTGCCCAGATGGTAGTGCCCCCCCAGTTCCATCGCTTCCCAGATCGAGCCTTCGGCCATCTCGCTGTCACCCAGGATCACCCAGACCCGGTACGGCAGTTTATCCAGGTACTTGCCCGCGAGCGCGATGCCCACGCCAATCGGCAGTCCCTGGCCGAGCGAGCCGGTCGCCACATCCACCCACGGCACGTCAGGTGTCGGGTGCCCCTCGATGCGGCTGCCCCGCTTGCGCAGCGTCAGCATCTCCTCATCGGTGATGGCGCCAGTGGCCTTGTAGGCGGCGTAGAGCAGGGGCGCGGCATGCCCCTTCGAGAGAATCAGATGATCATTGTTCGGGTTGCGCGGGTTGGCGAAATCGTAGCGCAGATATTCACTTATCAGCACAGCCATCAGGTCTGCGGCGGACATCGAGGACGACGGGTGGCCGGACCCTGCCGCCGTCGTGCTACGGATACTATCCACGCGCAACTGCTGCGCTAACGCATGCCATTGCTCGTGCGTGCCCATGCCGGGATTCGCCTGTTCAATGGTGCTCATGATCTGCAAACCTCCTGTCAACAGCTACCAGGGCTGGGGCGATGGGCGCTCCATCGGCACCGGCACGATCTGACCCTCTAGCTTTCGGAATCGTCGGATGTCAGGCGCCGTACGTCCGCCTCTGCCTCCGCGGTCTGGGCGTCCCCCTGGGCTGTTGGCGCTGTGCCACGTCGCACCGTGCGGGCCACGATTGCCGGGAGGTCGCTCGCCAGCTTGGAGTTCGCGATCACCCGGTCGGCTCCCGCCATGCGCGCTTCCTCCTGCGTGGCAAGGTCTACGTGTGCGCCAAACGCGATCACCGGCACGCCCGCGGCTCTGGCGGCGCGGATGCCCGCGCGCCAATCAATGCCACGCGCGGCCGTGTTCACCAGCGCGACGACTGGCGCGACCTCGCCCAGCAGACGTGCGAATGCCTCAGCCCCACGGGCAGTGCGTGTCTCGTAGCCGACGTGACGGAGCGTCTCGGCAACCTTAGCGATAAAGAAGAGATCGTTGTCGAGCAACAGTGCCCGCTGCCGCGCCAATGGCGCCTCACTAGGCGTCGTCATCTTACGCCTCCGTTGACGGGCGGAGCGCAAGCCGCCCGGTATGGCCCCGTTGTGGCCCGCGCGCCCCAGCGCCAGCCCACGGGGCGAGCACGAACGCGCGGCAGACCGCTCCCATCACGTCGGCGCCGCGGCGGACAGGCGCTCGTGGCAGGCTAATCGTCGGTGCGCTCAGAGATGGGTCGGCGGAACTGCTCAGCCAGTTCCTGGTTGATGATGCGCGGACTCCGCCACTCCGCCGGGGTGAAGACGTGGTAGCCACCACGGCAGTAACTCTTGTCACACGAGCGCTCGTGATTGGTCTCGAAGACCAGGTTTTCCCCCTCGACCGTGACCCAGATGTGCTTGCGCGAATAGCCATCACCCCACTTGAGCAGCAAGCCACCCGCGTATTCATCGAAGCGCCCCATGCCATAGAGGTAGTCACGGTTGAACTTCCGCAGGATATCCCACACATGGCTGGCCTCCACCACCCGCGCGACCTCCGGCGCCATCGCGGTGGTGGCCTGAGCGTCCAGGTCTTCGGCGGGGATATTGCGCTGGCGGGCCGATTGCTGCGCCTCGACGATCATGTGGGTAATGTTTTCGGCCTCTTCATCGCTCACCCCATGCGGCTGGCCGAGGATTCTCGGCTTGCCCTGCCCTGGATCGCCTGCTCCACCCGACATGGTTTTGCTCCTTCCCTGCTGTCTCCGTGCGCACTCACCTCGTAGCGGCCATTGGTAACTGTATCATCCGCGGATGCGCCACCGCCAGCCAGCCCACGGCGGCGCGGCGCGTCGGGCGCGCGGAGATGCTACTCGAATCCGCCAGCGAGGGGTCACTTAGGCGAGCGGAGCCACGAAGCTGCGATACTCCTCGGCCTCAGAGACAGCCTGAGTGGCGCTGGAGCGGCGCCAGAGCAGGAGCGCGGGCAGCACTCCCACCAGCGCGATGGCCGCTGTAATCCCAAAGATATCGCTATAAACCTGGTGCAGGATGGTCTGCGCGGCCTGCCCCGCTTGGTCGAGGGAGACGCCACCAGGCAATTGCGCGGCGAGTGCCCGCCCTCGCTGGAGTGCGTAGGACATCAGTCCGGCCAGTCCGACGATCATGCCTGACATACGCAACAGCGTAATGACCGAAGCGGCTGTGCCCGACTGGCTGGCTGGGCTGGCGGTGAGGGCGCTGGTGCTAATGGGAGCGATAACCAGCCCAAACCCCAGGCCCGCGATGACAGTGGCGGCGGTGAAGTGGAGTTGGTCAGGATGCGCTGGCCAGAGATGCATCAGCCACAGCCCCGCCGCGATCAGCACCATCCCCAACGCGCCAGCGGGCGGGCAACCATAACGACTGGAGAGCCAGCCGCCCGCCAGCGCCCCCACGGGAATGAGCACCGTCACGCGCAGCAGCGCGAGCCCACCAGCGAGAGGCGTGGCATTGTCTAGCGTCTGCACGTAGATGGGAATGAGGAAGAGCGTCGCGATCAGCGCAACCCCCACCAGCAGGCTCAGCACCGCCGCTGACGCGAACGCGGGCCGGCGGAAGAGCGCGGGCGAGATGACCGGGAAGCGTCGCCACAGCTCAACGACGACAAAGAGGATGAAAAACACCGCCGCGCCGCCGAGGAAGCGGGGATCGAGGCTGGCATGGGCGCTCAGGCTGAGCGAATCCGCTCCACCGGTCTGCTGGCCCAGCCCCACCGTGAGCAAGAGCAGCGAGATGCCGAAGAGCAGCGCGCCGATATAGTCAATTGGCTCGCGTGCTCCCCGCGCGCGCGGCACGGCGAAGAACCCAACGAAGAGGAGGATCGCTACCAGTGGCAGGTTGAGGACGAAGATCCACTGCCAGCCCCAGGCATTGGTCACAAAGGCACCCCAGACAGGACCAAGCACACCGCCGGCCTCAGCCACCGCGCCGACGAGGCCGAGCGCTAGCCCACGCCGCCGCCCACCGAACAGGTCGCTCGCCACCGCCATCGCCACCGGCACCAGCGCGCCGCCACCGAGTGCTTGGAGGAAGCGCGCCGCCACCAACAGATCCAGGCTGGGCGAGGAGGCATCCACGCCTAGCCGCCGCAGCAGGCCAAAGAGATTCTGGATCGGATCGTAGAAAGGCGCGAGGAGCGAGCCGCCGAGCGTCGAGGTATCTGGCCCGATGGGTGCGCCGAGCGGGGGCGCTAGCACGCAGAGCACCGAACCGACCGCGAAGATGCCCAGGCAGAGCGCGAAGACGCGCCAACGCCCGTAGACGTCCGCGATGCGGCCCATCAGTGGCATGGCCACGACGTAGCCGAGGATGTAGCCGCTGACAATCCAGGCGATGCGGTCCGGCTGTGTGGAGATGCTGACATTGACATCGGTGGCCATATAGGTGAGCGCCGTCACGACCACATACTGATCGAGTGCCGTAAGGAAGACGGCGCCACAGACAACCACCAAGGCGAGCCGACCCGCCGACGTGAGTCGCCCATCCACCACGTGTGTGGCGCCGTCCCCCCTGCCGCCCACCATGGCTCCGCCCACGCGCACCGGCTCGCTCGCCCTGGTCATCTCGCTGCCCTCCTCATGCGCCCATCGCCTCATACCCATCGCCTCATACCCATCGCCTCATACCCATCGCCTCATACCCATCGCCTCAT
>JADEYI010001549.1_pt1 | contig 16535 bp, 17 predicted proteins | sample 8542331 | NCBI WGS metagenome assembly JADEYI01 (sample SAMN16510988, study PRJNA670497) | mine drainage metagenome | isolation source: biofilm near Copperflume 1 | place: Germany: Marsberg coppermine Kilianstollen | collected 2018-02 | reverse complement strand
AGTACAGTACAGTACAGTACAGTACAGTGGTACTAGTACTAACCTAATGTGTAAATATGGGAGGTACTAGTGAGGGTTCAGTACCGTGCTGAATTCAAGGTGTGGCAATGTCAGTACAACTAATAATTAATTATCATACTGGCAGATGGTCTTGACGATGTAAGAAGAACCAGAATGAGAATGAGAAGAAGAAGGAGAAGAAAACTTTCTCGAAGGAGGAAGCAGTTCTCCAGGTACTACTACTAGATACTTTTACGGAAATTCGGGTACGAATACTTCTGAGTTCAAGTTTGTAAAGTGCATGCCATGCACAATTTGGCTGTGGCCGTGCCATATCATATGCCATGATGGTGACCAATGGATGGCCTACTAGGGTGAATGCTATTGGCACTGCCCAATAGCCATTATATCTTTGGTAATTTATAATTTGAACTCCTTCAAACAATTCCAAGTTGATCGAGTCTAGAATGTGTCACATCTGTTTATGCTTGTACATGCTTATACACTAAATCATTGCATGATGCCACTAACTCAGTCACTACGCACGGCCCGACAGTGCATTTGAAATGCCAGCAGTGCTAGCACAGCGCTGTGGCCATCGAGCGGCTCCGAGACATTGAAATTCTATGTTAGTACTACTATTATTGAATAGTATAATCTTTGATAGATGGGTGCCACCAGTGATTAGTTGGAAACTATAATGTTAAACTTCCTAGACGCCTCAGAACCTTAAAGTGCTGCAATCGCATTGCAATAGCATTGACTGATGCCGAGTCTTCGATCCAGCTGGGAAGAGGCTCAGAAGGCCGCATATTGCTGTAAATGATAATACCCGCTTGGTTGTACAATGCAGCTGTGTACGAAAATGAACTGCGGCTCATGATCAGCACGTCAGCCTCTGTCATGGCCTTCCAGGAGGCCATCATTTCCATGTCAATATGCAGCGTTGCTCCGTATTTTTCAGCAAGTTGAGTAAACTCTGAGGTATTTCCCTGAGAGTGAACATGAAATTCTGCAGACATGTCAACCAGTTTTGCAGCTTCTGACACCTTGTGCACAATTTTCAGATGGTGAGACATGTCCAACCATTTATCTTTGTTGTCCCTCTGAACATCTCCTCGTCTGACATGCACATGTACATTTAACTTCCGGGGATTGCCGCTGTCAAGGTGGAAATGTTGAATGCACTGCTGTGGACATTCCTTGTTACTTTGTTGCTTCAAAAACAGTTCTCCTGTGAACAACTCAAGCAAACCAATGTTGGCATTCACAAAACCTGCGCAACCTTCTAGGATCTCGATTTGATCTGCCGGTACATCCTCTGGCCGTAGCTCACCTTCCCCAAGGTTGACAAAATCTTCCAGGTCATTGAAAACTCGCCAGGATGCGGACCTTAAGTGATCCAAACTTCTCATCGGCGTATGTACATATGAAAGTCCTGGAGTTACCCTACTCTTGACAAGGCATGTAACCCTTTCTTGCAACTGTGCCCCAAAGCCATCGGTTCTCATGACGGTCACAAAAGATTTCCCTGTGTCATGAGCGTGTACAAAACCTATAGCCACCAACTGCAGTAGCACTGCGCTGAAGCTTATCATTCCTGGCGATTTCGCACAAGCAGCCACATAATCCACGCTATCAGCTTTGCAATACCTGCGTAATCAACTGGTCGTAATCACGCGATAGCCACGTTCATAACTGGTTCTGTGGATTGCCCGTTTGCAATATAAAGTAGCCTACTAGGAACATGTGAACCACAGCAACTGAGTGCAGGCCCATACCGACTACTGCCAACTCAACCTGGTGTTCACTACCGAACACTGTGTGTTTCATAACAGCGTGAAAACTAATAAGTACGGCACAGACGTAATAAACAGCTTGGAGGTGTGAATGTTTCTTTTTTACGTGTTGTTCTCCTTCTCAGGGGAAAGCCACCAACCTCCGCTTTGAGTGCTTCTCACCTTTCGGTCCATACCCCAGTATTTTCAATCTACACACATATCCTTAATATTGTGTCAAAATCTTCGAAGTTTCCGTGACTTGTGTCAACACACGTCAACGGGTAACATAGGGAGCCTCAAATATGAGAGTCGCGACTGCAGATGGCCGTCCTTCCGCAAAATTAGGTAGGAGTAGTAATCTAAGTTTCAGAAAATAGCTTCGTTTGTGACTGCTCTGAGGGCTTTACAATGCCAGTGTTATCCACGTTGATTCAAGAATTGATTACTACAGGCCGTAGAATTCCAAGAACCCACTGGCCATTTGTAGGGGAATATCATCATGTTTATCATTTCGACCTGTGCTTCGGGAGCTTTTCTTGCTTGGCAGTGTGAGGGACTCCCGGAGCCAAATTTGACCAGTACTCCCCAAAAGGGACCAGTACCCCCTCGCTTCGCTCGGCGATTTCATCACTAATCTTCACCTATGATGTCGGGTATTTGAAGTCTATCTTTGTTTTCGCAATGCGTATCGCTTCCCTAGCGCTTCTAGCCATTTGGGCGGCCGTCTGTGCTTTGATGATCCAGCCCAGTTCAAAGAAAGCCAAATGCTTAAGTGTAAAGACCACTGCCACACAAAAGACCAGTGCCACCCCTTACATGGATGTTGTGTTGTTGAGAACTCAATTCAGAATGACTTGCACTTCATTGTGCAGGTGTACTTGGTTCTGGCAGTGACCACCGCAGAGTTGTCTGCGGCTCCTGCCTCACAAGCGTCTCTCCTGATTCCCGGTCTTGGCGTTAGTTCGGACATGGGCGTGACACAGGAAGAAGTACAGCACGTCATGGACACAATAGGACAAGAGCTATCTCAGGTAGGGACGCAGCCCAGATGAAATATTGCTCTCGTGAAACTATTGTAACCCATTTTATGTGGGAACTTTTATAACGGCCGTACTTTGGTTGCAGGCTCCTCAATTGCAATGGCAATTCAATTACAGTAAATGCTTCAAACTATGAATGTGACAGTCACGTTGTACTTAAATTCTTCATGTCACTTTGTCCTGTACATCAAGCACCTTGAAGGGTCCCAGCATATGCATGTCAATGCATGAATATCAAGCACCATCTTCCCAGGGTTACAGCTGGAAGGGGCGCGGCTGCGCCGATCTGCGGCTGCGCCGCTCTGCGGCTGCGCCGCGAAACATGCGCCTGCGGCGCAATCGGCCTTCGGGCATGACCCTATACATCGGTCTGCGAGCAAATCCAGCCGGTACTACGCACCACCTCTGCCCAAATCGGCCAGTATCGAGCTCTATCAGGTACCTGTACTTGCCACTCATCCACAGCACTGATTTCGACACCTCTAGAGATCTGTTCCCAGGCATCTAGGTCCTGAGTATCCAGATCCTCTGAAAATGTGACATATAATTTACAAGATGAAGGGCCCAACTTGGCAGACCGGGGTTTGCGGTGCGATAGTTTAATTTAATTGAATTATAATCACTCAAGAGTCATCATGATGAGCACTGGCTAGTCGAGCGCTCATTACAAATGCACGTAAATGTCAGGTCCAGGTAAACCCTAAACCCTTTACATGGAGCTTGTCTGCAGACGCACGTTGCCTTTGGCAAGAAAAGCGTGGAAAAGCGTGTACAAAGTAGAGAAGGTGCCCATTAATGGCCACTAGGGGTGTGTACTTTTTTTTTGAAATGTGACTACCATTGGCCACAAGTGTGTAAGGCCGTGTTTCATGTCCACCACACCCTCAACAACTGCTCCTATTACATTTTGATAAAGATGCGTCACGCTTCGATGCAACAACTACAAAGTGCCTTGAGGTATCGCTCCCGGCCCATCTGCGGCAGCCCGACACGTGTAGATGCTTTGGAACACCACCATTCTCAGTGACAGATGTCGCGATGGAAAGGTCTCATCTAGACGATTCTATCGCACCCGGGTTCGTGTAGAAGTGCCACGTACTCGCCAAGTTATGAGGATTTGATTTCCCTATGCCTGCAGCCCAACCGCGCAACTCCGTGCAAACCTCGCCGTTATCGGCGCTCGATGTCGCAACGGAAAGAGCTCGCTTAGAAGACTCCAGAGCAACTGAGTTCTCTCAATTTGGTGGTGTATATCTCAGATATGAGTTTTGGAATTATTTTTGTTACACTTTTGATTATTGTTCAATTAAAGACCCTGCAGATACGCTAGGCGACCATTTCACCTACCAAATTGTCCGAGATTCTAGGGTAATGGGATTTTAGGGTCAACCTCACCCCCGACCTTTCGAAAGGCATAGTTTTCTTTTTGTATTCATTTATTAGAAAAAAAAAGAATACTTCGGGATTGAAAAGTTGGGAACGCCCTAAAATCCCCGGTTTCTCAAATATCGGACAATTTGCTAGGAAGATTGACCGCCTAGCGTATCTGCAAAGGGTCGGTTTTAAATTGATAATTTTCCAGTTTTTACATTTTCGGGTACACAGCGCAGCGGAAACTTAGATCCTCCTTAACTTTGCGGATACGCGACCGTTTTGCACTAACCCGGATGCGATGGAACCGTGCCGATAAGAGCTTCCCATCGTGACATCAATCACCGAAAATGGTGGCGTCTAGAAGTATTTTGAAGTGCCGGGGCTGCAGCCGATGGGCAAACACTGCTGGTGGCACCGACACCTTGAGGCACTTTGTGGCCTTGTTCCGTGTCTAATTAGCACTTATAAGCTTGTAAACTCATAAGCACTGTACATTTCACCTACTTGATGTGAAGTCTATTCTTCGGAGGCACTTGTAGCTTTGTAGACAAGGCTATTGTATGCAATAGTGAGTTTGGTTGTTCCCAGGCAAGAGAAGCAGGCTGCCCAAAAAATGAATACACTACAAGCGGCTATTCATGGCCACCTCCCCTACTTTTACAAAGTAAAAGAGTAGACAATAATAATGATGATTATTATACCTTATGTCCTTATGTATAGTAGGTCCATACGCAGGGAAAGGAGCATTCCAAACGAGCACTCCCTTTAACATAAAAAGTTTAGGTCATTTTATGCTAACATAAAAGAAAAACAAGGGTAGGGTATGACAGTCCCCCAGGGCCCCCCAAGGGCTGCTCCACGGCTAGGGGCAAGGTTTCAGGGCTACCCGGGATAAATTCAGATTTGGCCAAATGGCATTATGGCAACGCCCCCGAGACCACCGTGATTGTGACTCATGGGGTCCCTGACTTGTCAGGCAATGAACCACTTGGAGGCCAGATTCAAGGGAAAACTTGCTTCTCCCTGTTAAAAATTTTTAGGAACCTCAGGGATGCCCAAAGTTTCAGCTACTATTACGGTGGCAGACGGGGGCAGGGCCCCCGCCCGCCCCAGGGGCTGGCCTGACATTTTCTAGGACCCTTGTCAAACCCTGAAGAAGGCATATTTGCACAATGACGGTTTTGTATTGTTCCCAATAACGTAGATCCGATCGAAGGATGATCCACTGCCAGTGGGCAGGCAAAATCATCATCTTTTTCATATTCGATAATGCATTTCTGGCCACGGACCCCGGACATCGGATGTCTGACACTGTAGTGTTTTACTCGGTTTCCATATAGGGATGGGAGTGTTGAAATAACACTGGATAAGATTGTGGTAGTTGGCGTCTGTGCGTAGAGGTGCTGCAGTGCAGGAGGGAACACCCTCCTGCCAGACTGCACACCTGGCGGTCAGGTCAGGTCACGTCGCGGTCGCTAAAACACTACAGACACCATCATGGGGTCACTAGTTGTGAGTCACTAGTACTACTGGTACTCGGTAAGGGGGACTCCCGGATGCATCATCCTCGGAGTCCGAGGAGGAGGAGGAGGAGGAGTTGGGAGCCTGAGGACAGGCGCTTGTACACAAGGAGTACTCCTCATAGCGACAGCCGGCTACTGGCTACAAGTTAGCAACCATGATGGCTTCTGTGTGCATCCATGGAACCACAAATTATCGAATAAATTTTGAATGGACCGTCGTGATCGTTAATCATGATGTTTGATGATGCCATGGCCACATGCCTCAATGAACAGAAGGATCATCATGCATGGTCATGGTGGGCGCAACCGCGGGCGCCGCGGCAGGTACGGCACCGGTGTACGCCACAAAATGCTGTAGTTGGACTGCTAGAAGCCGTACACGCATGCCCATGCTAAGTAACAGATCTTGGTATGAATAATGATACCAGTACTGCCGGTGGATGTTAGATATAGAACCCCCTGGAAGTACTGTAAGCAGGGTCGTCTAAGATATTGACAACTTTGAAAGGGCCAGCGAGGCAAACAATAACGTTACAAGCTCAATAGTCCCGTCCTTGATAGGCGTAGCATCGCAGTACATCACGGCGGTGTAATACCACAGAGAATTAATGAAGGTAAATTTTTTTGCTTTACCATCATTAAAGAGTCCACAAAAGCGTGTTGATATTGCCCCGGAACAAAGTTGCCTGCAGCAAATCTCTTGCGCAGACGTCTTAGCATTACGTGGGACTGTTACTTTGTTACATTCATGGCAGCTTATTCTTGTTAAAGTGCTGTAGTGTAATAATGTCTGGGCGGTGAATTACAAAGAGTATCGAAAAAGTCGCTCATCATATGATCATCAGATGACCCCATGATAGCGTGTGCCGAAAGCAGCATATGATGTGACAAAGAATGGCACACAGGCATATCTTGCTTTGGTGTTGCTGCACTTTTCTCTGTTGCTCAGCCTTTGAGGCTTCACGGGATGTTCGGGGGCAAGGTTTTTGTGGCACATGGCAAGACGACTATGGACGACTGCACGAAGCTATACTCGAGGGGAAAGACCTCCTCGATACGCGATTTCAATTGCTGCACCTTCTGGACTAGCCGGTGCGCGAATCTTTACTTACACCAGTCACAATAGTAACTGTCTGCAGATGTGTGCGAATCTTCTACTTGGTACTTGCAGCGCAATGTGTAAGGCTGATTCCCTTCAAATTCGACAGACCGCATGGTGGGCGTAATCTCAACATTCTACTTTGCTCTACTGACGGGGCGAGCCTTCACACTTACAACAACATATGAGGGAATGCAGCCATTTGAAGTCGCGTATTTTGCTCCCAACATTAATTGGACGACGAAACACGAGTATGTCGATCTCATTCCCAAAGGTGGCTCTTCCAACGAAGGCGGCCCACCAGCTCGTGCAACCCCACAATTCCAGCTTTACAATGCAATAAATCCAGAATTTAGGAGTGACATAAACGGAATGGGTGTAATTGACATGTTTGTTCACATGAATCTCTCTGAACAAGCATATGAGAAGGAGATAGTGTTCATGACTCTCAATAGGGGCACATCTGTGCGATTATTCGACAATCCTCATCACGCTGATCAATTGCGTAACATGGGGCTTACACCTGAGACCGCATTTGGTTGTGCAATGAATTACTTGTTTGAACCTATACCAGAGGTCATGGAGAGCATCGAGCCGGAAATTGCTCTGTTAAGGGCAAGTGGGACACTCTCAATTGGCTTGCACGTCCGTATGGGTGATCATGTTTTGCATGGGGATGACAGCAATGCCCTGGATATTGGAAGATACAAGAACTTTTTCAATTGTGCGCAACAAATTGAGGATGCCTTGCTCCAGAAAGAGGAAACCAGTGCGAAGGTGGTTTGGCTGCTTATTTCTGATAGCCACGCCCTCAGACAACATGCCAGCGAGACTTACGGTGCAAAATTGATCACGAGACTGAAGAGGAAGCTAGAGCACTCTTTTGGGCACCAATACACCAACTCAAAAGCACACGTGTCAATTGAAGGATTTCTTGAAGCTGTTGGGGAGCATTGGTTGTTTGGGCTCACAGATAAGCAAGTTGTTGACAAGGATAGTGGGTATGGTCAGTCAGCAGCTTACCGGAGTTTTCGCAAAGGGAGCATATTTTTTGTTTCCTCGGGCGTTCAAGCTAGTTGCAAAATCGAAGATGCAGTCACTATCAAAACTGTAGGCTACATCAGAGCAGGAGTCAAATTGAGACATTTCAAGCATAGGTAATACATGCCTGCAGAACTTGTTCAACTACTGTACCAAAGGCATCATGTGAAGCTGATCAGAGCCCTGCAGCTCCACATGCCATGCCGCACACCGCTGGTGTCCGCCGTGGCGACGTCCGGCATTCATTCGTTTCACTCCATTCTGTTCCGAATCGAACGAAGCCATGAGTCATAGCTTCAAGCGAAGTCACCAACCACCCCACCTTCACGTGCACACTAGAAGGGGTTTTTAGGCTATTCATGGCATGCTTTCTGTTGATCTCCGTACCTGGACTCCGCTTCAATTCAATTCGATAATTTATTTGAACTGCACGACTGACTCAGTGGCACTGGAATTCATACCTTCGAGAAGTTCTGGTGCAACCCCCACAGCCTATATGGTGGACTCCGGATGCTATTACCTGACGCGCTAATAGTATCGTTCCTTGATATGGCATCTCAGATCAGCCTGAGGTTGAAGATCTATGCATTCATCTGGCACAGAATGTCAGAGGTCACAGAAAAGAAACGAGTGAATCACAAGATATTGCCTTGAAGGCAGACAACATTGAATGCGTCCCTGCTAGCTAGAGAATTAAAAAATTGCAGGCTTGCAGTTGCCAACTTGCCACTGAACTCGTTATGACGTCATTTTGATGTCGTCGTGATGTTGATATCAATATAGCAACAAATGACTATATTTTTTTAGGTGTATATCAAATGATGTCATGACATGTCGCTGTTAGTATCATTTCGACATCATTTATAGATATCAAAATGATGTCGAAATGATACTGACAGCGGCAGCTTGTATGGGCACTTTGAGGTCGACACTAGAGCATCAGATGATGTCTTTTGCATGTCATTTGATGTCAGGAAGATGTCGGGAGAACGAGTGCACAGCAATGCTACCATATGGTGTCAAATGCATGTCTTTACAGTGGTGCCAAGGCAGGATTGATTTGATGTCAAAATTACAGCCTTTTGTCATCAGATGATATCCAAAGCTGACTATAATATGATACACATACACTCCTCCTGATGTCCTAGGTTTACATCATGTGGCATCATCAAATCAGCAAAAGACACCATTTGGTTGCCTCTATATCCTGCTACATTTGCATCTCCAGGCAGCTCATTCAAGGCACAAATTTGTCTTAGGCAGTCTTCATTTGTGCATTGTACAAACATCTGGCACCATTGTTGTACAGCTCAATCTCACGAGCCTAAGGCAGTGCGCATGATAGGATGTCTCTACTTCAGCGCCTTCACGACCAGCGCCTTTTCGTTGATGCCAGCTCCAGCCTCGGCAAGGAAGCGGCGGTAAGCTTCCCTCCACTTCTGGCCCTTAGCATCATCTTTTGGTAACTCCTCAATGCCGTTCAAGTACAGCACAACCTGGAAAGCACAAATGATCATCAAGATCAGGCATGGGCAGGCCAGAAAAGTGCAACACATGCACTCTCATCAAGAACACACAGCATGCCATGCAGTGAAAGCACTTAAAATAGGTTGTAGGTTGTTGTGCAGACAGCAACTCACTCCCAGCTCTGTGTACGCCACCTCAGCTGCGCTCAGCTCCATCGCGCCGCTGGCCTGCTTGGTCGGGCTGAAGACATCCTGGAGCAGACTGGTGAAAGCCTGCGCGCCGTACTGCTGATCTCCATGAATCCTGTATGAGAGATCTGTGCACAGCAAAGAGGCACAGTCACTGATTTGATCATGTGCATGCACCTGCGGTACTCGCATGTACTATATGTATAATCAATGTGGAATGCTTTGCTCCCGTTTTCCACAAACTTAATCTTGCACTGATGGGGCCGAACTTTTGCACCTTGCAATGCTGCTCCCCAGCCCTCCTTATCCTGGCTGTAATACTTGGTCCTTGCTGCCTTGACTGCCTTGGAGGTCTCGCCCCGGACCTGCTTAATCATTGCTGTGCTCACCTGCGAGAAGACAGAAGGGTCGGTTGGTCTGTCATGATCAGGGCTGCCTTCAGGGCCGACCCAAGTTCAAGATCAGGGACCCTTTTGTAGCACAGACTGTTTGCATGATCAAGATGAGAGACCAGCCATACAACTGCTTACAGCAATGAAGCTTTCAATGACAGGAAGAAAATGGTTCCCTCCTACCACTTTTTTGACGGCCCGCCATGCGCTCTTCTTGCCTTCACCCTTCGCCAGCTTCTTGGCGGCCTTCTCCAGCTCAGCGTGGGATGGGTACATGGATCTTTTGGCCAGCTGCTCTTTGCAGTAGCATACAATGTCTTTCCTCTGCGCATACACACATCACCCATTTGAGATTGTGAATGCAGCAGCGGACATTTGTTCGCATCTGAGTTAACGTTGGCATGGCTGCTGTTAGAAAGCCAGCCGCCCCCTTTACCTCTCTCTTGAAATGGATTCTTTGCAAGGCGCACTGTGACATGTCCAACAACGGCTCGCATGCATGCTCTACTAAAAACAGTTGGGGCCGCAAACGTCTCTGCTTGGGCTGGCCACACAGAGCAGCGTGCAACTGCTCATTGCCTCACCTGATCAGGGGTGATTGTGCTCTGCTCCTCGTTGGTGCTCTTTTTGCGTCCTTTCTTCTCTGACCTTTCTTCAAACAAGGACTTTATTGCTGCCAACAGTTCATGCTTGCCTTGGTGACCTGCATGCACAGTGACATTCAATCAGATCCCCAATTCTGCAGGTGCAGGCAGGTCCAAATGCCAAGTGTACAAGTACTAAGGCGCATGACTTGATCCCATCACACATGTCAGTGCACATGTGTAATGGGACATGTCATGCATGCACATCATGCACATGTCACTGCACATGTCACTGCATGTCACTGCAGCCACTACATGTCACTACATGTCACATTTCACTACATGTTACTGCACATGTCACTGCGCTGACACATGTCATGAGGTGCTGAGCCAGTAGCTGGTTCCATGGAAGCAGCCATACATGCATTACAGTGTCATACATGCATTACTCAAGAGCCACATGTGGCAGCAGCAATTTGTTGGTCAGATCATTGAATGATTGTGGGAGACACACCCTTCTTGATCTTCGTCCTGTTGAGTTCGGGCTGCTTTGAAGGAGCCTTGCCCTTCGCTTTCCTGCCTGGACATGCGATGGGGGCTCCTCTTCATCGCTGTCATCATCGTCATCATCATCACCATCATCGCTGTCACTGCTGCTGTCATCCAGACTGTTGGAATCGCTGTCTTCGCTGCCCTCTTCGTCTTGAGCACTGCTGTCAGCCGCACAAGCATCTGGGTCTTCTGCATCATCTGCATCATCAGCTTCATCCTCTGCATTCTCCTGTGCTGCGCATGCCTGCAAAAAGGAGACATTTAAATCAGAATTTTTAAGCTTCTCAAATGATGAGTCTGCAAAAAGTTTGGTGTAAATGGAGTAACTATCGTGTTATGAAAGTGACCTCTGTGTGAAGGAACTTGCATGCAATGCAGCTACCCATGCAATGCAGATTTGCAAGCAGAGGTACCTCGCCATCAGCAGCTGACTTCTTGACACCTTTCTTGGCCTGCTTCACATAGTTAATGCCGCTGCTGTCACGTTCATCCATGGCAACATCGTCCTCTGCACAGGACGCGCCCTTGGCAGCGCTGGACTGGCGCCCCTGATCAGGCAGAAGGGCTCACAATTCTTGCTATGGAAAGCACAGTAACGCTGATGACTTGGCCCGCATGCCCAGGGAATCAAATGGCATAGCATTTGATTCTCATGCACCAGACCTGGACTGGAACATTCCTGGCATAAATGCTTCAAAGAAGGCAGTCACAGATGGGTGGACATGATGATGGGGTTTGCACCTTGCTGGCTGCAGATTTGCCTTTGGCGCGCCCTGGCAAATCCTTGCCCTGAAGGTCAGGCTCTCTGTCGCTGGCAGCACCATCATTGTCAATGTAATTGCTGCGATGTGTCTGCAGCAAGATGAACACATGCATCAGGTTGGCAGAGTGAGCAGGAAGCTGCACACATTGCAAATCATTCTTACAGCAGTTCAATGACAAGCACATATTGAACGTGAACGTTTAGAAGCATTATGCAGCTTCGATTTCTCGCACAAGCAGTGTATGATTACCCTGGAAGCTTGCTCCCTTTTCTTGGCAAGCTTCTCGAGTTCCAGCTTCTTTGCTGTATTCTTAGGCTTCGATCCCGATTGCTTATTCACGTGCAAATCATACTGAAGCGATAAGCGAGGCACCAGGGAGCTGCAAAACACCTGTCATGCAGCTGATTCGGATCGTACTTGGCGGCAAGCCTTCGCAAATGGAAACACCGGTCTCTCAATTCTTGTAATGTTTCAGACAAGAATAATAGTGATTGCCGAGTCCATCAAGGTTGCCAGACCATTTAGTTTTCGCGGAGCGGGAATAGGCACTCGGCTGATCCAAGTGACAAGAAGGCTAAAAAGGTCGAGATCCTGCACCTTCACTACCACTTCGACTTGCGTGCTATGGATCAGTTTTTGTGATGTGGAATCATCTACGTACCTCGGCAGCAGCCTTCGTGGCTTTTGTTGCGTTCTGTGCTTTTCCAATAGCCTTACTACCACCTTTTCCCATGGTGGGACTGCCTCAAGCTGCGATCTGCTAGGCTGCGATCTGCAAGGCTTCAATCGGATAGATGCGATGAGATTCAGTCTTGATACTGACATCAAGGAAGAGTCACTTCTGCGCTATGAGAGGTCTCGAGTCAAGCAAATGGAGTTTGACTGGAAACGTGTCATGGTTAGTAAGGAATATAAAACGCACACAAAGCGGACAAACCAGTGGTGCCTGCAAGGAGCACCGACAAGCAGTGTCAATCGTGACGACAAAATGTCTCTACAAGATGAAGAGAAAGCGGGGGGGCGATGATGCTGGCCCGAAACTAGCTAGACGCGGACGCATCCCGTGCCCTAAACAAGGATGTCCTTTCAGAGGCGACTCGGACAGAGCAATATCGATCCACTTGGCCAGCAAATCACATCATGATTGAGACACGTCAGAGTACGAGGCACACAGTTCCAGTTCGGATGCATCCCAGTCGGTCTCACATTCCAGCTCAGACAGATCAGTTGGTTCAGAGGACCGTTCAGATTCCATTCAGGGGCAAGTGGAGCATGTGGGAGGTGAGCCCCCTGCAGATCATTCAGAATCATCTGCGCAGCAAGGGTCAGACGGGCAGGATGCGAGCAGCGCGGGTAGGGGATCTATGGTCAATGGCGGCTCTGCAGACTGGCCAGAACTGGGTGGCCTGGGCATGCATATAGATGTGAGCGATGCTGGCAGTGTCAGTCAAGATTCAGCTGACGAGTCTGAGCTTGTGGAGAGCGATGCTGATGAGCAATATGGATTTGAGAGGATTGCAAAGCTGCCAAACAGATTCGAAGAGGCACTCATGCCCATCCTAAATGGGCTGGCGCAGAGGAAGCAGGATGCTCTGTTGAAAGTCGTAACAGATCCAGAATTTGGGCCCCGTTTAGTCCGCTGGAGATCAGCTGCTGCGTACAAGAAGTACATGGACGGCCAGAACAAGCAGGCAAGGCCCCTTCTCGTGCCAGGTCTTTATGATTTGTTGCGCACCAGTGCGCCATATTCATGCGCCATATTCACGCCATCTGAAGTGCACACATGCGTAGCTCATTGTTTCGGGTGTGCAGGTCTGGAAGAAGCAGGTTGCTGTCACGAGCGCGTCTGGAAAAGACTACTGGCTGCACTATAGATCCGACTTCAGCGAGCTGCTTCAAGAGCTCCTTAGTCATCCAGAGGCAAGCTTCATTCGATTCAAATCCTACAGCAGCAAATTATTTTTTTGTGTCACACGATGCTCTGCAGCAGCCGCAAATTGCTGGCATTGAATGTGCAGTACTCTTGTGCTCTGTAGATACGCAAGAGGCATTTCCGACCGCGCGCGGGTCACAGACTGAGTGAACTGAGGGATGGGAAATGGATGGCAGAGATCTGAGTGAGGCAATGACTCAGTGGCGTCTTTTGGAAGCTGTCTCAAAATTATGATGCCCCTCAATCATTGCATCTTTTGTCCTCATGTGTAACTTATTGTTACTATTACTGATTGCATGTTGGTGCAGCTGTGCAGACATGTATATTTTGCATGTGTCTTGCATTGGTGCAGGTCTGTGATGCAAGCTTAATCATGCAACTGCAACTGTGGCCATATAAGTCTAGAGCATCACTAAAATCGGTGTTATTTGAACACCTTTGGCTCCTGGAAATATCATAGATCTCTCTTCATGCATGTCCCTTGACCTGAAGGTGCATGCAGGCCTATGTCCAAGAAAATCACCCGGAGGCAGAGGGTATGCTGCATACATAATTTACAGCGACGAAACACATGTGCATCCCTCCGGCTGCAAAGTGCATTTTATCCTTGTGTTCCTGGCGCTTCCACCCAGCATCATGCGGCAGAATGGCCTCTTCCGCTACCTAGCATACTTGCCTTCATTTACAAAGGCAGAGATTGGCCTCAGCAAGAAGCGGGATGTGTCAGCGTGAGTCCCTGGAAATACAATCCATGCTTGACTTGAGTTGCTTTCAACGTCTTGTAGCGTAGTTGTTGAGGCAGCATTGGAACAGGCAAATCTAGAGAGCTACAGGTATAAGATTATTTTGACATGAGTGTGCGGTTACTTTTCATACAATGATTTCCATTGTGCTTTTGGACATTGCACAGGTAGATTTTTGTACAAGACTGGAGCAGCCATGCATGTCAATGTCAAAGTTCCTGAATGCAAAGTTTTGCAATGCAGGTGCAGAACATTCTTCATAGGGGCTGCAAAAGCCCCCATGAAGCTTGTGCCCATACCATGCAACTATGTGGCGGACGGACTGGAGGCGAACAATCTCCTGCTGGTAAAGACAGGCTCAAAGCACCGCGATGTGCACTCCTTGATCTCGACGGAGGAGCTGGACAATCCTGATGCTCAGTACCCACGCCGGACCGAGAGACGGACCAGGAAGGTAATGCACCTAAGATCCATCTGTTCAGTGTGCAGTGATGGCAACTTCCTAAGCTTATTATACTTGGGGTCCAACCTTGCATTTCACCCTGATTATAATCCCTTTGTACTACCCTTGCTACAGTCTTTTGCAGAATAATGCACCTGGGATCCATCTGTTCAGTCTGCAGTGATGGCAAGTTACTAAGCTTACTATACTTGGGGTCCAACCTTGAATTTCACCCTGATTATAAACCCTTTGTACCACCATTGCTACAGTCTTTTGCAGACAAATTGTGCAGCACCCTCTGTGACAATAACATCATAGCCAAATATGCCTCTGCAGGTCTTGAAGAGAAATCACCGGCTGGGGCGCGAAGGGGCGCAAGGCCAGAGGAAGGCGAAGAAACTGATGATGATTGGAGCTTGCAGCGCGCTGAAGAGGTGATTCAAACTAGCATTGCAGCCTTCCTCGCATGTTGCATTTTGGCACAACTCTGCCTGCAAGAACTTGTTCCATGCTTGTGGCATCTCATGCACATTCTACACCTGCGCAGTCTCTCCTGGCTGGATTTGCCGGCACGGACTGCCACCGGCTCATCCAGCCAGACCCCATGCACCAGGCGGACAAAGGCGATACAGAGCGCACGTTGGATCTGCTGAATGAGCGCATGGACAAGGACAGCATCGCGCTCATCAACGAGCACCTGGCCTCAATACAACCAATGCAAGGGCTGGCGCTGCCCAGCCATGCACTGTCATCAGTCAAGATGTATGCCAGTGAACAGGCTGCACTTCTGCGCTGCCTTCCCGTCCCCCTCCTAGGCATTGAGGGCGAGCTGCCAGCTGCCCTGAGGATTGTCCCGGTGCGGCATCGCATGTCTCTGGTGAACGCTTCTGTCTATGGCAAGATCAGGAATGCCAATACCTTGAAGCCCCATTAATCTTGCGCACAGACCTGAGGCACAGTGGAACCGTTTGTATTTTTTGGTACACCGTGCTTCAACATGTTAAGGGGCACTTTTGACACAAACCTCAACAGAACTCAAAGGCAGGCACTTGAGTGTGTTGCTTGTAATGCAGCCTATCTGGACTTTGAGCGGCTGCGGGACCAGGACGTGCATGATGACCAGTCCCTGGCGCGCCTCGAGGCCGCGTGTCGCAGGTGTGCCCTGTGATACATAGTGGCATGGTGGTATTGCACTGCTGGGCTTCCCCGTGATACATGCTCAACTAGAGGGTCAATTTGCATGATTGGGGCTGTCTAGTACTAATACTACTAGACCGGTACCGGCCGATTGAATTCCTATGGTCCAATGCAACCCTAGAAAGTACCAAAATTTGTCCCAGGGTCCTTACAAGTGCACTAGGGAGCTTGTGCTTGCTCAAAGGACAATATTTCTGACCCAAAACCAGCATGTTTAAGAGTCGCATAATTGATCTGCGCAGGTATCAGACGCTTGCCGTGGAGCATCTGGGGAAAATGAGGAGCTTCAAGACATCCAAGTTTTACGCCCACGGCAAGTACGTGCCGCTGATCCGCTGGTTCGGCTGCGCGTTGCTGGCATCTGCATCCCCTGGAGAGGCAACGCACAAGGTCATCAAGGCTGGCTACTTGAACA